>OLVO01003098.1_pt1 | contig 14257 bp, 13 predicted proteins | sample 1672571 | NCBI WGS metagenome assembly OLVO01 (sample SAMEA3136700, study PRJEB25190) | human gut metagenome | biome: human gut; feature: human-associated habitat; material: faeces | place: Austria | collected 2013 | reverse complement strand
ACGGCTTTTCATACTCTGTTTTCACACCACACATATTCATTGCAGCTGTTTTCCCCTGATCCATCGCATGATTTGTTCCATGCAAAATGACATCAAATCCGGTTTCTGCCAATGCATCCGCCACCTCGTAAGGTGCATTAAAGCTTGGATAACCAGATACTCCCAGTTCCTCCCCGCCAATGATAACTTCCTGATTGACAATCGCAATGTCTGCCGCCTGCACCTCGTCTTTCACATTGGCAAAAAGACTTGAAAAATCATAAGAGCCATCCTCTGCCTGACAGCTTTCTTCCACCGGAGTGTGAAGCAGAACATCCCCGACCATGGCAAGTGTCACGGTCGGACCTGAATACACATCTGAGATTTCCGTCTCCTCGGTTGTAATATCCACAGCCTGTTCTGTCTCTGCCTGAATGTTATCCACGCTTTCTGTATTTTCGACTTCGTTATCCACGGAAGCTTCCTCTACATGGTTGAAACTGTAGATCATTTCCTGCCTGTCACAACCGGATAGCGTGAACATAGCAAGCAATATCATTGGTATCTTTTTCATTTTCACCTCCTACGAAAGCAACGCCTGATACACATCCCTCTTACTGATCCCACGGTCTTTTGCCACAAGTTTCATTGCCTCTTTCCGTGCAATGCCCTGGCTCTCATATACCTGCATATGTTCCTCTAATGTCATGGATTCCCAGTTTTTCTTCTCTTCCTCGGCAATCTCCTCAAAACTCTTTCCCTGTAAAACAAGGACATACTCGCCGCGTGGTTCGTTTTGCTCATAATAGCGGAGACTGTCACTTAGCGTTGTCTGCATTTTTTCCTCATATCGCTTTGTAAGCTCCCTGCAGATTGTAAGCTTTCTGTCACTTCCAAGAACACTCTCCAGTTCCTCCAACGTTTTCACAAGATGGTGTGGCGCCTCATAGATAATGATGGTTCTTGTCTCATTTGCAAGCCCGTCTAAAACAAGCGCCCGCTCTTTCTTATCTCTCGGCAAAAATGCTTCAAACGCAAATCTTCTGGTCGGAAGCCCGGACATGGTAAGCGCCGTGATACATGCGGCTGGCCCCGGCAGAGACGTCACCTCAATACCTTCCTCATAGCAGATACGCACGAGATCTTCCCCCGGATCAGAAATACCCGGCGTTCCTGCGTCCGTGATAAGTGCAATATTTTTCCCTTCGCGAAGCTTGTCCACCAATTGATATGCTTTGTCAATCTTATTAAATTCATGGTAGCTTGTCATAGGTGTCTTAATCTCAAAATGATTCAGCAGTTTGATGGAATTTCTCGTATCTTCTGCTGCGATCAGGTCAACCTCTTTTAGCGTGCGGAGGACCCGATAGGTAATATCCTCAAGGTTTCCAATCGGTGTTGCGCACAAATATAACTTTCCTGCCATCATTATTCTCTCTCCAATATCCTCCCGGAAGTATTTTTCAATTTATCTTTTTGCATAGATCAAAATGATAATGTTCTGAATATTTGTTACGAAGCAATATAAATGAAATGGTACAACTAACAAAAAACTAAATTATATCTGTCCGCTGCGCATCAGTCATTTTTCGCATGATTATAAAAAAAGCACACGTAAATATAATGCCTTTCATCATTGTGGTTGTTGTAAGTGCCCACCATATTCCCAAAATTCCTAGCACACCACTACTTAAAATGATTGCAAGCGGAATACGAAGCGATGTGAATACAATACTAATCACACTACACAGGCGAGTCCTGCCAAGTCCCGATAATGCACCTACTGTCATCAGCTCAACACATAAAAAAGCTTCGCTGTATCCGACAATGATCAAATAGTCAACTGCTGTTGCGATCGCTGTCTTCTCATGGAAAAACACGCTTGCGATCGGTACTGGAACAACTACAAACACAAGGGTGATCAAAATTCCCCATATACCAACGGTGCACAACGATGCACGATATCCCTTCTTCACACGTTCGGTTTTACCAGCACCATAGTTTTGACCGATAAAAGCGTTCATAGCTGCGCCAAATCCATCTGCCGTATTCCATGAGATTGATTCAATCTGACCGCCCACACGCTGCGTAGCGATTGCCTCTGGACCAAAACCAGCTACCATACGTGTCAATACCATAGAGATAAAACAATACACCATACCCTGAAGTGCAGTAGGAATACCTATTTTGCAGATTCCCTGCACATATTCCAACGGAATTTTTACAAACAAGCGAAGACCTTTCAACACATTTTCCTTCTTCTGTAATATAACTCCAAACAGCATAATCATTGTAACAATTACCTGTGCCAAAACAGTTGCCATCGCTGCGCCTGCCGCTCCAAATCTCTGAAATGGTCCCGGTCCAAGAATCAAAACAGGGTCCAGGATCATATTCGCCGCCAAACCAAAAAGATTTGCAATAAAAGGAGTTTTAGAATCTCCCTGAGCCGTATATATTCCCGTTAATGTGAATGATAAAAATGAAAAAACAATGAATCCGCATGCAATCTTAGTGTAATCCAACGCAGCACTCAATGTTTCCGCATCATCCAGCTTGAAAAATCCAACCAGCTGATTTGCAAATAGTGCTACAATGATCCCATATGCGAGTCCCATCAATAATGCCAACTGCATCGCTGTCTGTGCATATCCATGTGCCTTTTCCTTCTCTCCTCGTCCTATGCACTGTGCAATCTGTACCTGGCCTCCCATTCTTGCCATCGAAGCAAGCCCCTGCGAGAGCCATGTAAACATACCTCCAACGCCTACTCCGGCAACCGCCTTGGCGCCTAGCAGTCCAATCCATGCCATATCGGTAATATTATATAATGTTCCTAGAAATGACGATGCCATAATCGGAATCGCAAGTTTCGTTAATGTCTTTAAAATTGGTCCTTTTGTTAAATTTCCTTCCATTCAGTCCCTATTAATTCCTTTTCCTTTGTATTTCCTTCTGCATGACGTTCTATTTCTGTACATAAATTTTTCAATCATTTTATACATACTTTACCTTTTATCCCTCTATCTTTGTTTCTGCATTTACTCTTTCTTCTCCATCATCTTCGGAATCACAAAATATAGCGCAATTCCGAGCGCCACGATTCCAAAAGAGATAATCTGTGATGTGGAAAAAATTCCTAAGCTTCCACGATAATCATTTCGTAAAAATTCGATCAAAAATCTTCCCACGCCATAGAGCACCAGATAGCCTGCTGCCACTCTGCCCGGCTTTGGATTCTTAGATGCATACCACAATAATACGCCACAGATTAGAAAATCACCTGCGGAAGAGATCAGCTGCGTCGGAATCAGGCTTACACCGTTTGGTGCAAAATCAGAATGCGTAAAGGTAATGCCATACCACGCATGCGTCTCTCTTCCATAGCAGCAACCATCCTGCACAAAAACATCCAATACGCCCAAATCCCTGTGCCATGGAAACTGCAGGCATCACAAGATCAAAATAAGAAATAAAATTTTCTTTTTTGATACGGCAATAGACATAGCTTGTCACAATTCCACCGATAATTCCACCATAAACGACGTATCCGTTTTTGAAATCCCATAAAATAGATGGATCTTCTATAATTGCCGGAAGTTCTACAATATAATAGAGCAGCCGGCAGCCAACCATTCCACCAAGCAACGCACATAAAAAAATACCAAAAATCGTATCCTCATTTAAGCCTCTCTTCTTTCCCCTGTAATTACATAGGAAAAGTGCCGAAGCAAATCCAATCGCAATCATCAATCCATACATATAAATCGTGATCGGTCCAAGTGTTATCTTATTAAACATATTACCCTCCTTGTTTTGTGAAACAAAATGCGAACCCTCTGGTGAGCAGAGGGTGTGTCCTCCTTGTTTTGCGAAGCAAAATGCGACTGCTCTTGCAGGAGCAGAGGATTTAGCCTCCTTGTTTACCAGACTTATAAACTGATAATTACGAAACTCTCATGCCGTAGATTTAATTGTGCTAAAATAACAAAAGCTTGAGAAGACACTGGGGAGCCGCCGGTTCTTACATGGCAGACATAGCAACTTGCTGTGGCTGGCATGTTAGTACCGCTGCGAGCGACACGTAGCGAAAGCGTGTCTTCGAAAATTTTGTTATTTTATCACAATCTTCATGCGCCGTATTGAGTTTCGCACTTAATATTAATATCCATAAATGTCATAAATCTCATCCGTATACACACCCTGCTCCTTGTATACAATGAGCGGCTTCTCCACTGTCACACGGGATTTTCCTCCGCGCAATCCCTCGATCAACACCATATTCGGTTCCTTATCAATATAAGGATATACCAGGCGCATACGCTTCGGCTCTATCTTATATTCCACCATTTTACTCATGATCTCTGCCAGACGGAACGGGCGGTGTACCATATAAAATCTGCCTCCCGGCATAAGCATTTTTGCGCTCTCCCGCAAAATATCGTCCAGCGTGCACAAAACCTCATGCCTTGCGATCGCTTTTGCTGTGGATGGCGAGTTTTCCCCATGAGTACCGATCATGTACGGCGGGTTTGTTGTGATGACATGAAAAGAAGATGCTCCAAAAATATTTGAAGCATCCCTGATATCTCCTGTGACTACTTTGATCTTATCCTCGAGATGATTGTACGCGACACTGCGTCTTGCCATATCTGCGCTTTCTTCCTGAATCTCTAACGCTGTAAAATCTGCTGCGTCCGTCTTTGCTTCCATTAAAATCGGAATAATTCCGGTGCCGGTTCCAAGATCCAGTACTTTTTCCCCTGCCTTTGCTTTCGCAAAACCGGATAACAGCACAGCGTCCATGCCAAAACAGAAACGCGCCGGATTCTGGATGATTCCATATCCATTGCGTTGTAGCTCGTCCAAACGCTCTCCTTCATGAATCAGATTATTTTGTATCATCAATCTTTGACTTTCCTCCACGGTCTTCTAATGCAGCCAGCTCTTGCATTTCCTCGGCAGTAAGCTTCACATCTCTGCGTCGTTTTGGTTTGAATTTCAACTGATCTGCCTGATATTCCCGCAGTTCCTTCTCATCGTTGACTTCCACTAAAACTTTTACAAGCTGGCGAAGTACATTTACAGCAGAAACTTCCCCCTTCAAACCATCATCCGTTGTGACATAATCACCAACATTTGGCAGACGGCTGTTGAGATACTCGTATGTCTCTTCCTCATTTTTCAGACAGCACATCAGTCTGCCGCACACGCCGGAAATCTTGGTTGGATTCAGGGAAAGATTCTGCTCCTTCGCCATTTTGATTGATACCGGTGCAAACTCGGAAAGGAATGTGTGACAGCACAGTTCACGTCCACAGATTCCATATCCTCCCATAATCTTTGTCTCATCGCGGACACCGATCTGACGCAGTTCGATCCTTGTGCGGAATACGGCTGCAAGATCTTTTACCAGCTCACGGAAATCAATTCTTCCGTCTGCGGTAAAATAGAACAGCAGCTTATTATTATCAAATGTGTATTCTGCTTCCACTAACTTCATATCCAGCTTGTGTTTTGCAATCTTTTCCAGACAGATCTTAAACGCCTCTTTTTCCTTCTGGCGGTTCTTCTCTGCCTGCTTTTCATCCTGCTCAGTCGCAATGCGGATGACCGGTTTTAATGGCTGGACGACGCTCTCCTCGGACACTTCCCTCGGATCGGTCATGACAGTTCCCATCTCTACGCCTCTTGCAGTCTCTACAATTGCATGCATGCCTGCTTTTAACTGTAACTTTCCAGGTCCGAAATAATATATTTTACCTGCATTCCGGAAACGGATTCCTACTACTTTTACCATTCTAGTTCTCCTTAATTGTCAGCAGTAATAACTCAATCACCAGATCAAAGTTTACGTTTGCGTCCAGACGTATCTGGGCTTTACGCAAAGCTTCCAAAATACTGTTGATTCCATTGTAAGAGTTTTTTTCTGCCTGTCGTTTTATGTCGTAGACCTCATCCTTGAAAATAAGGCCATTTACATCACCTGTTGCTTTAAAATATAATACATCACGATACCAGATCATCATCAGATCAAAGTAATAGTTAATTTCTAATTTGTAATCTGCGATCTGCTTTACCGCAGCGGTCATCTCGTAGAGATCAATATCATCGAGACGCTTGATCAGCTGCAGTGCGCTTGCCTTCATCTCATTAAAATCATCAGAGGACGCAAGCTGGATCGCTTTTCCCACATTTCCCTGTGCAAACGCCACACACACATCCGCCTGATAGTCAGGGATCTGATACTTTTCCATCAGGAACTTTTTGATTTTCTCATCCGGCACAACTTTAATATTCAACGTCACGCATCTGGATAAGATCGTTGGCAGAAATGTGTCCGCATTCGTTGTCAAAAGCATGATGACCGCATATGCCGGCGGCTCCTCGATGGTTTTCAGCAGTGCATTCTGTGACTGCTGGTTCATCTTCTCTGCCTCATCAATGATATATATCTTGTGACTGCTGCTGTATGGTTTCACATCAATATCATTATTTACCTGTGTACGGATATCATCCACAGAAATGGTATTTGGCTTGTCGTGGTTTACATAAATAATATCCGGCTGATTATGTCCCAGTGCCTGTCTGCAGGAATGGCACTCCATACATGCCTCTTTTCCATGCTTTTCACACTGCAAAGCCATTGCAAATGCCTCCGCCAGCATCATTTTTCCAGATTTGTCCGGTCCGTTGATGATGTACGCATGGGATACTTTATCCATCCCGATCGCGTTCTGTAAATGCTCTATAATCTGCTCATGTCCGATAATATCTTTAAATCCTGCCATATGCCGCTCCTTTAAGTCAATATATCTAACAACAATCCACGGATCTCACCTATCCTGCTCAGGATCGCAATGTGATCCTTCTCATCCTTCACAAGCTCCCTTGCCAGTTCATCCAGATTTGAATCGATCAGCCGGATCAGTCCATACACTCTGTGCCGTCCTTTGCGGTCTAAGAAATTCTCTCTGGAAAACTTGTGTGAACGATACACCACCTCATTTAAAAAGTCTTTGATCAGTCCACGGTATTTTTTCATATCGCGGATATCCATATGCTGTGCAATACGGTTTCCCTGTGCCGTGATATCATTCATCAAAAGATCGACTTTTGCCTGAAGATCTGCATCGGTGATGGCACTCGCCAGAGTGAATTTGAATGTTCCATCTCCGGTTTCCGTTGTCACTGTATCAGGTACCTGTGTCACCTGTGCTATATTATTTACTTTAATATCCACCAATGCCCACCTTCTTTCCTACCTGTCTTCTAAAATTGCCCTGCGGATCTCTTCCTCTGTCTCATCGAGATCCTGATTGACAAATCTCCTTGTGATCCCTGCTTCCTTTAACTTTTCCCTGGAAAAATCTTTTGCATCTGACAGAAATCTGCGGCAGAGTTCCTCATACTTCGGGCTTTCCTGCATCCGCTCCCTGTTTAACGCCCGGCTCAGGCGTTCGCCGTCTTCCACTTCTATATAAATCGGCACAACTTTCTCTTTTCCAAAGTAATCATGGATCTTTAAATAAGATTCCAGTGTTCCTATGATCAGATAATTCTGGTGTTCCAGATCGATCTGGTCATCATTCACGGTAAAATATTTCCAGATCCCATGGATGGTATCGTAAGCTCGAAGCTCGATAATACGCCCTTCACGCTCCAATTCTTCCACTTTCTTCTCATCACAGAAAAAATATTCTACCCCATTTTTTTCCCCGGCACGCACCGGTCTTGTCGTATATGGAACAATGGTCTTTAATGAGAGACTTTCATCTCCCAATATCTTTTTAAACAGGGTATCTTTTCCCGTGGAACTTTTTCCCATGATACAATATATTTTACCCATTTTTCCTGCCTCATTTAGTATAATATAGTCTTTAAAAATATACAATCTTTAGAATTTTTTCGTTACTGTTCACTCGTTCCACACGCAGTCCAAGTGATAAGCATTCCTCAATATTATCTGCCAGACGCTTCGTGATGATCTCACCCGGAACGATCATCGGAATCCCCGGCGGATACAGATAAATCGTGTCCGCAGACATATTTCCGACTGCCTCCTCTAACGTTACTTCTTTATATGGAAGCTCCTCTGCCTGATAAATCTGCATTTCACGCGGATATTTCTGATATATTTTCTCAATAAACGAATGATACTTCTCATCACTTGTCGGATTCTTCAAAATTTTGTTTCCATTTGAAACGTCCTCTGCCACCTTTGCATCGATCTCATGCAATGCGCCTGCCAGACGCTCCAATCCTTCGTCCTCATCCATCAGACTTGTCATTCCCAGCACATAATAACCGGAAACCATCTCCATCTGTAAATGGTATTTTTTCAAAAGAATCTGATGCAGTTCATCCCCTGTCATCCCGGCTCTATCCGCAAAAATGACCAGTTTGGAATCATCCCAGTCAAATGCTTCCCCAGTGTCCAGATCTTCCTCCTGCATGACATGCAGGTATTTTAAACCGGCTGTTTTCCCATAAAAATCCGTCAGACGCTTCCTGTATTCTGCAAAGAGCTGCTGCCCATGTTCTGCGATCAGCCGGATACACGAATCCATTCCCGCCATAAAAATATAGGATGGTGAACTCGTCTCGTAAATGGACAGATACCGCTCCACCCGCTTCTCATCGATGAGATCAGACGCCAGATGCAGAAGCGCTGTCTGGGTAAACGACGGCAATGTCTTATGTAAACTCATAATCACTGCGTCTGCGCCAAGTTTTACGGCATTTTCCGGGAAACCGCCTCCGAATCCAAAATGTGCTCCGTGGGCTTCATCTACGATAAGCGGAATCCCGTGTTCATGGCACACCTCTGCAATCTTTGCCACGTCTGAAACAATCCCCTCATACGTCGGGGAAGTGAGGATCACTGCCACCGCATCCGGATTTTCATATAGCGATTCCTGCACCTGCTCTACTGTGATCTGCCCCTGGATTCCATTTTTTGTGATAGAAGGATACAGATATTCTGCCTGCAGTTCATTCATATATAATGCATGATAGACTGCTTTGTGACAATTTCTTGCGACTAATACCTTGTCCCCGCGCCTCGTAGCAGCACTGATGGCAGCCAGCAAGCCACAGGTACTTCCATTTACAAGAAAAAAGCACCGTTTTGAATGGTAAAGCTCTGCTCCGCGCACTTCGGCTTCCTTTATCATACCGGTCGCATGATGCAGATTGTCAAATCCGTCAATCTCCGTGATATCAATCTCATACGGATTGGGAAACGACAGACTTTTTCTTTTGTGTCCCGGCATATGGAACGGATAATAGTCCGACTGCGCATATTCCTCTAAATCATCTATCAAATACTTCATGTAAGCCTGCTCCTGATGTTCGATATCCATATCAGTATATAATACCAGATACATACTGATATACCCTAGTATAACACACTTTCCCCACAGATTCAGCAATGACTTGCATTACCATCCACTCATTACTCTTGAAAAAAAAGTATTTCCTATGCTATAGTATTTTAGATTGCGGATCAAACAATAACATTCCGGAGGTATAGTATGGAAAATGCGCTTGTGATCCTCTGTGGCGGAAACAGCACACGGATGGGAACCGATAAGGCTCTTCTTCCTTTTGGGGACACCTGTTTAATTGAATATCTTGTCAGAAAATTTCAGCCGTATTTTTCCAGAATCTATCTCTCGGTAAAAATAAAGGGGGATTACTCCCATCTGAAGCTTCCCGTAACTGAAATCCCGGATATCTATCCGAATCAGGGACCAATGTCCGGCATTTTTTCCGGCTTATCCATGATCGATGAGGAATGCGCATTTTTTATGTCTGTAGACACTCCGTTTCTGGAACCGAAAACAGGACTTGCCCTGCTCTCAGAACTCGGTGACGCCGATATCTGCACACTTGAGGGAAAGGCTTCCTATCTCGAAACGGCAACTGCTGCCTACTCCAAAAATTGCATTACAACCATCGGAAAATGTCTCCTGCTCCACCAGCTCACGTTCAATACGCTGCGGGAAAAATGCAGCACCAGATACGTGACTGAGGCTGTGATCGCCGAGGCTGCACCGACACCGATCGATATCCAGTACTATAATCTGGACACCAGAGACAATTATTATCATGCGCTTCGTATTTTAAGCGGAATTGTACCGCCAGATTCTTCTCAGGCGTTGATTGAATATTTTAAAGACACCAGAGATTTATTTTTGCATACAACTCCGGTGATCTCCTTTGTGGCAAAACCGGGAACGATCATGACACCTCTCATTGAGCGGCTGCTTCCTTTATTAGAGCGTGAGGGGTTAAAAGTCGTTCACCTCATCAAAGAAGATTCCTCTGTCGTATTCAAAAACGTCTTTTTTGAGCCGACTCTGGAAAATCTCTCCTCGTCGCTCTCCGGTGCCGACCTTGTTCTGACGGAAAATTTTGGAGCAGATGCGCCGAATAAAATTGAAATTCTGCGGAAATACTGGTCGGAAACACCGTTATCTGACGAAAAAGATCTGATCGCTGTATTTGCTGATTTTCCATATCATGCAGAGACTTCCCTTCCGGTCTTTGATCTGAACAAACCAAAAAATATTGTCACATTCCTCCGGGAATATCTGGGCAGACAATAAAACCAGAAATAAAGGCTGCCTGTGGGCAGCCTCTTATAAATATCGTTCCAGATCCGGCATCCAGTCTCCAAAGAAAACCTCATCTCTGCACATTGCATTCCAGACAGGTCTCAAAAACAAAACAATCCGGTGCAATACTGTTTCCCAGGAAACATTCTCCATTCCCTGCTTTCTAACATATTTTTCCCACCGTTTTTTCATATAAGTGTAAGTATCATAAGATTCCAGCATTTCAATCCTTTTTTCCTGTGGAATCACTTCCTCTTTTTCGCAGAAAAAAGAGAGTGTCTCGTAAATATGTCGTCCATCGACAGTTTCTTGCTTCAGCAGACGAAATGTTGTATCATATACCTCCATAGAAGGAATCAGTTCCAGATATTTGAGGATTGTAAAAAGTTGTTCTGCCAGATATGTTTCAACCGGAAAATGTTGATACGCTGCACATTTCTTCTCAAAAAATACAGACTGCAGCTCCTGTTTTTCCGGCTTTGCTGCATCATATACCAATGGACTAATACGGATGGTAAGCGGAACCTTCATTTCCTCCCATTCTCCAGTTATGTAAACCAGATAGTCCTGTTCCTCTTTTTCCACAGAATAATTCCAGCGGATATGATATTCCCGTTTCGCGCAGATCGCCTCTGCAAAATCAGTGATCCACTTTTCGTCCAATACCTGCTGTTCTTTCCCATCATCCTGCCCGTATACAAAATGAAGTGGCTTCTGCCACTCCTTTCGATAACTGTCGAGGTCAAAAGCCTCACGGTTTTTCAGCCATAACCGCTTTGCAAAATCGGTTTCCAGAATTTGGAACATCAGTGTTTCCTGCAAAAAAACTTCCAGCAGATCTGCAAATGGGATTTGATATTCTATGCTTTTTTCTTTTAACTTCTTCTTCGTAAGTAGGTTCTGTTCCATTTAAAGCCAGACTCCAATCATATTCTGAACTTTTTTCACAACTTTACGCTCTTTTGCATAATACATCAGTTTCGCGATATCTTTCTTCGGGTCTTTTATGTAAGCCATCAGTCCTTCTTTGAATCTTTCCCGATCCATCTTGTCCTCGTATTTTAAACATTCACAGATCAGTCTTTCCTTTTCAAAAATCCGGACTGTCACATTGGAAAGCTGTATTTCTGTCACTCCAAGCTCCAAAGTATCCGGCTCTGCATACATCGAAATGATCTTCGGATAATCCATTTTAAAACGTGATTTGGAAGTATTCTTATCCACCGCAAGCCGCCAGCCATACGGTTTCTTTTTGATATAGCCATACGCATATAACGCATTCTCCAGATTCAGCACGCAGTCCGGAAACAGCTTTGCCACAAGCTCCTCCTCTGTAAAATCACTGAGATGAACTGCATAATAACCGCTTTTTATGCGCAGAATGTCCCCCTTTTCCACAAAATCAAGGATCCTGCGATAATCGATCCCCAGCCCGGCGAGCTGGCTCTTTTTTACAATTCCGCCATTATCCAGCATAAACTTCCTGACCCTTTCTAACAGCAACTCTCTTTTTTCACTGACTGCATATGACTCCGACATGCTTTATCTCCATCTTCTGCGTCTTCTACGTTTTTTTCTGATTCTTCGTCTCTGATCTTTTCTGTCTCTACGAACGGCTCTGTTGTGTTTGATAATATAGTAATTATCGTAAAAACGTTTTAAGAAAAATAAAAGTACACCAAGCAAAATCACTGCAACAATGAGTAAAACCACAACAATCGGTTTCACCTGCACCGTGGAGACTGCTTCCTGTTCCTCCTCCTCGGTCGACTCATTGTCAAATGCGTAGCCTTCTACGACCACGCCGGTTGTCTTAATATCTGCTTTTCCTACATTTCTTCCCGCATAAGTATACGTGATGCTCCCTGCGATCTCCGGGTCGCTGTCATTATATTCCACGGAAGATGAGGTGTCTGAAAATTCTGCTGTTTTCGGCAGAACAATGACGGCATCTTTATCAAGCTCCACAAATGGCGCAATATTGTTCAGATTACCATTATCCACCGTTGTCTCTGCGCTGTAATCCGTATCATTTTCCGCTACATTCAGCACCTGAAAATTGTCAAATGCGTAATCAAATAAGTTTACCGTATCAATAAACTGATTCGGTGACTGCGTATTCATTACCACACAGATCAAAGTCATTCCATCTTTTTCCGCATAAGTCACCAGAGTGCTGTTTGCGGTCGCCGTGTATCCGGTCTTTCCGCCGACACAGTACGGATATAAGTACTTGCGGTTCGCATTGTGGTAAGTGCAGAGCATGTCGTGATGATTCCTCAACACCGTTTCCTCCGCATGCTTATTGGTCGGAGGGATTGTATACATCTTCGTCCCGATGATAATACGAAATGTCTCATTCTGATAAGCTGCCTGCGCGATCAACGCCATGTCATGTGCGGTCGTGTAATGATTTTCATCCTGCAGACCGTGCGGATTGGCAAAATGTGTGTTAGTACATCCTAATTCTTTTGCCTTGGCATTCATCATGTCCACAAAATTTTCTACCGTGCCGCCCACATGTTCTGCGACAGCGTAGGCACATTCATTTGCCGACTCTAGCATGACACCGTAAAGGCACTGCTCTAAGGTCATCTGCTCTCCGTAATCTCTGGCAATTCCCGATCCTTCCGTGTTGTTGATCGCATCATCCGAAAAAGTGACCATGTCACTCAGGTTGCCATTTTCTAACGCCAGCAGCGTGGTCATGATCTTGGTGATACTCGCCGGGTAGTGTGCTTCATCACTATTTTTTTCATAAAGGATCGTGCCTGTGGACTCTTCCATCAAAATAACACCCGGTGAGAGTGTTTCCGGCGCATCCGGCCAGTAGTCTGCCGCCTTGACGTCCACTTTTCCAAGACAGACAGTAGATATAATCGTAAGGATCAGGCATGCTGCCTTTTTCCATCTATTTTTCAACATCATAAAAACTCCAAATCTATATTAAATCTATTAATTTCGCACAATCCGTCCCATGTATACACAATTTTTACGGATTGTTACTGTTCACCCATAACTCGTTCCTGTAACAACAACGTTACTCTATCAACATTATTAGTATAATAGTTGGAAAAAATACATGCAACCACTTTTCATCATTTTATGACTTTATTAATTTGTCAGATTATGCAATGTGTGCTTGAAAGTTGGGGTTTCTTTATTGTAGAATGTAACTGATCGCTTTGCGCTTAGATATATTTGCTGCAAAAAACGAAAATGCATTTTGAAAAAATATTAGTTTACATCATTAGAGAGGTTGTTTTATGAGATTAAGAAATATCCCTGGCGCGGATGACGCCATTTTAAATAGTGAATACTGCATCAAAAATCCAGAGGAGCAGAAAGGGCACTGGCAGGACTGTTTTGACAAAGTGCAGCCGCTTCATATCGAGATTGGGATGGGAAAAGGCCGTTTTATTATGGACATGGCTGCCCTGCACCCAGATATTAACTACATCGGTATCGAGCGTTACTCCAGCGTACTTTTACGTGCTTTACAGAAAATGGAGCAGAATCCGCTTCCTAATATTAAGTTTATCTGCATGGACGCTGCCGATGTTGCAGGGGTTTTCGCCAAAGACGAAGTCGACCGTATTTACTTAAACTTCTCCGATCCCTGGCCGAAAGACCGCCACGCCAAGAGACGTCTCACT
>OLVO01003094.1_pt1 | contig 14264 bp, 15 predicted proteins | sample 1672571 | NCBI WGS metagenome assembly OLVO01 (sample SAMEA3136700, study PRJEB25190) | human gut metagenome | biome: human gut; feature: human-associated habitat; material: faeces | place: Austria | collected 2013 | reverse complement strand
CAGACTTTCCAGAATGCCTGGCATTATGCGTAACGGACACAAGCAGTTTCTGGTTGCAACGAACATCGGAAAATCAAACTGGAATGAATGGGTAGAGTGGATTGAATCGGTCAATGATGATTTGCCAGATGAAGAGAACCTTGAGAGTGTATGGAATGACCTTCCTGAGTTGTCACCGTGTTTGATCGAGGATGTACTAAGGCAGGGACATAAAATGCTTCTGTCAGGTCCTAGCAAGGCAGGAAAAAGTTTCTTACAGATTGAGCTGTGTATCTGCATTGCAGAAGGCGCAAAGTGGTTGAACTGGCAGTGTGCGCAGGGAAAAATCCTTTATGTGAATCTTGAGTTAGACCGTGCAAGCTGTCTGCATCGTTTTAAAGATGTGTATGAGGCATTACATTTGGAACCCAATAATTTGAGAAACATTGATATCTGGAATTTAAGAGGCAAGTCAGCACCGATGGACAAGCTGGCACCAAAGTTAATCCGCAGAGCATCAAAGAAAGGTTACATTGCCATTATCATCGATCCAATCTATAAGGTACTGACAGGTGATGAGAACAGTGCCGATCAGATGGCTATTTTCTGTAACCAGTTTGATAAGGTGTGTACAGAGCTAGGGTGTGCTGTGATTTATTGTCATCATCACTCAAAGGGCGCACAGGGCAGTAAGAAGTCAATGGATCGTGCGTCAGGATCTGGTGTGTTCGCTCGTGATCCGGATGCACTGCTTGACTTGATTGAGCTTGAAATGACAGATGAGCTGCGTAAGCAGCAGGAAGACAGAGCCGTGTGTAAGGCGTGTATCAAGTATTTGGATGGTCATAAGTGTGGATGGAGAAATGATTTGTCACAGGATGACTTTTTGAGTCGTTCTCGTATGACAGGATACTGTAGCAACGCTTTAAATAGCGTTCAGATGACAGAACTGAATGCAATTATTGATGAAACAGTTAAAAAAGTTCAAGGACGTACTGCATGGCGTATAGACGGCACGCTGCGAGAGTTTCCCAAGTTTGATTCTGTCAATGTATATTTTGATTACCCGATTCATGTGATGGACGATGTAGGCTGCCTGAAGGATCTGCAGACAGAAGTGGACAAAGTGCCAGCATGGCAGAAAAAGCAAAAGACACCAGATGAGCGAAAAAAAGAGAAGGATGACAGCCTCCGGATCGCTTTTGAAGCGAACGATCTGGAAAAAACAGGTCGCATTAAGATAACAGATCTGGTTGATTACATGGGAGTCACACTCAATACAGTGAAAAAATACGTGGACAGTTCAAAGCACTTTAAGCGTGAAAATGGAATGGTAGTTCGGGTGTCAAAAGTGTCAAATGCTGAAATTGACACCTGACAGTGAAGGTGTCAAATCTGTCAAAACACGGTTTTTGATAGTTGACAGCAGGTGTCAAAAAGAGGTGTCAAAAGTGTCAAATTACGATTTTTGACAGGTGTCAGGTGAGGTGTCAAAAATGGGTGTCAAATATGTATATATAATATATACATATTTGACACACTCATTTTGACATCACACCTCTGGGGCAGAGCTGACAGAAAGGATTTGACAGCTGATAGAAAGGATGATGGTGATGATGGAATTTTTTATAGCGATGATTCCTCCGACAACAACACATCAGGAAAAGCAGGTGAGAGTGGTAAATGGAAAACCAGTATTCTATGAGCCAGAAGATCTCAAAGCAGCAAGAATGAAGCTGACAGCTTATCTTGGACAGTTTGCTCCTGCTAAGCCGTATCATTGTGGAGTTAGGTTGGTGACAAAATGGTGTTTTCCAAACGGAATGCATGAGAGCGGTACTTATCGGATTACAAAGCCAGATACCGATAATCTCCAAAAGCTGCTTAAGGACTGCATGACAAGAACAGGATACTGGAAAGATGATTGCCTGGTGTGCAGTGAGATCGTTGAAAAGTTTTGGAGTGATGTGCCAGGCATTTACATCCAGATTGAACAGGTATAGGGCATGGCCTATGGAATATTATCACTTTTTCGTAGATGCATGGCGATTCTTCAAACGCTATAAAGACATTGCTACAAACACTCAGGAATTTTACGATTCAGTGTTGGAGTCAGATGGAAAGATCGCAAAGCAATATGGAGAACGTAAGCTTACAATGAATATCATGATCGCGTTGGTAGATGAACTAGAAGCGATTGCGAAAGGAAGGTAAGAGAGATGAAAAACAAAAAAATGTGTACACTGGAAGAGTTAAACCTGCAGGCAGCAATGCTGAAGGGCAAAGGCGATCTGGAAGGTGTGATCCGTCTGGCAGAAGCGAACGGACTTACAGTGCGAACAGCAGAGCGCTACCTGATGGGCGAAGAACCTACGCTTACAACTCAGAAAGAGTTGGCAATCGGTAGATTACTTCTTGAGAGCGTTGATCTGGATTTGCGTCAGTCGGTGGTCTTGACAGGAATATTAACCATTGTCAATAAGGCAGTGAGAGAAGATCCTAAGTTACAGGAGGCAGTTATCAGTAATAAGAGATCGTTACTTGGATGTGTTGGACATCTGCTCAGACTACAAAGCAAGGCACGGAATGAATTGCCAGATGAGATTGCAGCAGTGTGTGGCTTGACTGCGATTCAGGATATTCCAGAATGGGCAGCAAGGGAAGCGATCAAGGAATATTATCTTGAAAAGACATCAACAGATCTGGCTATTGCAAATACATACGTTGATTTTCAGAACCTTCAGAAAGGAGAATCACATGAACAAATGTCAGAGTAAGAAGCTGTACCAGCAGCGACACGGTTACAATCCGGGCGAAGAAGATCGGATCAAGCTGCAGATCAGCGATACAATCAAGTACACAGAGTGTAGATTGGTAGAAGCAGAGAAGGAACGAGTAAACCGTACATATTCGGGATTCCTTGAAAGTATTAAGCAGCGGCCAAGAAGTAAGGCACGTTGGTGGAGGAGAACAAGATGAGTAGATTAACAGAAACTGATAGTCAAGGTAATTGGGCTTTAAGCGGTGTTGCATGGATGCCTCTGCCAGAGCCGTATCGAAGAAACGGAGGTAAGCGATTATGAGACTAATTGATGCAGATTTTATCATTTCTATACTTGATGAGGCTGAACAGGAGTATCCTGAGCATAAGCCAATATACGAGATGTTTAGAGATGTGATTAATGCTGTGCCAACTGCGGCGGAGATTGTTAGCCCAGAAGACACCGAAGAGTAGCTTGTAGTAGGGTGAGAGGAGGTGATACCGATGGAAACAGAAGGCATGACACGGGAGCGCCTGGAAGCGTACCGGAGCAATCGGGAAGAAATCAAGGAGCTGAAGTATAAGCTTGATCATCTGGGTGAGGGTGACAGCCTGATCGGAAATGATGTGATCTTCGATTACCGGAAAGGGTATCCAATGCCACAGGCAGTTGTTGGATATGATTACGAGCTTGGAGCAAAGCGGCGTAAACGGTATAAGACTCAGATTGCGAAGCTTGAAGCTGAACAGGATGGCATTGAGGAGTGGATCTTTGGAATACGGGACAGCAGAACACGAAGGATTTTCCAGATGTATTTCCTTGAGGGGTTAACGCAAGAGAAAATAGCACAGAAGATGCATACTGACCAGAGTAGGATAAGCAGAAAAATTGATCATTTTTTCAAAAACGCATAAAAAGCATAAAATGACATGATATAATCAAAAATGGAATCAGTGTATTCCAGTTTGAATTCCCCTAAGGTGGCCGCCAGTGAACATGCTGGCGGCTTTTCGTATGTCAAAAATTTTAAGTTTGATTAAGAAATATCATGGACAAAATTGAACGAATGTTCTATAATGAAAATAACCTTAGAAAAGAATATTTTGGTCATTGAAAAATTAACAGATATGTTTTACAATGAATAAAATATTTGTCTAAGGGGAATATGAATACATGCGATACAAAAGAACAATTAAATTTCAATATTTTAGAATTTTCTGCCAGAAGAGAGGTAACGATGGTAATTTTGGAGAAAAAGAGCTGTATAATTTAACAGAGTGGATTAGTAAAGCTAAGGGTAATCAACAAAAAGCAATTTCATTTGGAAAGAATATGGCTCGCATTGACATTATAAAATATAGTAAAATAACGGAATTATGGGGAATTCGGTTATTAAAATTGCGAAATACAAATCCACCAACAAAAGCAAAAGATGGAGAAGAAGCTGAAGCAATTTTATTAGAAGACGGAGAGTACATTGGGGAAGATGTCTCAATGTTGTATGATAGGTATAGTAATATACTCATGGTACAGTCAAATCGCTTTTCGCTTAGTATTTCTAAAATCGAAGAATTTATGAATTATGTTAATGAAAATGTAGATGAAATTATTACCATTGATCCTATTGGAAATTTTGGGGCTTCGGATTGTTTGAGGCAGAAAGAATATAAAAGATTTGAAGTTTCTTTTGCAAACTTAAATGTATGGCAGGATGAAGATAAAAAGCCTCTAAAAGGTATAATGACTTCGATTAAAGAAATGGGAGGATATACAGCAAGTGTAAAAATCGGAGTTGGAAAAGGTAAAGGCAACTTTTTAAATAAGCAAAATATATTGGATTTTGTTCAAAATTTGGGATGGAAAAAAGATTTTGTCAAAAGTGCTAGAGTGAAAATAGAAGATCCAGAAACAGGTGAAGATGAGGGAATTTTCGATTTGATTGAAGAGGTCTTTCATGATTATATTACATTTGAACTGGATGCGAAGGAAACTCTAACTTATGACATGGCTATTGGGCAAATGACAAGAAAATTTAATGATAGAAAGCAAGAGCTGTATGAGGCAATAGGAATAAAAATGAGGTGATAATATGATCAAGGATCTCCGATACTATGCTGAACGAATGGCACCATATGTAATTTCTTTTGTTGCTCCAGTTATATTATGGAGATATGATATAAATTATATCGAGAACGGCAACTTTAATGATGCAATTGATGGAGTCAATACCGTTGCTGCGTTGATTATCGGTTTTCTTGGTGCTATGCTTCCAGTAATATTGGGAATGAAGAATGAATCAAAATTTGTTCAGTATGTATTTGAAAAAGATAAAAATAAATTGTTTTTGAAATATATAAAGTCAAACCTTCTTACGGGACTTTTATTAGTAGCACTCTCTATTTCATTGTATTTTAGAGATGATTTTGAAAAGAATTTGAAAGCAAGGGCATTTTATGTTTGGGTATATATGTGTTTTCTATTCTTTTCATGTACGTATAGAAGTTTATCGAACATGTTGGAGTTAGTATTTTCAGATGATAAAATCTTTCATATTCAAAGTTCAAGTGGTAATGCTATTAAGAGTGCTCAAGAAAAAGAATTGGAAGATGAATTTGATGATCAAAAATAAATAATGTAACAAAATAAGAGCAGTCCTTCGGGGCTGCTTTTCGTTTTCCAAAACCGACGAATGAAGGTGGTGAGAGACATGGCCAGAGCGCCGGACAAGAGAATAGAGCAGGCAAAAGAAATGTACCTGCAAGGGCAGAAATTGGTTGAGATTGCAAGTCAACTAAATCTGCCAGAGGGCACTGTCCGCAGATGGAAGTGCACTCACAAGTGGGATGGCGAACGCTCGGATAAACAAAGCGAACGTTCGCATAGAAAAAAAGGTGGGCAGCCAGGAAACAAAAATAGCTCCGGTGGCCCTTCTGGAAATAAAAAAGCCGAGAAGTATGGATTCTTCAGTAAGTATCTCCCTGATGAGACCAGGGAGATTTTTTCTGCTATCAATCAGGCTGATCCGCTGGATCTTCTATGGCATCAGATTCAAATTGCTTATGCAGCAATCATACGTGCGCAGAGGATCGCTTATGTAAAGGATCAGCAAGACAAGACGATTGAGAAAGTCGAGACAAAGACAGGCAATGTGATTGGTGAGAAATGGGAAGTACAGCAGGCATGGGATAAGCAAAACGAATTCATGAAAGCACAGGCCCGAGCTCAGAGCGAGCTTCGCAGCCTAATCAAGCAGTATGATGAGATGCTTCACAAAGACTGGAGCATGGCGTCTGAGGAGCAGCGAAGTCGCATTGCCCAGATTAAGGCTCAGACGGACAAGCTGACTGGAAACAATCAGGAGATCGAGGATATGAGCGAATCGGAGGCAGAGATTTATGGCGTATACGAAGAAACAGACGCTTAAATATGTGTTTTCTGAGAAACACAAGGAGTATATTCGCAGCTGCGTCTCCTGCGAGTTCAATGTGGCAGAGGGTGCTGTTCGAGCTGGAAAGACTGTTGATAATGTGTATGCCTTCGCACATGAGCTAAAGACCGCGCCAGATCGCATTCATCTGGCAACTGGATCAACTGTCGGAAATGCAAAGCTTAACATCGGTGACTGTAACGGCCTTGGTTTGGAGTACATATTCCGGGGGCAATGCCACTGGGGGAAGTACAAAGACAACGAAGCTTTGTACATCAAAGGTCCGTCAACCAGATTCCAGCAGAAGATCATTATCTTTGCTGGAGCTTCCAAAGCGGACAGTTTTAAGAAGATCCGAGGCAATTCATACGGCATGTGGATTGCAACTGAGATCAACCTGCATCACGACAGCACGATCAAAGAGGCATTAAACCGTCAGCTGGCGGCAAAGCACTTGCGTGTGTTCTGGGATCTGAATCCGGACAATCCGAATGCAACTATATACACGGATTACATCGACAAGTACAAGAAGCAGGCAGAGGAAGATAAGTTTCCAGGCGGCTATAATTATATGCACTGCACACTGTACGATAATATGACCATCAGCGACGAGCGAAAACGCAAGATTGAGGCTCAATATGACCCGAACAGTATCTGGTATATGCGTGACATCAAAGGAATGCGCGTAGTTGCCAGTGGTCTAATTTACAGGCGTTTTGCAGATGATACCAGTACAAAGCAATTTGCATTTAGCCTGGATAAAAAGCCAACAGATCTGATGGAGATCATCTTGGGCATTGACTTTGGTGGTTCCGGCTCTGGTCATGCATTCACAGCGACTGCGATCACGAGAGGATATAGTGCAGTTATTGCACTGGCATCGGAGCGGATTGCTTGTAAAGATGAGCAGGGCAACCAGATCGAGATCGATCCGGAGCAACTAGGTACAATGTTCTGCAACTTTTGCCGGAAGATCATTAGCCGGTATGGGTACATTACAACCGTGTATGCCGACAGTGCAGAGCAGACATTGATTGCAGGAATCCGAAGCAGTTTAAGGCGAAACGGCCTGGGCTGGATCCGTGTAGAGAATGCCTTAAAAACAGAAATAAACGACCGAATTAACGCTCTTGTCATGCTGATGGCACAGGGGCGTTTTTTCTATGTTGGAAAGGAGTGCGCAAGCCTGGTCACGGCACTGTGTACGGCAGTGTGGGATCCAAATGAGATCACGAAGAATGTCCGGTTGGATGATGGTACAAGCGATATTGATAGCCTTGATAGCTTTGAGTACACATTCGAGCGGAGTATCAGTATGTTGATCAGGTGCAGTTAAAAAGATGAGATATGCGACAATGTATGAAGCCATCCAGAAGATTCTGGATAAAGAGGAGCAGATTGACTATGCGCTCAGCGGAGAGTTTGCGCGGAGGATAGAGCTGTGGAGCAACATGTACAAGGATAAAGCACCATGGCTAAGCCCAACGGTTCAGTCTCTATGCCTTCCTGCATCGGTGGCTGGAGAAGTTGCCAGACTTACGACACTGGAACTTCAGAGCCACATAAGCGGCAGCTCAAGAGCCACATATCTGGATAAATTCTATCAGAGAGTGTGCGAACAACTCCGGATCCAGACCGAGTATGCATTTGCGAAGGGCGGCATGATCTTCAAGCCGTATCCAACAGCTAAAGGAATTGCGATTCAGTACATTCAGGCGGATTCGTTCTTCCCACTGGAATATGATTCGGAACAGATTACACGCTGCGCCTTTCTGGATCAGTTTCGAAAAGGGCAGGAGATCTACAGCCGAATTGAGTTGCATCACATTGATGGCGAGGAGATGAGCATTCGCAATCGAGTATTTGTTTCAAGGACAGATGGTGTGCTTGGAACAGAGGTACCGATTCAAAGCGTTTCGAAGTGGGCGCAGCTGGCAGAGGAGATTCGCTTTGAAGGGGTTGATAAGCTGCCATTCGGATACTTTAAAGTACCACTTGGGAATAACAAGAATTCAGATAGCCCGCTTGGTGTTTCTGTCTTTTCAAGAGCAGATGATTTAATTCGGGAGGCAGATGAGCGATACTCTCAGATCAACTGGGAGTATAAAGGGAAAGAGGCAGCCGTCCATGTGGCACAGAGCTTGTTAAAGTATCGTGCAGAGACAGACAGCTGGGAGTACCCGGCAGGAATGCAGCGACTGTATCGAACGGTAGAGTATAATTCCGGAGCAGTAGACAAGCCCTTTATGGAGACATATTCACCGCCGATCCGAGACGAATCATTCTTCAATGGATTAAACAACCAGCTGCGCAAGATTGAGTTTAACTGTAATTTGGCCTATGGAACACTTTCAGACCCGAATAACACGGACAAGACGGCAGAGGAGATCAGAGCCAGCAAGCAGAGGTCTTATTCATTTGTCAGTGATTGTCAGACGGCTCTACAGAACGCGCTGGAAGATTTGGTAGACGCTATGTGCTTCTGGTGTGATGTGTATGGTTTGGCACCGTCAGGCTCCTGCAATACATCATTTTCTTGGGATGACAGCATCGTTGTGGATGCAGATAAGGAGCGAGATCAAGATCGTCAGGATGTGGCAATGGGAGCTATGCAGTTGTGGGAATACCGTATGAAGTGGTATGGAGAAACAGAAGAACAAGCAAAAGCAGCTGTTCAACAGCCAGCAGAGGTGATTGAATGACGCAGGGCGAACTCGAACAGATTCCGCAGCCATTTGTAGAGCTGATGTCCGAGCTGGAGATGCGTATCATGAAGGATATCATAGAACGCATCAAGGCGAATGGCTTTTCTCCAGTCTCTGCCGACTGGGAGATCTCCAGACTGCAGCAATTAGGTGAGTCAGAGGAGCAGATCCGAAAATGGATTAAAGAAACTCTTGAGAAGACAGATGACGAGGTGGACAAGATCTTTTCAAATGACGTATATCGCGAGTATTACGGTCATGATCGAGAGTATCAGGTGTCTGGCTTTGAGCAGATTCCTCTTGAGCAAAATGTCCAACTGCTGCAAGTGATTGAGGCATCCAAAAAGCAGACCAAGGACACGTTCCGAAATCTCACAGGTTCAACAGGATTTGCAATTCGTGATCCTGTGACAGGTAACATCATGTATTCGCCCACGATGAAGTTCTACCAGCAGACATTAGATGCAGCCATAATGGATATTAAATCAGGTGCATTCTCATACAATACCGTCTTAGCACGCACGATCAACACGATGACCACCTCCGGACTCAGATGGATTGATTACGACTCTGGTTGGCATAATCGAGTCGATGTGGCAGCCAGAAGAGCGGTCATGACAGGCTTTCGGCAGGTGCAGGGAAAGATTAACGAGCAAGTGGCAGAGGACCTTCAGACGGACACATACGAGGTTACATATCATGTCGGAGCGCGTCCAACTCATCAGCCGTGGCAAGGTCGAGTCTGGACGATGCAGCAGCTGCGAGATATTTGCGGACTGGGAACTGTTACCGGACTACATGGGGCCAACTGCTATCACGATTACAAACCGTTTATTCCTGGCGTATCCGTTCGTACCTACACGGATGAGCAGCTTGACCAGATGATCAAAGAGGAGAACACTCCGAAAGAGTATCTGGGCAAGAAGTACACCACATACGAGGCACTTCAAGCACAGCGAAGAATGGAGACTCGGATGCGAAAGACCCGCCAGGACATCCGACTGATGCAGGATGGCGGAGCGGATCCGAACGACATCACACTGAAAAAGGCTAAATATCAAGGCCAGATGCAGACCTATAAAGCTTTTTCGGAAGCAATGGAGCTTCCGGAGCAGATGGAGCGAGTGTATCAAGATGGATTGAGAGGCAAGTTTACACCAACAAAATCAGAGCTGGTGAAACTTGAAAAAAATGTTGCAAAATCAGAGGAATCTGATACAATGGAATCGGATTTAGGAGCTTTTAAGCAAAAACTCAGAAATGACGAAAATATTGATAAAGAATACTATGAAGTATTAAAAGAAAAGTTTTCACATGGAAGAGATGATGCAAAGCGGGTATTTGCAAAATATGCAGGTGGTGACACAATTGAAAATTCATCATATGAGGGAGTTGCGCATTTCACTCCAAAGACAAAGAAAATCACAATGCATTATGGTGCAGATTTAAGGAATGAAAGAGGCGCTGGTGCAAGTTGGTTTCATGAACATGGGCATTTAATTGATGATGCAGTAGGCAATATGTCTGATGATAAGATGTTTTTAGATTTGCTTAGAGATGATGCATTGCAATATCGCTTAACATATGGAAAGGAACATCATTTAGGTACATTTGGTAAAGTTGATAAAGCAATAAGTCTTGAACTAAATGACATGAGAAAACATTCTGCAGTATCAGATATACTTCAAGGAGTTACAGGAGGGAACATTCAAGGCTGTTCTGGACATGAGAAAGACTATTGGAATAATACCAAAATGATTACTGCGGAAGCTTTTGCACATATGTTTGAGGCACAGTTTGATACAGTACGATATAATGAATTAAAAAAATATTTTCCTGAATCCTTGACATATTTTGAGAAGAAAATAAAGGAGGTTTTATAAATGTGTGTTCTTACAAAGAAATTTAAAAATGCACATAAGCAGTTCATACTTCATTTTGGATATTACCCCAATCATCCAGATGAAATTGACTTTGACCAGTCTGCTTATGCGGATATTTTGATCAAAAGTGTAGAAGATGATTTTGATTATACAGTTGAAAAGTATGGAACTAAAGTACTAAAAGAGGAACCGTTACCAGAAATTATTTATGATTGATACCACCAGTCGAGAGGCCGGTGGTATTTTTGTACCCATTTTTAAATATTAGGAAGAATAAACAAGTGAAAGCAATGTTATAACAGTCCATGGCGGGCAAAAGCGAGGAAGAGATCAAGACTTCTTTACGACACAAGTGTATCAATATCCCACTGAATACTAAGATACCCACATTCTGTTGCTGTTTGTATTAAAAGATTGTTGTAGTCGCCGTAAGGTGGTCTGAAAAAGCACATATTTTGACCAGTCAGCTCCTTTACATTTTTATGTACCTGCATTAATTCATCGCGGATCTGTTCTTTTGAAAGTGTGCTCATCTCTGGATGTGTCTGTGAGTGATTTCCTATGTCGTGTCCGGCAGCAGCAATTGCCTTGACATCATCCGGATAGGCATCTACCCAGCTTCCTGTTAAGAAAAATGTAGCGTGAATTTGATTTCGCGCAAGAATTGACCAAAGATCGGCTGTATCTTCATTGCCCCAGGCTGCGTCAAATGTAAGTGCAATTTTCTTTTGATCAGTCTGAACACAATAAATAGGAAGTTCTCGTGAACCTTGGGTAGTGCTGACCATTACAGCGGCAGGCAGTGTAAAAGCGGTAAGCAGAAGAAGTAAAAAAGCAGCGGAAAGTAAAAGTGTTTTGAAAGAAAATGGATGAAAGATACCTTTTTGAAAATTGAACATGACATGATACCTTATACCTTTTTAATAACTGATATGTAAAGAAGGTGGGATTCATGATGATTTTTCTTATTGTATGTTTTGATTATCTGTAGTACAATAAAAAACAAGAGAAAAAAATTGTTACATTATGAGAGGATGGTTTTCAATTTATGTATTATGTAGATGAACATATTAAAAATACAAATCGCGTTTTTCCGCAGCAGGGTCGTTATGATTATCTGCGCTATGATATGAATGAAAATCCAGAGGGACTGCCAAAGGAATTTGTAGACAGCGTATTAAAAGAGATTACACCAGAATTTCTTTCGATATATCCTGAGCCGGATCGCTTCTTGAATAAGTATGCAGCCTATATTGGCGCATCCTATGAAAATGTGGTAGCAGTAAATGGTTCTGATATGGGAATACGCTATCTGTTAGAGACATTTGGTGAAAAAGGAAAAGATGTTGTCACAGTTGCACCAAGCTTTGAAATGTATTGGGTAAACTGCAGCATTCTTGGCCTTCATCATGTTCCAGTTGCATATGAGTCAGATATGACGATTTCGATTGATAAAATTTTAGATGCCATTACAGAAAATACTAGAATTGTAGTATTATTAAATCCAAACAATCCAATCGGTAATGTTTACACTGAGGAGGAATTGGAAAAGGTAATCGAAAAAACAAAGAAAGTCGGTGCAATCGTTGTTATTGATGAAGCGTATCATTATTTTTATCCAAATACCTTCTTAAAATATGCACTGAATGAAGAGAATGTAGTGCTTTTGCGTACATTTTCAAAGCTGTTTTCGATTGCCGCATGTCGTCTTGGCGTTGTAATCAGCAATCCTCAGATTATTCATTATGTGAAAAATGCGAAGCTGACATTTGATGCAAATGCGATTGCGCTATTATTTGCAGAACGCATTTTAGATCATCCAGAGATGATTGAGCAGTTAATAGAAACGGAAAAAGAGGGAAAGGCATATACTCTTGCAGAACTCACAAAGCATGGATACGAGACAAGAGACTGCCGCGGAAACTTTATTTTCGTGACGCCAAAACATCAGGCGGCAGAGGTTGCGCAGAAATTAGAGACAGAAAAAAAGATTTTAGTAAAATCATATGGAAATGAAATGCTGAAAAAATATCTGCGTATTTCAGTTGGCTCAAAAGAGGCAATGGAACGTTTCCTGACTGCATTTTTTGAGATTGACGAAAGATCATAATATAGATTTGGCAGACGTTTGAATGGTAATAGAAAAATACGAGTACAAGGAGAACGATTTGAAAAAAGTCATTACGTATGGTACGTTTGACCTGCTGCATTATGGTCATATAAACCTGCTCAAACGTGCGAAGGCGCTGGGAGACTATTTAATTGTGGGTGTGACAACAGATAGTTTTGATATCAGCAGAGGAAAACTGAATGTTCAGCAGTCTCTGATGGAGCGTATTCAGGCAGTAAAAGATACAGGACTTGCAGATGAGGTTATACCAGAGGAGTACATTGGTCAAAAAATAGATGATATTCGTCGATATCATATTGATGTTTTTGCGATTGGTTCAGATTGGGAAGGCAAATTTGATTACCTGAAGGAATACTGTGAGGTGGTTTATTTGCCGCGCACAGCCAATATTTCAAGTACAAAGCTTCGTCAGGAAAACAGTGGTATACGTCTTGGTATTATTGGATATGAGCCGATGGTTGAGAAATTTATTCAGGAATCCAGGTATGTAGGAAATGTAGAACTGTCGGGGATTTTTCAGCCGCCAATACAGCAAGAACAACGATCAGATGGTTTGTTATTACATGAAAAAAAGTATGCAGGAGGCCTTACAGTTTATGAAACGCTGCAGGAATTGCTTGATGAGAGTGATGCAGTCTATGTTGTAACATCGCCGGATAAACGGGCTTGGTACAGCCAAAAGGCATTAGAGCAAAAAAAACATGTTCTTTGCGAATCACCAGTGGCACTAGAAAAAGAGGGTGCACTTTTTCTGACAAGACTTGCAAAAGACAAAGGCTGTGTTTTCTTAGAGGCTATTAAAACAGCATATTTTATGGCATTTAACCGTCTTGTTCTTATGGCAAAGAGTGGAGAGGTTGGAAATATCAAGGCAGTTGAAGCAACATGTACACAGATGACACCGCCGCCTGTGGGCTATCAAAAGGGTGGCTTTGGAAGTATGGCAGTATGGGGCCCATTTGGTTTATTGTCGGTATTTTCAATTTTGGGAACAGATTATAAAAAATGTGATATGGTGACGTATCATACAAAAACTGATCCAGATCTTTTTTCAAAGATAAGTTTTTTGTACGCGAATGCAGCAGCATCTGTCAAGACAGGAATTGGTGTAAAATCAGAAGGTGAGCTTATCATAACAGGAACAAAAGGATATATTTATGTACCATCACCGTGGTGGAAGACTGATTATTTTGAAGTTCGTTATGAAGACTTTACACAGAACAGACGCTATTTTTATAAACTGGATGGAGAAGGGCTTCGCTATGAGATAGCTGCTTTTTCGCGTGCTATTCAAAATGGAGTAAATACAGGCTGTATGGATGAGAAAATTACGGCATCAATAAGCAGTGTGATGGAACAGTTTTACGATAAGGAATG
>OLVO01003092.1_pt1 | contig 14268 bp, 7 predicted proteins | sample 1672571 | NCBI WGS metagenome assembly OLVO01 (sample SAMEA3136700, study PRJEB25190) | human gut metagenome | biome: human gut; feature: human-associated habitat; material: faeces | place: Austria | collected 2013 | reverse complement strand
CGGATACTTCTTCTTGTTTTCATATTCTCTAATACCTGATTTTTTTCTCCACTCATTTTTGTTTTCCTCCTAATTTTCTAGCTGTTCATCGCCATTTTAATGGCAGGTGACAATCATGTTTGCTCGCTCAAAAGTCCCAAGAGAAGCTTCGCTAATCCTGCAAGCTGTCCTGCACTTTCAGATGCGGCTGGAAGCATCAGCTGTGTTTGCTGTGCTTTCATCATATAATCCACAAGCGCGGCCTCCTTTGACTTTGGATCATCTACGGAGCGTCTTAGCCATTCCCTGCACAGCATAAAAAGCAGACTGCTGTTTTTATAAAGTGCGGCGGCAAGTCCTTCCTCACTCTGATTTTCGATAAGATCAATCACAAACGCATCCTGGTACATATTTTCCGTTGTCTGACTATGTCTGATAAAAGGAACAATTCCCAAAAAAGAGTCCTCATCACGATAACATGCCGTAATTTGCCCTTTATTATAAGGAAAGATGGTCGATAACACTTCATTGCAAACTGATGCCAATAACTGCGCAAGCTGTTTTTTCTCTGAACTTTCACTGCACATAATTGTAAGCTGCAAAAAAACTGTCTCGTACTGATCAGGCTGTCTAAATACTGATTTTTCTTCATATTCCTCATGTATCATATGATCATAATCAGAAAGACTCCTTGTTTCTGCAAGAAAATAAACACCCCTGCATGTTCGTTTTATCTTTGCCTCACAAAGCTGCATACTCCAATTGTTTTGCTTAAGCTTGCTTCCAAGCGGCGCCGCATCTTCCATTTCATAGACCATATCCGGCAGGCGAATCATTCCTGGTCGAGTGCTGATAAGCTTTTTCTCTGTGTCTCTCCTTGTCAAAATTGCCTCTGCTGCTGCATCGCTTAAGCGAACTTTCCATTTGCCATGCGGCCAGGCTGGCTCCTCCTCAAATGAAAAGATATCATAGATGTTTTGCACTGGATAGTCTGGAAGAACAGCTGACAATACGTTTTTTAGAAACTCCTCTGTTGATGCATGCTCCATACCAAAGCGCTTTTTTTGTCTGATAAGCCAACTCTCAGGCACCCCATTTTCTGCCTTCATTAAAAGAAGTAATCTTCTGTAAAGACCTGCCTGTGATACAACAAGCCATGGAACTAATTCTCTGCTTTCCTCATTAGATGCTTCTTTTTCCCAGTCAGCTTGATCTTCAACATCACCTCCTGCATAATAAACAAGTGCTTCTTTTTCCTGTGCGCTCATTGTACAGTCTAAAAATAAATACTGAATCGAAGATTTGCTGCTCCTTTGCGAAAAATCCTGACTAGCCATCTGTCTCCAAAGAGCGAAAAAAGCATCTGCCTGTGTCGTATCTGCTAGAAAACGATGTGAATCAGACAAAATAACGAATCCAACCTGAAAAAACCACTGCGGCCAAATTTGCTGTAAATTTGTATGTAAAAATTCATCCGCATCTGCCACAAGTATATCAATATCTTCGCGATTCTTCAAGTGTATTGCTTCACCAATTCTAATCAAGCAAATTTCACCAAATCGTCCTGTAAGCATATCAGTTAAAGTCATCTGCCAATGCAATTTTTCTTCTTTTCCTCTGCATAGAAAGACTACTCTGCGACGTCTTTGAAAGCATTCATACAGATAATCTGGAAGCACCATTTTCAAATCACTTCCAGATGCCACCCTCAGATTAACACCCAAAAGCAATCGCTCATACGATGCTTGCTTTTTTTCAGCTTTTTGTGTTGCTGACTCTTGTGGTGCTCCCTGTTCAAGTGACCATTTGACATCATAGCTAAGTGCTCTGCCAACACTAGCCATTACAAGACTAATCAAAAACGTAAGCCTGAAAAAGCCGTATAACCACTGTGTTTTTCTTATATAAGAAAACTCCGGAATTTTCACATACACTGCAATCAGTCCGCACACAATTTGAATAAAAAATAAAACAAGCATCGCACTGCTAAGATTCCAGATCCATTTGCCAAGTATAGTTGTAAATGGACGTTTTCTCATTTTTTCTTTGATATATATGGCTGCATTTTGCACGCATGTCAATTTGCTCATAAGTAAAATAAACCACCAAATCAAAAGACCAGCAATGCATACTGCAAAATTAATCATCAGTATATAAAAAAGGAAATATAAAACCTGCGGATTGCTTCCAGACAAAAAGTTCATTTTTATATAAGAAAACAATGCAGTCTTTTTCATTGACTGATACATGCCTTCGCTTCCAATTCCACACGCAAATACAGCCACAACACCAAAAATTCCATAGCAGACAGCTGCCGCTGCTCCCTGAATCTTGTTTCCTGCCTTTATGAGCCTCTTTACTGAAACAATCAGAGACAAATCAAGTGCCAGAAATAATAAAGCAAAAATAATCGTCACAATTTCTTTCACCTTCCTTGCCCCCTTTCAATCTCATTTTCTGTCCAAACTGGCCAATAGCATTCATTTCCAAGCTCTTTTTGACTATAATCCATTGGCTGCACAATGCGTGATGCAATCGTTGCATCTTCTGTTTGTACAGTCACATGATTATTCTGCTCAAACCCAAATGAATCCAGCAAATCTAAAATGCGCTTGATGTTCGCAAGATGCCATGCACGCGCTGATACCTGCTCATTTTTGCCTTGATTTTTTTGTGCCTGATCATTCTTAAACTGCTGCTTATTAAATTCACACAGCCATTCATTCAGACAATTTTCATAATCCTGTGCTCTAAATTGATACGCCTTCAAAACTTGCTCTATCTGGTTTTGCAAATGTGCATAGCTCTTACGAATCTCCTTCATAAAATAGCCAGAAATATTAAAACTGCCCACCGCCAGAAAAATAATGATAACAGCCATAGCACAAAGACCTGCATACACAGACTGTACGCCTTCACCCTTATGGACTGGAAAATAGATACCAGCAGCAAATGCCATGCAGCCACACAGATACAAAAATGATGGCAAAAATCCTGTAAGCTTTGCGCAGTGCACAAGAAACTGCATATCTTGCTTCCATTTTGTGATCATTTCCTTTGCAGATGCTTCTGTCTTTTGCTTCTGTATTTTTTTTGTTTGAATAGATGCTTCGCTTGGCTGATTTACTGATGATACTGATTCAAAACCAATTGAAGCAGACTGCTCTATCTCCCGATAAAGTGTCTTCGCTGTCGCCTTTTGATATGCCACAAGCTCATCCTCTAAACCATCTGTCACCCGAAAAAGAATATCAGAGGCTTGCTCTATACGCTCCTTCATTTCATTTTTCTTTCCTTCTTTTAAAGAAAGCTCACAGATGTCAAGCTGCATCTTTACATTTTTTAAATGCTCCTGATATTCCTGCGGTGCACTTGGAACCATCAAAGGTTCTATATGAATCCTTTGTTCCTGCTCAAAAGATGTTTCTTGGTCATTTGATGCATATAAGTCTGCATGCTCTGCCTGAATTTCACGTATGATCTGCTGACGTTTTTTTCTAAGCTGATATCGGTATCCATCCAGAACAGCCAAAAAGTGTTCCTGCAGTTGTTTGGCTGCACGAGGATCTCCCTGTGTCAAATAACGCTGTATGCTTTCTTGTGTGATTTCTTTTTGCATACACAAAAGCTCCACAAGCCCAAACATAGCAAGTGTACTCGCCTGGCTGCTATTTGCCGCAACCGGCCAATAAATAACTTCACATACACGCCCTATCTGACTTCCTTCGATTACACTTCTAAGACGATGGCTTATATATTCGCCATAATTGTCATCTGATATTTCATCTGGCGAATTTATATTATCAATCTGTGGAAGTTCCTCCTCTGGCATTCTCATTTTCTCGTCAAGCAGCTTTTCTTCCTCTATTACAGAAAGAATCCTTCTTTGAAGCCATGTCTGTGAAGATTCCCTCTTTGCGTTAAGCACTGCAACATTAAGCGCCTGAAAAAGAGTATTCTCCCACTCCTTAGGAGTAAGCACTGATGGCAGTCCAAAGCTGTCTACCATGACATATGAATTTTTCTCACCAGACATATCTTCATGATCACTCTGATCATTTTGTATAGCCTCACACGCAGCCTGCAGACTTCCTAAAAAGGATCTAAGACCTTCCTGTTCCTCCTCCCAGCTGCTTATCTGCTGTGCACTTCCAAAATATTCCTGCTCAGACTGAAAAACAATTTTTATTTTTCTTGTATACGATGAAGTCAGTACAGATGTCATACCAGACTGCTCAAGTGCTCTTGCTGTGAGTGTCTTTGCATATAGTGTTGTGTCATGCCATATAAGCTGAGCATTCATCTGATGTCTTGATGCTCTTTTATGTTTTCTTACACATACGATGACCTGATAATCATTATCTTCAAACTCGCGGCGGTTTATATGCGCTGCAATTTGTGAAAACACATCTGTCAGTGACTCAAATGTCCATTTTGCCTCAAACAGCTCTATCTTTTGCTTTGCTGCAGGCTCATAGAAAAAAATACCATAATTTTCCTGATGAATACACGCTTCCACATTCACCACATACAGCATTTTTTCACCCCCTTACTATAGCGCTGCCTTTGTTTAGGCAAGATCATCATAATCATCTGTAAAAATTTTCTCACCTGGCTCATCTTTTGCGACTGCAGCTTCTGCATCCGGATCATCAGTATCATAAAGGACTTTGCTTAATCCTGCGTTTGAATCTGCCATGTCATCTTCTTCATAAAGCTCAAGGAAAACTGACAATAAATGTTCTTCTCTGTATGTAAGCTTTTCCTGTTTGCTTCTTTGATAAAGCTTTGAGAATGTTGCAATAGCATTTCTTATATTTCGGCATGCGTATATTACCTTGACCTCGTCCTTATCAAACATGTACTCACAATACTCACGAATAAACTGTGCCAATCCCTCTAACAAACGATTAAACTGTGCACTTTCCATACTTCTTGACATCTTTTCAAAAATATCAAGCATGTTTTCATCGTCTGGCTCCTTCTCCTGCTGAATCATATCGGCAATTATCGGCTGCGTGTAAATTTCCTGCTCTAGCTGATCCTGCATGCTTTGAGCCTTTGTACGATGCAAATGATTTTTTCCATAATATAAAAGTGTATATTTCATATCCCTGTTAAATTTCATCGCTTCATACAGATCTGCATAAGAGCTTCCAATTGGGACACCTGCTGCCTTGACGCGGATCGTATCCATACCACGAAGAAACCACCATGATATTTTTCCCTTAGTATTTTTCAAACGCACACAGCAAGGCTTTTCAAGTGTTAGTGCATAGAAAAAGGCTCGCATGTTATTTTTTTCATCCACAATTCGCTGCGATGGATAAATACTTGGAAGAAAGCCCTCCTCGCACCAATATTTATTTAAATGAGGATTGATTACAGTAATGATCTCTGACTCTCTTGACGTACCTGGCAGCTGACCAATACGGTTGATTCGCTGCTCATAGTAGCGATGTGCCTCTCCTGCCCGTTTGAATTTATCAAGATTTTCAATGAGCAAGTTGTAGCGTGCCTTATAGCAAATCAATTCATTCTGACGGAAATTATCATGGATCAGCACAGTAACTGCATGACCCTGTGGTGTTGTGCGTTCTTTTAAATAACGCGCTGCTGTCGCCTCGACAGATGGTGTATTATCCATTCTAACAGCATTGTCAGGATGCATTGCAAGATAAACAGACATAGTTGTAGCACCCACTGTATTGCATATGCCGATCCAAGGCTGCGCCATTGTCATGGCAGCTGATACCTTGCTTTTAATCCATGCATCCAGCATTGCATCATAACGATCACGATCATGCTCACGCACAATGCCAAGCTCTGTCTGCATCTCAAGTGCAAATGCATCATATATACTTATTTCCACCACAGAAGAAGCCTGCTCACGCGCTTTTTGCTGCATCACCTCTGCCACTGCCTGATTAAATATCGTCCTCATGCGGTTATTATAAGCCATATCTTCTCTGCGGCGGTCTTCCATATTGTTTTTCTTTAATTCCAGCTCCATCTCTCCGTAAATATTTCGAAGAATCATTCTTGCCGACTCCTGCGGAAGCTCGGCTCCTGTATTCTGACACATAAGAGCAAATCTTTCATATAATGCTTCCAGACATGATTCACTGCAGCAAATATATTGTTCTCCTACAGATGACTGTCTTCCCATCGTTTTGAGCTCACGAATCTGTCTTCTAAGATCCTCCGTAGAGCTTTCTAATACATTGAAAAAACGTCTATACAGATCACACAGCTTTTCAAGACGTTTTTGCAGTGTCTCATAAACATTTGCGCGCAGCTGTGCCGACAAATATGCAGTCAAATTTGCAGCTGTTCTTCCAGATGCATCCTCATACACCTCAAGTACCTGACGCATTTGTTTGCGATTCATCCTTTTTCCAAGAATAGCCTCTATCGGAAGCCCTGGATTTTTGCCGCTTATATCATAATCTGCCGTGTTTATCAGATCAAGCTCAAGTCCAAAGCAATCCTCATTTGCCTCTCTTGCCCGTGCTGCAGTCTGCTCTAAAATCGCATACAAAAGATAACGAGCCGCAATCGGATGCACACGTCCAAGAATCTGAGAAATACAGCTGTCACGGTCACTCATCTGAATCATTGCGCTAAGCGTTGCCGGAATCATTTGGTTTGGAAGTGAATATTTCGTATCATCAATAACCTTCATGACAGCAGCCCTATAATTTCTAATTGACTGCTTATTTGTTGCTACTCCCTGTCTTGCTGCTTCCGGTGACTGAATCCATTGATCAATAGAAATATCCATACAGGACTCTCCAAGGCGCTGCAGGCTTTCCTTTGAAGTTGCATCCTCTATCAACTCCTCAATCTGCTCCAAAAAACGATCTGCAAGCGAAAAATCTGTTCCATCATCACTCTGCATGAAAACCTGAGCATATAAGGATGCCATACTTGCATGTTCTCCTGATGTCTCCTCCAAAAAAATCTCCTGATAACGCTCGATAATTCCAGGCAGCTGAATACGCGGATTCATTGCCTGTTCTTCCCTTGCCAGAATAAGTTCTTCTTCAAAGCGCTTATCAATACGCATCCAATAAGAATCAACAAGCTCTGTAATCCATCTCATTGAGCAATACTGCATGATCTGCTCGCCTGGATAAATAATCTTGCAAAGACCTGCGCTTCCAAAGCGAGCCATACCATTGCTTCCAATCGTGGAAAGAATAAAGTTATCCTCAACAGACAGCGCATTTTCTCCTACATCTGTAAGCAGATGCACATATGCCATAGACGCGATCATGCGCTCTACCTCTGCCAGCTGCTTTTGTCCAATCGTGCCGCCATTAAAGCTGCTGTCAAATAAAAACAGATGATCATATGGAATAGTTCCGTTTCGCTTTAGATATTCCTCCTGTACCTCCTCTGGTATTTCTTCATCTAATACAGCCACGCCCTTTGACGAAAGATCCTTTGCAATTGCCTGATACATCTGGCGCGACTCCATCACCTCTGCCTCAAGATCCTCATTTTCTCCGTAATCATAATATTCCATGCGAAGAAGTGACGATGAAGCATCACGTCTCTGCAATAAATAAAACGCATTTAATTCTTTTAGGCAGGCATATGCATTAACATATACAGCCTGACGATTTAAATCTCCCGGCTGAATAGGAGCCATAATATCAGGTCCCAAAAACATGCCTCTAACCATCACATTTGGAATTGCAAGCACCTTTTGAATGATTTTTTTAACATAAAATGGGATCTGAATAAACATGCCTGCTCCTGTACCGCCGCATATTGATCCTACAACCATCGTCATGATATTTTCCTTTAATCCACTTCCCGTGACAGCTGCAATTTTTCTGACCGCCTCTTCAATCGGGCGAAACTTTCCTTCTTCCTCAGCAGCTAGTGCTGCGAGTCTAGATATTGCTCTAATCTGTCCGGCGCCCTCAAGCATTCCTCTGTTATTCAAAAAAATGTTATTCGGAAACCAACTCATATACTGAGGATGATCCTTCAAATATTGACGAACCAGACGCTCATCGCTGATCTGAATTGTCTCTATTCCCTGCTCACGCAGCTTTCGAAGATCCTTTACATTTGTGTCAATCGCAAGAATCGCCACCTTATCGCGCCTTGGTGAATCCTTTGCTAACATTTTATCTATCTGTGCCACAATGCGTCCTCCGACACCGCCCATACCAATCAGCAATATCGGTGCACCCTGACTTTTTTCAAAAAGTTCTCTTCCCATCTGCTCATATGCATCCATACCAATACCCATACCTTTCTGCTTACCCTGTAATACGGTATCCAGTCAGCGCCTGCGCATTTTTATCTGGTGCCACATAAAGTTCCATGCCGCGCACCATGCGCACATCACGCTTTGCCGGTTCCATCATACGAAGCAAACGTTTCATGTTTCCTGCACTTCTTCCCATAAACCGAACCTTACCTGAATATACAACGCGTCCTCTCACACAATCCTTATCTAGTACGATTTTTCGACCTGGCGCTGCAATAAATACAAGATCACCTACACGCATGCGGCATGCACGATATGGAATCAATCCGATGCGCCGCTTCATAACCTTGATGCGCGGTGATTCCTGAATTGCACTTCCAAACTTTGTATATACCACAATCTCCATGATCTGATTGTTGAATTTAGGCTGACGAATCCAGCCTATGATACACCAGAGAAGAAAAAGTGAGAATAAGACAAAACCAATCGGTATCCAATAAAGAAAACTTCTTTCCTCTATTGTAAAGACTGCCGTACACGATGCCTCCTCTGGAAGTTCGAGTGTCACCTCACCTGTTCCGTAAAACCAGCTAAGGCCACGTGGCTGGTAAACACAGTTTCCATCTTCTTCGATGTGCCATCTGCCTGAGATGCCACCGTCCTGATCGCCTGTCTTCCAGATAAAGAAGGAACGATTTGTAAATGCAACGCTTAAGTTTAGTCCTGTCTTTAATGCTTCGATTTCCTTTTTATTAAGTGCCACGCCGTCTGCGGTAATCTGGAATGAAATCGGCTCCATTCGACCAAGAGCGGTTTGCCCAACGCTTGCATCCTGTCCGCCAGTCTGTATGATCTGATAATGTATCTTTGGAATTACCTCAATAACTTCCTGACCTGATGCCTCTAATTCTTCATTTTCTACATAAACCGTAAGTGTGCCAGTGCTGTCTGTTTCACCCTTTGGCTTAAAAATCCACTCACCACTTTCCTCATCCTGGTACCACTCATACTCCACCTCTGCACCAGTTAATACTGGCGTGGAAAGCGGATAATTCTTTGCTTCCTCAGCACTCATTTTCACGCCATCTGCTGTAAGATAAAAGCGAATTTCTTCACAGGAATCTAACTCATTCTGACGCACGGATACATCTGCTGCATCTGATTCTACACGATATACAACTTTTGACTTTGTCGTAAAGCGCTCATCTGCCGTCTTTGGCAAAAAGTCTGGCATCTGTATTTGTCCGCTTATGCGTCCCACACCAAGCTGCAAAGTGATCGTCAGCTCGCCTGTATCGGAACGTGCAATTTCATTTCCATCTACCTCGTAGACAAGTGTATTGGCAGTTCCTTCCTCTGAAAAGGAACTATCAACTACCGTATCTGTTCCGCTCTCAACGGCCTGCGCCGTGATCGTCACAGTCTCTCCCTCTGGAATTTCTGCTAATTTTTCCGCCGAAACTGTCTCTCCATTATATTGTACAGCCAGACGGCACTCCACAGCAGGCTCAATCATAACATTCAGACTGGCCGGATCAACTCCTGCTGTAAACTGCACCTGATATGTACCAGCAGGCATATTCGCACCACCTGCATCTGTCACGATTGCATTTCCAAAAAGTGATGGATCGGCATTGTAGCCATCTGGTGCAAGAGTCACGTTTCGCCTTATTTCATAGTTTTCGCCATTTGGTCCAGTGACAGAAGATACTGCCGCCTCTCTTCCCTGCGATAAAAAAGATACACTCTTTAATGGCAGTGCGCTAGTAAAACTGACAAGCGTATCAGAAACAGAAATCTCTGAAGCATCAAGACGATAGCGTCCTGAAATAGTATCCGCCAACGCTCCTATTGCATGAATCATACTCTGGCCATCTGATGCCGTCTGCGCATGAAAGTTAAGATCTGGCCGATCAGTAAGCGCTACCGCCTCTGCACCAATTGCCAAATAATATGTATTCATATGTGTCTGGTTTGGCATCAATGTTCCATAAAAGGATTCGAACTGTCCCTGCACAGTCCCAGTGTCAATCGTAATCTGATTTGTCGCATCATCCATAAAACCACCATCTGACAATACGATCAGATAATATTGTGTGGAAGGATCAGTATCTTCATGAGACAATAATTCATTATATCCCATCTGCACTGCACCAAACGGTGTTCCTGCACCCTGCCATGGATTGTTTCTCACCTGATCGGCACCTGATTGCGGATTTGTCAGGTCAATATCTTTTGCAATCGCTGACGGATCAAAATTTCCCGGCTGCGCCGCCAGCTGTCTTGCAACATCACTCATATAAATTAAATGAAGCTCATCTTCTTCATTTAAAAGCGCAATAAATGCCTGAATCGCATAATTAGCATTTGAGTAGCGATTCTCATTTGCCATACTAAATGAATCATCAAAAACAATAGTCACGATCTTTCTTCCTGATGACTCGCTTGCATAGCCAATCGTATTCTGTAAAGAAAAAACTCCTGCTGTCATAAGCGACAACAGGAGCACAAAAAGTATAATTTGTTTTTTCATCCGGCCTCCCCATGCGCATCACATTTGACTGCACTGTTTTGCATCTTTCGACACAGCTTTTTCTTTTACTATAGCACAGCGATGTGTCAAACACAAGGAAGTGATTCTTACGGTTTCTTTAAGAATTAATGTTTTGGGTACTGCACGTTATAGAAGGTCTTTAATTACATCTTCTGCATATTCAAGATGATCACATCTCCATGCATCTGCTCCGCAGAAAACAAGACCATTTTTTGCATCGCCCGTGACTGATGTAATCAGCGCATCTGTAATACAATATGGAATCTTATCTGGACGGCAATTTTTCAGACAGCCTCTGCAGCGCACTGGCGCTATGCGTCCTCCAGACATAATTGTATCACTAAATTTATTTCTGACAGCTCGTCCCGGAAGACCAACCGGACTATCAATCAAAATAATATCTTCCTTTGATGCATCAAGATAAGCCTTTTTAAAAGCATCTGACGCATCACATTCATATGTTGTAACAAAACGAGTAGCTGCCTGAATCGCGTCTGCACCTAACGAAAAAGCATGATCTGCTGCTTCTTTTGTGCTGATGCCTCCTGCCAAAACGACTGGGATTTCTTTGTTAAAACGCGCCGCATACTCACGGCAGACTTCAATAATATTACGTACCTCTTTTTCATAGACATCAAAGGTATAATAGGAGAGCTGATCTTTTGCAAAGCCAAGATGACCACCAGCAAGCGGTCCTTCAATAATCACAAAATCTGGTGCACAGTGATGCTTTTTCTCCCAATAACGAAAGATTACACGCGCCGATTTTTCAGTTGAAACGACTGGTGCAAGTGCTGGTGCCTCCACAGATTGATCCATCTCTTCCATGGCGTTTGCAACAATTTTAGGAAGATCAACTGGAAGACCTGCTCCGCATACAAGAAAATCTGTTCCTGCCTTAACAGCAGCCCTAACATACTCTTCATAATGCTGCATGGCAACCATAATATTAAAACCGATTATGCCATCCTTGCTTATTTTTCTTGCTTTCTCAAATTCACTTTTGATTGCGCGAAGATTTGCCCCAAATGGATCTTTGTCAAATTCAGGATCTAAAAATCCAATCTGTGCTGCTGATATCGTGCCGGCTCCTCCTGCCTTTGCGACTGCACCAGCCAGTCCAGAAAGACTTACACCGACACCCATACCGCCCTGAAAGATCGGCTTTTTCAGCTCTTTATTTTTTATTTTTATCATATTTTATTCCCTGCCATAATCAATATTTACGAAATCTCTGATAGCGGTGTTCACACAGTTCTCTGCTGTCCATACTGCCATATTTTGATAAAAACTGATCAATCTGGCTGCGAAGTGCCTCTGCTACATCTTCCATCTGATCCTTTGAAAAATGTGCTGGTTCCTCAAATACACGCTCGACAATTCCTGCCTTTTTCAAGTCGGCAGCTGTAAGCTTCATACTGTCAGCAGCCTCCTTTGCACGCTTGCTGTCTTTCCAAAGAATACTTGAAAATCCTTCAGGAGAAAGGATGGAATATACAGCATTTTCCATCATCCACACCTCATCTGCTACTGCAAGCGCGAGTGCACCGCCACTTCCGCCCTCTCCAATCAAAATGGAAAGAATTGGTGTCTTTAAAGATGACATTTCAAAAAGATTTCTTGCGATTGCCTCTCCCTGTCCATGCTCCTCTGCCTCAATTCCACAGGCAGCGCCTGGCGTATCGACAAAGCAAAGAATTGGACGATGAAATTTTTCAGCCTGTCTCATCAAACGAAGTGCCTTTCGATAGCCTTGTGGAGAACACATGCCAAAATTTTCATTTTTCTCCTGCGCAATCACCGTTACAGGCTGGCCATTAAAAAAGCCAATTCCTGCCGTAACAGCTTTATCATCTGTCATCATTCGATCACCATGAAATTCATAAAACTGATCAATCAGTGCATTAATATAATCATAACCTATAGGGCGCTTTTTATCGCGTGAAAAGCAAACGCGATCCCATGCCGAATATTTTTTCTGAATATTTTCTTCAGCAGCTTTATCATTTTCAATTTCAGTTTTTTCTGCAAAAGAACCTACCTTCAAATCAGCTGATACACTATGAAGATGCAAAAGATCTGTCAGCACTTTCTTTTGCTCATGACGCTCAACAATGCGATCCACAAAGCCATGCTCAAGCAAAAATTCTGCTCGCTGAAAGCCTGCCGGGAGGCGCTGTCCTGTCGTCTGCTCTATCACACGAGGTCCCGCAAAGCCAATAAGTGCCTTTGGCTCTGCCAAAATAATATCAGCCTCCATAGCAAAGCTTGCCGTCACACCGCCTGTTGTTGGATCAGTAAGCACACTTATATATAAAAGTCCTTCATCGCTGTGACGCTTAAGCGCAGCTGATGTCTTTGCCATCTGCATAAGAGATATAATTCCCTCCTGCATTCTTGCGCCGCCAGAACATGTAAAAATGATAATAGGCAGCTTCTTTTTTGTTGCCTCTTCTGCTGCACGCGTAATTTTTTCGCCTACTGCCTCTCCCATGCTTGCCATCATAAAGCGGCCATCCATCACGCAAAGCACACACGGCTCACCGCCTATTGTGCATTGTCCTGTTACAACAGCTTCTTTTAATCGTGTCTTTAACCTCGCAGCAGCAATTTTTTCCTCGTACCCTTCAAACTCCATAGGATTTTTGCCCACAAGATCCTGATCCCATTCAAGGAAGCTTCCTTCATCTGCAATTCGCGCAATACGCTCCTGTGCACGGACACGAAAATAGCCATTGCAGCTTGGGCAGACATAGAAATTTTTTCTGACATCCTCTGCAACTATCGCCTTTTTGCACATACTGCATTTGCAAAGAAGACCTTCTGGCACCTCTGGTTTCTTTCGGATTCCGGCAAATGGCCGCACCAATGTCTTTTTAAATACATGATCGAGATTCATAATTTATGCCTCCTGCTGAATACGGTCAATAAATTCAATGTCAATATTTCCTGCCAGAAAATCTGGATGATTAAGCAGCGCATACTGATAATTGACATTGGTATCAACGCCCTCTATGATTACCTCACCGAGCGCACTTTGCATTTTTTGGATTGCTTCACGTCTGTTTTTTGCCCACACACTTATCTTTGCTATCATTGAGTCATAATATGGTGGAATCGTATATCCGCTGTAAATTGCAGAATCAATGCGTACTCCCTTGCCTCCTGGCAGATGAAGTCCTGTAATTGTTCCCGGACATGGCAAAAAATTCTCTTCCGGACGCTCTGCATTTATTCGAACCTCAATTGCATGACCACTAATCTTTACCTGATCCTGTGTATAGGAAAGCTTTTTTCCATCAGCGATTCGAATCTGCTCTTTTATCAGATCTATTCCTGTGATCCACTCTGTAATTGGATGCTCCACCTGGATTCTTGTGTTCATCTCCATAAAATAGAAGTTGCCATTTTGCTCAAGCAAAAATTCAATTGTTCCAGCATTAACATAGCCTGCTGCCTTGGCCGCAGGCTATGTTAATGCTGGAACAATTGAATTTTTGCTTGA
>OLVO01003076.1_pt1 | contig 14313 bp, 10 predicted proteins | sample 1672571 | NCBI WGS metagenome assembly OLVO01 (sample SAMEA3136700, study PRJEB25190) | human gut metagenome | biome: human gut; feature: human-associated habitat; material: faeces | place: Austria | collected 2013 | reverse complement strand
GAATCCGGGGCTTGGTTTTGAAGGAAGTCATTTTTATAAAATCAATGGAATGTATTATTTATTCCTGATTCATTCCCTTCCGGACAGGTGGATGCGGACGCAGGCATGCTATGTATCAGACAGCCTGACGGGAGAATTTAGAGGCGGAGATGTGTTGTGTGATACCATGGGGTATTGCGGCCAGGGCGTTGCGCAGGGAGGAATTGTGGATACGCCGGATCATAAATGGTACGCCGTACTTTTCCAGGACAGAGGTGCTGTCGGCAGAATCCCGGTTCTTGTGCCAGTAAAATGGGAGAAAAATGTCAGAGTTACCTATATGCCGGCGCCGGGCGAACAAAAAGAGCAGATCATAAAAGAAAATTATCCGGTATTGGGTGATTCGGGAAGGGCACTCTGTGAAGTGGAAACAAAAAGCACAAGACCGGAGGAACAGTATCATTCGCTTGTGGAGAGTGATGATTTTTCAGAATGGAATCCGGACCAGAAACGGCTGTTTGGAACGTTTGGATGGAAGAGCTGCTGGCAGTTCAATCACGAACCGGAACTTTCCTGGATTGAGAATGATGCAGAAAAAGGGTGCCTCCGAATGAGCTGTAAAAAGCAGTGCAAAAATGTCACGCAGGCAGTAAATACGATCACCCAGAGGATGAAGTTTCCGATGTGCATAACAGAAGTAACCGTTGATGCGGAAAGACTGAAGGACGGAGATTATGCAGGTATGTGTGCATTACAGGGATGTTACGGCATGGCGGCAGTTACAAAGCGTGATGGACGGATGTTTCTGGTTATGAGATCTCTCGAAGCGGAAAATGACAGCCTGGAAGGAAATCAGGGCAACAGCGAAGAAATCGAATGGGAAGCAGTGTCGGTTGAATCATCGAGAATAAGAATCCGGCTGGAAGCAGATTTCCAGAACCAGCACGATAAAGTCCGGTTTTTATATTGGAGCGATGAAAAATGGAAACAGATCGGACCATGGCATCAGCTCTATTTCAAAATGGATCATTTCACAGGATGCAGAGTTGGACTGTTTGCCTATGCAACGAAAGAAGCAGGGGGAATCGCAGAATTCGGCAGATTCCGATATTTTTAACAAAAAGTTCCCGCCCCGGCGTTTATCAAAAGTGAAATTCCGTTGAATTTCTGGAAACTGCTGGTGATCTTTCTGGAGAGAACCATCATTGCCATTCCGCTGATCGTATTGTTTGCAAATATGATCGGGCTGTAAATACAGGAAAATACAAGAACTCCGATTTGGCACTTTTGTGCTGAATCGGGGATTTTTTGGCGTAAAAACGCAGGTAAAGGATTCGTAGATTGACAAAACAGCCTATTTTCGCCTATTCTGAGACTGTAAAAACGCTCCGCTGGGCAACATGAGACGGTGCGGGAACAGCAGGAGGAAGGGACACGACGTGGAAGCGAAAGAGTTCGGGCGGTTTATTGCCGGAATGCGAAAAGAGAAAAAGATGACGCAGGCAGAGCTTGCGGAAAAGATTCATGTGACGGATAAAGCCGTCAGCCGGTGGGAGCGGGGACTTGGCTTTCCCGATATCCAGACGATTGAGCCGCTGGCTCAGGCACTTGGGATTTCTGTGCTGGAACTGATGCGCTCCGAACGGCAGGAGAAGGCGAAGGAAGAGGCGGCGCCGGAAATTCAGTATACTCAGAAGGAGGTGGCCGAAATGCTGCAGAACGCAGGTGACATTTCAAGGCAGCAGAAAAAACAGGACCGGAACGCAAACGTGATCGCGGGATTTCTGGTGATCGGTGTGGCAGCGGCAGCGTGGGCGGCAAAGATCGTAAACGTGGGCGGCGGCCTGATTCTAGGCGGTCTGGTGGCAGCAGCGTTTGTATCGCTGTGGTATTTCTTCCAGAACCTCGATGATGAAGAAAGCCGGAAAGTCTATGGGGCAGCATCCATTCTGTCTATCGGCATTCTGGCATCCCTGGTAAATTTCGTCTGGGGCGATCAGCTGGCAGAATTCATTCCCGGCGGTCTGGAACGAAAAGAGCAGATCTTCTGGACCCTGTGGTATCTGTTTGTTCTGGTAATGATGATGATCGGAACCATTCGATGTATCCGCCGGCAGAGACAGAAAAAAGAAAAGAAATGCAAAACCGTTCTTTTCACGGCAATTATGGCGACGATCATGTTTGTAACACTGTGGCAGTATCAGAACACCATGCAGAACCGGTACAAAAACACAGGAATCTGGAGAGGCGCACAGCAGTACGCCGAGGTGCTGCTGAAAAGAAACAAAAACCTCGAAAACGACTGGCTGATCGGCGATGAGTCCTGGCGCGAAGGAAACAAAAATACTTTCGAAATTCGCCTTACCTATTACGCTGATGCCGATGACGCAAAAGAGGGACGTGAAAGCGAATATCAGTACAAGATTCATTTTGATGATGTTGACGGCTACGTCATCAAATCAGAAGGCGTACCAGAGAAAGAGATTGTTTTCCCGGAAAATAAATAAGAAGTGAGAAACGGGATTCCATTCTTGCGCCTCCCACAGAAAAAGACTATACTCATAGTATCAGCATGTACGCTCGGAATCTTTCTGCACTTGCTTTTGCGAGTGGCGGTTGGAATCAGTTATGATAAAGAAACAAAAGAACATGCCTGCAAAATAGAAGTATTGTGATGATTTGCAAGCTGTGGAAAAGGGATATCGTGTGTGTGAACGGAGAAAAGCAAGTAAAAATAGTAATCTTTACTATTTTTCCTTGCTTTTTCCTTGCTTTTTCCTCCATCATAGGATAATATAAAAATATACGGTTCGGAGCAGGTTCCGGGCAGGAAAAAACAAGATGGAAAGGATATGGATTTTTATGAAAATTACAGAGGATATTATCTACGCGGGAGTCAACGATCATCAGGTAGACCTGTTTGAAGGTCAGTACAAAGTGCCGAACGGCATGGCATATAATTCTTACGTAATTCTCGATGAAAAAACGGCAGTTATGGATACCGTAGATGCAAACTTTGCGGATGAATGGCTGGCAAATGTTGCGAAAGCACTGGATGGCAGAAAACCGGATTACCTGATCGTACAGCATATGGAGCCGGATCACTCTGCGAATATTGAAAACTTCGTAAAAGCATATCCGGAAGCAACCGTTGTTGCAAACACAAAAACCTTTGCCATGATGAAAAACTTTTTCCCAAAGATGGATCTCGCCGGAAAGAAACTGGAAGTAAAGGATGGCGAGTCCCTTACGCTCGGAAAACACGTTCTGACCTTCGTGTTCGCTCCGATGGTACACTGGCCGGAGGTTATGGTTACATATGACAGCACTGATAAGGTTCTGTTCTCAGCAGACGGTTTCGGTAAATTCGGAGCACTTGACGTAGAAGAAGACTGGGACTTCGAAGCACGCCGTTACTATATCGGAATCGTTGGAAAATACGGTGCACAGGTTCAGAAGCTTCTGAAAGCTGCCGCAACTCTGGATATCCAGACAATCTGTCCGCTTCATGGTCCAATCCTCACAGAGAACCTGGGACATTACCTTGAGAAATATGATATCTGGTCCTCCTACAAAGTAGAGAGCGAAGGTGTTGTGATCGCCTATACATCTGTTTACGGAAACACAAAGAAAGCAGTAGAACTTCTGGCACAGAAACTGGAAGAAAAAGGATGCCCGAAAGTAACTGTATTTGACCTTGCAAGAGATGACATGGCAGAAGCAGTAGAAGATGCTTTCCGTTACGGCAAACTGGTACTTGCCACAATTACATACAACGGAGATATTTTCCCGTTTATGCGTACCTACATAGAGAACCTTACAGAACGTAGCTACCAGAACCGTACCATCGGTCTCATCGAAAACGGAAGCTGGGCACCTGCAGCAGCAAGAATCATGCAGGGAATGTTTGAAAAGAGTAAAAATATCACATGGCTTGAAAATAATGTAAAGATCACTTCTTCCTTAAGCGAAGCAAACGAAGCAGAGATTGAGGCCATGGCAGAGGAACTCTGCAAATAATTGATAATTGTAAACAGCAGGATCGAAAGATTCTGCTGTTTTTCAGAATAAGATAAACCCGGTTACTGAGAACGGAGTGTACAAGTAACTAAACTCGTAAGAGAAAGGCAGGAACAAAACATGACAGTAGCAGAAGTTATAAAGAAAATGGTAGAGTATTCCAAGGGAGATCTTCATGACATCAACCATTTCATGAAAGTATACGCATATGCAAAAACAATCGCGGAAGGCGAAAATCTGTCACCGGAGCAGCAGAAGCTGGTGGAGGTGACTGCGGTTGTCCACGACATTGCCTGCCCTCTCTGCAGAGTAAAATACGGAAATGCCAACGGTAAACATCAGGAGGAAGAAAGTGCGGCACTGATAAAGGAATTTTTCGCAGATTCAGATATGCCGAAAGAATTTGTAGATCGTGTTTCTTATATTGTAAGCCATCATCATACAATAACCGGAATCGACGGTATTGATTATCAGATTATGATAGAAGCAGATTATCTGGTAAATGCAGATGAGAGTAATTTCTCCGGAAACAATGTGAGAAACATGCTGGAAAAAGTATTCAAAACAGAGACAGGAAAATTCCTGCTCCAGTCTATGTATCAGAAGAGATTGAATGCTAAGGAAGAGAAATAAACAGAATGAAAATATAACATCAAAATAATCATTGAAAAGCTGTCACAAAAAAGTGGCAGCTTTTTGAAACTTTTCATTACATTTTCCCATCTAATAAGTGTAAAACAAAAACAATAAAACTTCATTCGAATGAAAACCATTTACAGAAACATATAAGCAAGGAGGAGCAGCATTTGATACAGTTGGTAAAACGTTCCATTTCAGGAGATGCGGATGCATTTCTGGAACTGATGGAAAAGAATTCTCTGGCAATGTACAAGGTGGCGCGGGGAATCCTGGATAATGATGAGGATGCCGCAGATGCCATGCAGGATACCATACTTACCTGCTTTGAAAAAATACATACATTGAAAAATCCGAAATATTTCAAAACCTGGATGATCCGTATCCTGATCAATGAATGCAATAAAATCCACAGACATTATAAAAACTTCAGCAGAGCCGAAGAACTTCCGGAAGTTCCCGGACAGGACATGTCCATTGAGGAATTTGAGTTCAAGGAAATGCTTGGAATGCTGGACGAATCCTACAGAATCATACTGGTTCTGTATTATGTAGAGGGATTTCGGATCGCAGACATTGCTTCTATATTAAATATGAATGAAAACACAGTAAAAACCAGACTGGTCAGAGCCCGGGTGCAGCTAAAGCAGGAATATACTTCAGCAGAAGATAATATTCAGAAGAAAAGACTGCAGCAGAAGAAAAAGAAAAACAGAGAATTCACAGGTATAACAGAAGAGCTTGCGGAAAACCAGAATGGAAATATGAGAACAGGATCGGTAACAGCAGGAAGTATAACGGTAAGTGCAAGAAAGGGATGAAGTGATCATGGCGAAGAAGTTGGATTTTGATAAAGAAAAGAATAACAGAAATGATAATGCGATAGAGGAAATCATGCAGGCAGATTTTCCATTGCCAAAGCAGGCAGAAGATGCAAAAAACGAAGCATTTTCCAGAATCAGAGAAATGGCAGCAGCTTCTGGACATGCGGAAAATACAGAGAATATGGTGCAAAGATTACAGGAGAAATCAACAGAAAAATCAACAGGAAGTTCCGGAAAGAAATCCACAGGAACAGCAAAATCGCACAAGAAATTCAAAACAGTATACAAAACAGCTTTGGGACTGACCGCGGCTGCAGCTGTGTTTTCCGCAGTATGTATTACAAATCCTGCATTTGCAGAGAACATTCCTCTGGTCGGAAATGTGTTTAAGCAGCTCGGCAATTCCCTGGGATTTTATGGTGATTATTCGAAATATGCAAAGCAGTTGACAGATTCTGCAGAAGATGCAGAGTTGGCAGATACTGATGAAAGTCAGGAGGACGGAGGTAATCCTCAAAGTGCTCAGGCTGAGGATCAGAATACAACAGAAAATAACAATGCAGATAAAACGAAAGACAATGAATCATACAGTAAAACAGTAGATGGAACAACTGTCACGCTTTCAGAAGTATACTGTAATGAAATGGCTCTGTACCTGTCCATGACAATCCATACAGAGGATAAATTCCCGGATACATTCATTACATCTGATGGAAAACCCAATATTAAGCTCAGCGAGAATTCTACAGTGAAATATGATTACATGGATGAAAAAAGTAATCTGTTCAATGCTTATCTGGATGGAAAAATGCTGGATGATAACACCTATGCAGGAGTTTTGCGTATTCCTGTAGAAGATATGACAGTGGATGATGCAGGATGGACAAAATTTTATGAGGTGCGTAACGCATTTTTCAAAGAAAAAGGGATTGATGTAGATTCTGAGGACTTTAGTTTTGATAAGTTAGCCCAGGCACTGGGAATGGATGAATACAGTGACGCGAAGCTTCCTCAGGTGGGAGGTCCGGCAATCAGCGATTATGTCAAAGACATAAAAGTACCTGACAGGTTTACCATGGAGCTAGATCTGAAAGATATTGTGGGCGCTCTTCCGGAGAAGCAGGATACCACCCCGGATATCCCTCAGGATCTGCGGGATGAATATAATCAGAAAATGGCAGAGCATGGAATCAGCACAGATGATGCAGATTATGAGAGCCTGACAGAAGAACAGAAGGATCTGGAACATCAGTTTTTCACTGAGATGTGGAATGAGTATTTTGAACGGTATCCTGAGGCAAATGAAGGTAATAACAGATATAACTCATGGACACTGAAAGGTGACTGGAAATTCAACGTAGATGTAGAGAAAAATACTTCCGATACTGTTGAAAAGGATGTAAATGTGGTAGATGAAAATGGAGATGGCGTTCTCTCCATTACGAAAACACCATTTGAGATCACTATGAAAATGCAGGATCCGGAAGCAAAGTATTTTGCAGTTATGCTGGATGCCAATGGAGATATCATGCCATATGGCGGAGTGGCAAACAGTAATGCGGACACATATGCAATACAGGACAGAGATGTTTCCACAGTATATATCTATCTTTGCGATTACTATGAGTATATGGACGAACTGAAAGGCTACTACTGGTCTGATAACTATGAAGAGAAAGCAAAGACCAAGACCTTCAAACAGCTTCTGGATGAACGGGCAGTTGCCGGTACAGAAGTACATTTTGATACAGATAAATAATGATAATAAGTTTCTTTTGGAACCTGATATCAAATGATAAAGTACAATAACTGAAACCGCATCTTCCTAATTTTCTACAGGAAGATGCGGTTTTAGTTATTTTGATAAAAAAGGTCAGAAAAACAGTAGAATCTGAGTCGGGTTAATGTTACAATGTAGGCGTCTCAAAAAAAGAGTGCAGAAGGGAGCCAAAACAAAATGGACTACGCAAAAGAATCTTTAAAAATGCATTATGACTTAAAAGGTAAAATTGAGGTTGTATCAAGAGCCAAAGTAGATTCCAAAGATGCTTTAAGTCTTGCTTACACACCGGGTGTTGCTCAGCCTTGTCTGGAGATCCAGAAGGATGTAAACAAGAGTTATGATCTGACAAGACGCTGGAATACAGTTGCTGTTGTAACAGACGGAACTGCGGTACTTGGGCTGGGAGATATCGGACCGGAAGCTGGTATGCCTGTTATGGAAGGTAAATGTGTACTCTTTAAAGAATTTGGCGGTGTAGACGCGATTCCGCTCTGCGTCCGCAGTAAAGATGTTGATGAGATCGTTAAGACAGTAAGCCTCCTGGCCGGATCCTTTGGAGGAATCAACCTTGAGGATATTTCCGCACCGAGATGTTTTGAAATTGAAAAGAAACTGAAAGAATGCTGTGATATTCCGATCTTCCACGATGACCAGCACGGAACAGCAGTTATCACACTTGCAGGTGTTATCAACGCATTGAAACTGGTTGGCAAGAAGCTTGATGAAGTGAAGATCGTTACTTCCGGAGCAGGTGCTGCAGGTATCGCTATCATCAAACTGTTAATGTCCATGGGACTTAAGAATGTAATCATGACAGACAGAAAGGGTGCGATTTACGAAGGCAGAGAAGGATTAAACCCGATCAAAGAAGAGATGGCTAAGATCACAAACTTCAACAAAGAGAAAGGTACTCTTGCAGAAGTGATCAAAGGCGCAGACATCTTCATCGGTGTATCCGCACCTGGAACACTGACACAGGATATGGTCCGCACAATGGCAAAAGATCCTATCATCTTTGCATGTGCAAACCCGGTACCTGAGATTTTCCCTGACGAAGCAAAAGCAGCAGGCGCAGCAGTGGTGTCCACAGGACGTTCTGATTATCCAAACCAGGTAAACAACGTACTCTGCTTCCCGGGACTTTTCCGTGGTGTACTGGACGCAAGAGCATCAGATGTTAACGATGAAATGAAAGTTGCAGCAGCATATGCAATTGCAGGTCTGGTAAGTGACGAAGAATTAACAGCGGAATATATTCTTCCGGCAGCCTTTGACCCACGCGTAAAAGACGCTGTAGCTAAAGCTGTAGCAGAAGCAGCAAGAAAATCAGGCGTAGCAAGGATTTAAGCAAATAGAATAATGAAGCCCTCTGTTTTCATGTGAGCAGCATGCAGACGGAGGGCTTTTTTGTGTTATAGGAAATTACTCCGTAATGTTCCTATAACACAAAAAGGCCCTCCGGGCAGGATCGCACTGCGACGGAGAGGAATTATGTCGCTGAAGCGACCCGCCGCAGGCGGAGAATCCTGCAAGCAGGATTCTTTTACATAATATTCAATCTGACCTCTAAAAAATTCAAAAAATTGGTCATTGAAATAATGACACATTTCGCGTATGATAACTTCAACATATTGATGCGTCAATATATAAAAATCTGATAGTGAGAATCAAACAGGCAATCTGGCTTATTGATATGAGCCTTCTATCAGATCATATGAGAGGGGACAGTTATTATGAATACTCAGAACAGCACAATTACAAAACTTGCAGAGACAGCTCTTATGGCTGCGTTATGCTATGTATCTTTTACATTCCTGCAGATTAAGATCCCTGTACCGGGCGGTGATGCAACATCCATCCATATCGGAAATGCATTCTGCGTACTGGCAGCACTTCTGATCGGCGGTGTATACGGCGGATTGTCCGGTGCCATCGGAATGGGAATTGCAGACCTGATGGATCCTGTATATATCACAGGCGCACCAAAGACATTTATACTGAAATTCTGTATTGGCCTTATCACAGGTCTGGTAGCACATAAGATTGCAAAGATTAATGAAAGTACAGATAAGAAATATGTTTTCAAATGGAGTGTGATTGCTTCTGTAGCAGGTCTTGCATTTAATGTTGTGGCAGATCCGATCGTAGGATATTTCTACAAACAGTATATTCTCGGACAGCCTCAGGAACTGGCACAGGCACTTGCAAAAATGAGTGCTGTAGCCACATTATTCAATGCAGTAGTTTCTGTGATCCTGGTAGCAGTGATCTACAATGCAGTACGTCCGGTACTGATCAAAAGTCATCTGCTTACAGTTACCGGTAAGAAAAAAGAACAGGCAGCATAAACGGATACAAAATGAATAAGACATAATAAAACAGCATTTCGGGTGCAGAACCTGAAATGCTGTTTTATTATGTTACAGGAAATTATTCCGTAATGTTCTGCGCAGAAGTTTTTACTTGTCTGACGAAGGAAAAACAGGCACAAGCCATAGGATACAATTCAAAGAGTATGCACTTTTTTGACCTCAAAGTAGCACTTTTTTGGACATAGTGTAATAAGATAGAAAAAAGAAATTGTGCATATTTAACAAATGACGAAAAAGAAAGATAAAAAAATTCAAACTTATGCGAAAAAGGTCTTGCTATTTCAGAAACAAAGTGGTATTATACAACTATCAAAAAACCTTATGCGCAAAAGGTAAAAAGAAACAGTTAAAAAAATGACGAGGTGACGAAAATGAAGAAAAAAGTATTTGCAACACTTTTAGCAGTATCTATGATCGCATCAATGGTTCCGGCAGCAGTATCCGTACAGGCAGCAGACGGTGACAGTATTCGTCTTGTAAACGGTAAGATCGAAGTTGACGCTCAGCTGAAGAAATTAGCTGAAATGTATGAGAAAGAAACAGGAACTAAAGTAGAAATCGAATCCATGGGCGGCGGAATCGATATCCAGGGTACTCTGAAAGGATACTACCAGTCAGATAACATGCCTGATATCTTCGTAAATGGTAGTGGAGCAGACTTTGCTAACTGGACAGATATGTTAGTAGATATGAGCGATCAGGAATGGGCTTCTGATACAGATGCAGCTTATGTTGATGAGAGCCAGGGTACAATCGGTTTCCCATATACAACAGAAGCAATCGGTCTTGCATATAACAAAGACATCCTTGATAAAGCGGGAATTGATCCTTCCACATTAACAAGTCCGGATGCAATCAAAGAAGCATTTGAGACAATTGATTCCAAGAAAGATGAACTTGGACTGACAGCAGTTGTAGGTTATGCAGCAGAACCAGTTAACCTTTACTGGTCAACAGGTAACCACTTATTTGGAAACTATCTGGATTCAGGTCTTGACAGAGATGACACTACTTATATTGATATGCTCAATGATGGCGGTAAGGTTGACGAAGATCGTTTAACAGATTTCGCTAACTTTGTAGGTCTTCTGAACCAGTATTCAGATCCTGCGCTCCTTGTTTCCGGTACATACGATCAGCAGATTCTGAACTTCTCATCCGGTAAATATGCATTTGTTACACAGGGATCCTGGATCGGTGCAACAATGGTTGGTGATGACGCTGACGCTTACAAAGAAGCTGGTAATTTCGAAGTTGGTATGATCCCATACGCATTCGAAGACGGACAGGATACAATCCTTACAAGCTCCCCATCCTGGTGGTCTGTATACAAAGATGGTAATGTAGAAGCAGCAGAAGCATTCCTTCAGTGGCTGACAACAGACGAAGCTCAGGAAGTTCTCGTAAAAGAAGCTGGATTCGTAAGTCCATTCAAATCCTGCACAATCGTAGGCGACGATCCGTTTGCTCAGACAATTACTGATTATCAGAAAGCAGAAAAGACATCCGCATGGCACTGGTCAATTCCAGGTTTCAAAGAAGGTATCGCACAGAACTATACAGGTCAGGTATTTGCTGACTATGCATCTGGAAGCCTTGATGAAGCTGGATTTGTAAAGACAATGCAGCAGGTTCTTGAAAGTGCATATGCAAACTAATAATTGAAACTTATGGGCGGCGCTTATGTTGCCGCCCACTTTTATTTGCGCTGCATACCTGAGTAAAGGTCCGGCAGACCTTTACCCAGGTACGCAAAAAGTTTAAGACGCATTGATTTTTGCTTTGAAATAAGAAATAGGAAGGATGAAGGCAAAATGAATACAAACAGTGCTAGTAAAAAAGCAATTTCCATGGTATGCCTGATAGCCGGTATTATTTTACTGGCAGCAGCATTGATTCAGGATATTTCCGGAAGCGGAGCTGGCTGGAGAGGTCCGGCGCTGATCATCGGTGCAATTGGCATCTTACTGGGAATGTATTTATTCCCAACATTAAAACATCACAGAAGCATCGTTAACTTTATATTTGTATTTCCGTTGTTATTTACATTTGTAGTAACAGTTATTATTCCATTATGCCTTGGTGTATTCTATTCCTTTACAGACTGGAATGGAATCAAGATGACAGGATTTGTAGGATTTGCAAACTATAAGGCAATGTTCAGTGAACCAAGTTTCCTCTGGTCACTGATCATCACAATTCTGTTTGTAGTTCTGAATATGGTTCTGGTAAATGTAGTAGCGTTTATGCTTGCATTACTCTGTACCTCTAAGATTAAGGGACTCTCATTCTTCAGAGCTTCCTATTTCCTGCCAAACCTGATCGGCGGTATCGTACTTGGTTATGTATGGCAGTTCGTATTTAACAACGTACTGATCAAGATGACAAATAATATTTCACTTCTGTCAAAGACAAACACAGCTATGATGGCTATCATCGTTGTTTATATCTGGCAGTATGCAGGTTATATCATGCTGATCTATGTAACAGGTCTGACACAGGTACCTAAAGATGTACTGGAAGCATCTCAGATCGATGGCGCAAATGCAGTTACAACATTATTTAAGATTAAGATTCCGATGATCGCAGCTACAATTACAATCTGTACATTCCTTACCTTAACATCTGCATTCAAACAGTTCGATGTTAACATGGCTCTGACAAATGGTACAGGTTCTGTCACAAGTTTCTTCGGAAACTATCTGACAAACGGTACTCAGATGCTGGCTCTGAATATTTATAATACAGCGATCTCCAAGAACAATTATGCACTTGGTCAGGCGAAAGCTATTCTGTTCTTCATTATCCTGGCTGCTGTATCTATTATTCAGGTTAGAATTTCCAATAAGAAGGAGGTTGAAATGTAATGGTTACGAAGAAAACTCCAAAGGTAGTGCTTACAGCTGTTGCGATTGTTATCGCAGCGTACATATTATCTCCTTTCTATCTGGTACTTATTAATACATTTAAGAATGCAAACGGTATTGTTGCCAACCCTGTAAGCTTTGCAGGTGCAAGCTTTGCACAGTTTAAGACAAATATTTCAAACGTTGTCAACAACTCTAACTTCAGTTTCTGGAGTGCATTCGGAACATCTGCGATCATTACAGTTGTTTCCCTTGTATTACTTGCTTTATTCGGTGGTATGGCTGCATGGGTTATCTGCCGTAACAAGACAAAATGGTCCACAGCTATTTACATGACATTCATCGCATCCATGACAATTCCTTTCCAGGTAGTTATGCTTCCTCTGGTTTCTACATTCCGTGATGTAGGTAAATTCCTTGGAATCAACATGCTTCAGTCTGTTCCTGGTATTGTATTTGCATACTGTGGATTCGGTGGTGCTATGACAGTATTTATCTTAACTGGTTTTATTAAAGGTATTCCATATGAACTGGAAGAAGCAGCAGCGATTGACGGATGTTCTCCTGAGGGAACTTTCTTCCGCATTATCCTTCCGCTTCTGAAACCGGTTATTGTTACTGTTACTATTCTGAATGGTATGTGGATCTGGAACGATTACCTTCTTCCTTCTCTGATGTTAGGACAGAATGGTAAGGTTAAGACTCTTCCGGTTGCTGTACAGGCGTTTGTTGGTTCTTATGTTAAGCAGTGGGATCTGATCCTTACTGCAGCACTCCTGGCAATGATTCCGATGATCATCGTATTCCTGCTTGCTCAGAAGCAGATTATGAATGGTATGGTTGAGGGTGCTATTAAATAGGCTTGCAAATACTTTTTGAAAAGCTGTCGTTTTCCTCATTATTGGGGAACGGCAGTTTTTTAATGGTTTCAAAGGGGACGCGAAGAAAAATAAATGTTTTGAACCACGGCTACACCCCCTGTAGATGTGGTTCAAAACATTTATTTTTCTTCGCTGTGAACTGGCTGGTACTGTGAATGATAGTATGGAAGTGCGTTGTCGGATATGGAGTGGAGAAAAAACGGAACAGAAACGGAATAGAAAATGGTAGTATAAATTTATTGATATGGGGTTGAAATGTTGTTTTTTTTATAGTAATGTAGATGATACAACGCTTAAGGCGAGGGCTGTCTCGGGACAGTCTGTTTTTGTGAAGAAGGATGAGGAAAAGTTTTATGGAGAGGACGAAAGAAAGGTCATCGTTTCGTAAGAAGTTTATCGGTGACAGGAAGTTTTATATGATGGTTCTGGCTGTGGCTGTTCCGATCATGATTCAGAATGGAATTACGAATTTCGTGAGTCTGCTGGATAATATTATGATCGGGCGGATCGGTACGGAGCAGATGTCAGGGGCTTCCATTGTGAATCAGCTGATTTTTGTCTATAATCTGTGTATTTTCGGAGGGGTATCCGGAGCGGGTATTTTCACGGCGCAGTATTTTGGACAGAAGGATCACGAGGGTGTGAGGCAGACATTCAGATATAAGTTCTGGATGGCTGTGATTCTGACGATTGGAACGATTTTGATGTTTCTGACTGTTGGAGAGAATCTGATCAGTATGTATCTGCAGGGAGAGGGTACTGCGCAGCAGATTGCAGATACGCTTAAGTATGGAAAGCAGTATCTGGATATTATGCTGTTGGGATTGCCGCCGTTTATGATGGTGCAGATTTATTCCAGTACTCTGAGAGAGTGCGGAGAGACTGTTCTGCCAATGAAAGCAGGAGTTGTGGCAATCTGTGTGAATCTGTTGTTTAATTATCTGTTGATCT
>OLVO01003063.1_pt1 | contig 14356 bp, 9 predicted proteins | sample 1672571 | NCBI WGS metagenome assembly OLVO01 (sample SAMEA3136700, study PRJEB25190) | human gut metagenome | biome: human gut; feature: human-associated habitat; material: faeces | place: Austria | collected 2013 | reverse complement strand
AATGAAAAATTCGCGGCGCATCTTGGCGCATTCTTATCTGGAAATAGTATAAAACTTCGCATCAAGCCTTGAAAAAACGCGCTCCTTAGAGTACAATGGAAGCGTGACAGGCGGCTTGAAAACGGATGAGGTGATTTTTATGTGGAAGCGGGGAGCAGCGCTTTTGACGGCACTGCTGATGCTTTTTTCCTGCGCACTGGCGGAAGATGTGTATCTCGACGAGCCGACGCCCGAAGCGGCGGAAGAGACGGCGGACGACACGTTGACTGCGCGTGATGACCTGATTAACCGCATTATCGCGCTGGGGCAGGAACTGTATATCAAGGCGAACGGCAAGAGCCAGCGTGCACACTACAAGCGCGATATCTACGTCTGCAAGAACTTCACAACGTACCTTTTCCGCCAGAATCGCGACGATTTCTGCATGGCGGAATACCCGGACGTTCAGCTGCTTGTGCCGAACAACCTGTCCGCGGCAAAGAGCAAGCCGTACAGCTATGGCATCGAGTGGGAGGATATTTCGCCGGAGAAGGGGAATCCGTTCTACATTGCGGCGCAGTTCAAGTACGACAAAAATCTGTCCGAGGAGGAAAATATGGCGCTGGCGTGCGATTTCATGCGGCAGGCGCAGCGCGGCGACTACTTTCAAATGTCCGCGAAGTACGAGTACGGCACGGGCGCACACAGCGCCATCATGCTCGGTTACGATCCGGAGACGGACGAAATCCACTGGATGGACAGCAACATGCGCGGCGGCAAGAAGAAAGGCATTCGTTATGGCTTGGTGCAGTTTGACGAGGTGAAGAGCGTAGAGTGGTGGGCGAGTACATTCTGCAAGAAAACACGCGGCGCGACGCTCTACCGCCTGCGTGACGACATTGTCTACCGTCCCGGTCATGAGCCGGAAAATACTACAGGTGAATAAAGGAAATCCCCTCTGATGCCCGAGATTGGCGCATCAGAGGGGATTTTTGCGCTTACCGCATCTCTTCTGCCGTCGGCATTGCCGGAATCGCCCCCGACCGGCTGGTCGTCCAGCTGGCGGCGCGGTTTGCGTAGCCCAGCATGTCCCGAAGCTGCGGAATCGTCAGGTTATCCAGCGTGAACGCCCGCATTCGGCTCAAAAACGCACCGAAGAACGTGTCGCCCGCGCCGTTTGTATCTGCGACAACGCACGGAACGCCGTCGATGATACCCGTTTCGCCCCGGAAACGGTAGAAAGCGCCCTTCGCGCCGAGCGTCACCAGCACGAGCGGAATCCCGGCATCCGCCAGTGCTGCCGAACCGTTCCGCAAATTGTCCGTTCCAGTCAGCAGCGCCATTTCTTCGTCCGACACCTTCAAGATGTCCACCAGCGGCAGGGGACGCGCCAATTGCTTGATGGCATCCGCGCGGCTGCCCCAGAGCGCCGGACGGTAGTTTGGGTCGTAGGTGACGCACGCGCCGAGATTTCGCGCGCGCCGGGCGGCATCCAGTACCGTATCGCGCGCGGGATTCGCTGTTAGGCTGACACCGCCGAAATGGAAAAAGTGCGTGCTGCGCAGGGCGTCATCCGGCACATCGTCCGGCGAAAGCGCCAAATCCGCGCTATGCTGGCGATAGAAGGAGAACGACCGCTCACCGCGGCTGTCCAGCGAAACGACTGCCAGCGTCGTCGGGCGCTGCGCGTCGGTCAGCATTCGCGACACATCCACACCGTTTGCGCGGAGGCATTCGCGGAGCTGCGTCCCGAAGGCATCCGCCCCGACGCGCCCGATGAAGGCGGCGGAAGCCCCCAGCTTCGCGGCGGCAACCGCCAGATTTGCCGGAGCGCCGCCGGGATTCGCGGCATATTCCGCCACGCCGGATGCGGAAAGCCCAGTCTGCGTCAGATCAATCAGCGCTTCGCCGATGGCAGTGATATCGAACATGGTCAGCACCCTCCCAAAGTGGATTTGCTTGCATTATACCGCAGGAAAACCGAATTGACAAGGTTTTGTCATGCAAATTTAGCAAAAAAGTGCGCTGATTTCGCACGAATCTGTCAAAAACGATTGCATTTTGCGAAAATTGATAGTAAAATATACTTGACGCATTGCCGCAAAAACAGGCGGCTTTGCAAAGCAGAAGGAGGAGACATCCCCATGAAAATGACATTCCGCTGGTATGGCCGCGAGTCCGACCCGATTCCGCTGAAGTATGTGAAGCAGATTCCCGGCATGTCCGGCCTGATGGGTCTGCTGGATAAGCCCGCCGGTGTCGACTGGCCTGAAGAGGAGGTCAAGGCGCTGGTGGAGGAAGTCCACGCCGCCGGACTGGAGCTGGAAGTGGTCGAGTCCGTCAATGTCCACGAGGACATCAAGATGGGTCTGCCCACGCGCGACGAATATATTGCCAACTACATCTCGACCATTCGCACGCTGGCGAAGTACGGCGTGAAGGTCATCATCTACAACTTCATGCCCGTCTTTGACTGGCTGCGCACTGACTTGGCGCGTGTTATCCCGGAGGACGGCTCGAACTCCCTGTACTTCGACGAGAAGGATTTGGGCGAAATGGGCCCGATGGAAATCGTCCGCCGCACCGCCGCCGATTCGCAGGGCTTCACGTTGCCCGGCTGGGAGCCGGAGCGTCTGGCGCTGCTGGAAACGACCCTGCGCCAGTACGAAAAGCTCACGCCTGACGACCTGCGCGCGAACTACAAGTACTTCCTCGACGCTGTGATTCCTGTCTGCGAGGAAGTTGGCATCCGCATGGCGTGCCATCCCGATGACCCGGCATGGCCGATTTTCGGGCTGCCGCGCATTGCGCATAGTCAGGAGGATTTCGACAAGATTATCAAGCTCCATGACAGCCCCGCGAACACCGTCTGCCTCTGCACCGGCTCTCTGGGCTGCTCGCCGGACAACGACATTCCGTCCATCATTCGCCACTTCGGTGAGATGAACCGCATCGGCGCGATGCACGTTCGCAACATCAAGTTCCTGGGCTACCATCACTTCCGCGAAGCCGCGCACCTGTCCGAAGCGGGCGACTTGAACATGTTCGACATCATGGAAGCCATCTACGACACCTGCCCGGACACCTACATCCGCCCCGACCACGGCCGCATGATCTGGGACGAAAAGGGCCGCCCCGGCTACGGCCTGTATGACCGCGCGCTGGGCGCGACGTACCTGAACGGCCTGTGGGAAGCCATCTGCCGCATGAAGGGCGAAAAGAAGTAATCCTATTTTCGGATTCACAAGGGGAGGAAAACAAGCATGAAACTGTCCTATCAGGGCATTCAGGACAAGCAGGGCTATGCCGCCGCGCAGGTGGCGCTGCCGCAGTACGACTGGGCGAAGATGGCGGAGAAGACCGCCGAGAAGCCCGTGTGGGTGCATTTCGGCGCGGGCAACATCTTCCGCGGCTTTATCGCGGGACTTCAGCAGCGCCTGCTGAACGCGGGGCTGGCAGACTCCGGCATCGTCGCGGCGGAAACGTTCGACTATGACATTATCGACAAGATTTATGTGCCGCATGACAGCATGACGCTCATGGTGTCGCTCAAAGCCGACGGCTCGACGCAGAAGGAAGTCATCGCGTCGATTGCCAAGGGCATCAAGGCGAACTGTGCCGATGAAGCGCAGTGGCAGCAGCTGACGGACGTGTTCACCGCGCCGTCGCTGCAAATGGCGTCCTTCACCATCACCGAGAAGGGCTATGCGCTGCGCAACATGAAGGGCGAACTGATGCCCGTGGTCGTGTCCGACATGGAAAACGGCCCGAAGCAGGCGCATCACGCGATGGCGGTCGTGGCGGCAATGCTCTACGCGCGCTATCAGGCGGGCGCTATGCCGATTGCCATGGTCAGCATGGACAACTGTTCCCACAACGGCGAGAAGCTGCGTGCGAGCGTGATGGAAATCGTCTCGGCGTGGGTGAAGAACGGGCTTGTTCCGGCGGATTTCGAGGCGTATGTGAACGACGAAGCGCGTGTCTCCTTCCCGTGGAGCATGATTGACAAGATTACCCCCCGTCCGGCGGAAATCATCGAGAAGCAGCTGATGGACGCGGGCTTTGAGGACATGCAGCCCGTCATCACCAGCCGCAATACCTACATTGCGCCGTTCGTCAATGCCGAGGTGCCGCAGTATCTTGTTGTGGAGGATCGCTTCCCGAACGGCCGTCCGGCGCTGGACAAGGCGGGCGTGTACCTCTGCGACCGCAAGACCGTCAATGACACCGAGCGCATGAAGGTGACGACCTGCCTGAACCCGCTGCATACCGCGCTGGCGGTGTACGGCTGCCTGCTGGGCTATACCTCCATTGCGGCGGAAATGAAGGACGCGGAGCTGGTCAAGCTGGTCAAGACGATTGGCTACAAGGAAGGTCTGCCCGTCGTGACTGACCCCGGCATCATCAGCCCGAAGGCATTCATCGACGAAGTGGTGGAGCAGCGTCTGCCGAACCCCTTCATCCCTGATACGCCCCAGCGCATCGCGACCGACACGTCCCAGAAGGTCGGCATCCGCTTCGGCGAGACCATCAAGAGCTACATGATGTCTGATACGCTCAATCCCGCTGACCTGACTGCAATTCCGCTGGCACTGGCAGGCTGGATTCGCTACCTCATCGGCGTGGATGACAACGGCGCGCCGATGAACGTCTCCTCCGACCCGATGCTTACTACCTTGCAGGCGGCGCTGGAAGGCGTGACGCTCGGTCAGCCGGATTCGGTGGACGGAAAGCTGGAGGGAATCCTCGGCAACGCAGGCATCTTCGGGGTCAGCCTGTATACGGCGGGTCTGGCGGACAAGGTGACGGCGGATGTCAAGGAACTGCTGGCAGGGCCGGGCGCTGTCCGCGCGACGCTGAAGAAGCATCTGGCATAAACAATTTCATATGAAAAGGGGAGGAAGTTTCGCGCTTCCTCCCCTGATTTTGTTGATTTACTCCACATCCTGCAGCGCGTCGTAGCCCTCTTCGCCCGTGCGCACCTTGATGACGTTCTCCACGTCGTACACGAAGATCTTGCCGTCGCCAATGTGCCCGGAGTACAGCACCTTCTTCGCCGTGTCGATAACCGTGCGAACCGGAATCTTGCACACCACGATGTCCACCTGTACCTTCGGCAAAAGGTTCATTTCCACCGCGACGCCGCGATAGTATTCCGGACGGCCCTTCTGCATCCCGCAGCCCAGCACCTGCGAAACGGTCATGCCGGTTACGCCGATTTCCTCCATTGCCGTTTTCAGCACCTCGAAGCTGCTCTGCTTGCAGAGGATGGAGACTTTCGTCATCTTCACGTCAGAAGCAGGCGCCTTGCCGCTGCGTACCACCACCGGCACAGCGTCATCCACCGAGACCTTCGGCGTTTCGACCGCAACGGTCGGCACAGCTTCCACCGACGTCAGCAGAGAGGTCGCGGGCATGAAGTCCGCATAGCCAGACGCAAGACCGTGCTCCATGATGTCCAGACCCGCGATTTCTTCCTCGCGGCTCACACGCAGACCGAAAATCGCCTTGATGAGGAGGAACGCAAGCGTAATCGTGACCGCCGTCCATGCGCAGACGCTCAGCACACCCAGCAGCTGCAGACCCAGCAGCTCGAAGCCGCCGCCGTAGAACAGACCGGTCAGCATCCCTTCGGGATAATCAGGCGTTGTGCCCGTCGCCAGCAGACCAACCGCCAGCGTGCCCCAGATGCCGTTGAGAAAATGCACAGCAACCGCCCCGACCGGATCATCCACATGCAGCTTGTTGTCCAAGAACCACACGCCGAAGTTGACAATCAGACCGGAGACAACGCCGACGATGATGGCACCCGTGCAGTCCAGCACGTCGCAGCCCGCCGTGATGCCGACCAGACCCGCCAGAGAGGCGTTCAGGCACATTGAAACATCCGGCTTGCCGTAATGCACCCAAGTGAAAATCATGCAGACAACTGTCGCCACGGACGGCGCAACCGTCGTCGTCAGGAAAATCGAGCCGAGGGATTCGATGCTCTTTGCCGCCGCGCCGTTGAAGCCGTACCAGCCGAGCCACAGGATGAACACACCGAGGCAGCCCAGCGGAATGTTATGACCGGGGAACGCATTCACGCCGACAATCTTGCCGCTCTTGTCCTTGGAGAACTTGCCGATGCGCGGGCCAACCATCTTTGCGCCAATCAGCGCGCACAGACCGCCGACCATGTGAATTGCGCACGAACCGGCGTAGTCATGGAAGCCGAGCTGCGACAGCCAGCCGCCGCCCCAAATCCAGTGTGCCTCGATGGGGTAAATCAGCGCGGAAATGATGGCGGAATACACGCAGTAGGAGAGGAACTTCGTGCGCTCTGCCATTGCGCCGGAGACGATGGTCGCCGTCGTCGCGCAGAAAACGAGGTTGAAGACGAAGTTCGAGAAATCGAAATTCGGGTACGCGGTGAAAATGTCAAAACCGGGCTTGCCGATAAAGCCCATCAGGTCTTCGCCCAGCAGAAGCGAGAAGCCAATCAGGATGAACATCACTGTGCCGATGCAGAAGTCCATCAAGTTCTTCATCAGGATGTTGCCCGTGTTCTTCGCGCGGGTGAAGCCGGTTTCGACCATTGCGAAGCCTGCCTGCATCCAGAAAACGAGCGCCGCGCCGATTAAAAACCATACGCCGAAGATTTCGCTGTCAACTGATGCCATGATGCTGGAAAGATCCATTTCCATGCGCCTCCTAATCCTTTTGTGGGGTGAGTTGCCACCGTGGATGAATACAAAAAACGTGCAGGCGAACGGCAGAACCGTTCCACCTGCACGTCTTTGTGCAGAAGGTTATTACACGTTGAAGAGCAGGTCGTCATACGTCGGGAAGGGCCAGTACTCCTTGCCGACCAGCGTTTCCAGCTCATCCGCCTGTTCGCGGACAGCCGCCATCGCCGGAATGATGACGTTGTGTTCGTACTTGGCGCACTCCAGTGCGTCGCCGTGGCAGGTCGCCTTGACTGCGCCGCGCAGCCCTTCCAGCGCCTTGTACAGCTTGGCGTTGCGCTCAGCAACATCCGCCAGCACATGCGCTTCCGCATAGGGTTCGACGCCTGCCGTCTTCATGGCGTTGACAGCCTTGGCAGTCGCACCGGCGAACTTCATACATGCCGGGAGAATTTCCTTCTCTGCCATCATCAGGCAGGTTTCCGCCTCGATGTTGAGCACCTTGGCGTAGTTCTCCAGCTTGATTTCGTAGCGGGAGCGGATTTCCGCCTCGGTGAAGACGCCGAAGGTGGTGAAGAGCTTGATGTTCTTCTCGTCCAGCATGTGCGGCAGCGCATCGACGGTCGAAACGTAGTTCGGCAGACCGCGGCGGGCGGCTTCCTCCACCCATTCGGGAGCATAGCCGTTGCCGTTGAAGATGATGCGGTTGTGCTTGCGCAGGTTGCTCACAATCAGGTTGTGAAGCGTCTCACGGAAGTTCTCCGCGCTTTCCAGTTCATCCGCAAATTCCTTCAAGGACTGTGCGACGATGGTGTTGATGACCACGTTCGCTTCCGCAATGGACTCGGACGACCCCAGCGAGCGGAACTCGAACTTGTTGCCCGTGAAGGCGAACGGGGAGGTACGGTTGCGGTCAGTGTTGTCCTTGGGGAACTTCGGCAGCACACTCACGCCGATTTCGAGGTCGTGCTTTTCGCTTGCGCAGTATTCCTTCTCTTCCTCGAAGGCGTTGACAATCGCGGACAGCTCGTCGCCGAGGAACATGGAGATAATTGCGGGCGGCGCTTCGTTCGCGCCCAGACGATGGTCATTGCCGGCGGACGCGACGGAGATGCGCAGCAAATCGGCATATTCATCAACTGCCTTGATAACCGCCGTCAGAATCAGCATAAACTGCGCAGAGGTCGCCGGGTCGTCGCCGGGCTCAAGCAGGTTGTAGCCGGTGTTGGTTGACATCGACCAGTTGTTGTGCTTGCCGGAGCCATTGACGCCCGCAAAAGGCTTCTCGTGCAGCAGGCACACCAGACCGTGGCGCTGGGCAATTTTCTTCATCATTTCCATCGTCAGCTGATTGTGGTCGGTTGCGACGGAGGTGATGGAAAAAATCGGGGCAAGTTCGTGCTGTGCGGGGGCAACTTCATTGTGCTCGGTCTTGGCGAGGATGCCCAGCTTCCACAGCTCTTCGTTCAGGTCGGTCATGAACGCCTGAACGCGCGGCTTAATCGAACCGAAATAGTGGTCTTCCAACTCCTGCCCCTTCGGCGGCTTGTTGCCGAACAGGGTGCGGCCGGTGAAAATCAAGTCCTTGCGCTGGTCGTAGAGCGCCTTGTCAACAAGGAAATACTCCTGCTCCGGGCCGACGGTGGAGGTCACGCGCGTTGCGTCACGGCCGAAGAGCTTCAGCACGCGAACTGCCTGTGCGGACAGTGCCTCCATCGAGCGCAGCAGCGGCGTCTTCTGGTCGAGCGCTTCGCCGCCGTAGGAGCAGAACGCCGTCGGGATGCACAGCACGCCATCCTTGATAAAGGCGTAGCTGGTGGGATCCCACGCCGTGTAGCCACGCGCCTCAAACGTGGAGCGCAGGCCGCCGGAGGGGAACGAGGAAGCGTCCGGCTCGCCGCGGACGAGTTCCTTGCCGCTGAATTCGAGGATAATCTTGCCGCCGTCCTTGGGCGAAATGAAGCTGTCGTGCTTTTCAGCGGTGATGCCGGTCAGGGGCTGGAACCAGTGCGTATAATGCGTAACGCCGCGTTCCACTGCCCAGTCCTTCATGGCATTTGCCACGACGTTGGCCACCTGCGGGTCAAGGGGCGTACCATCAGTGATGGTTTTGTGCAGCGCCTTGTAAATATCCTTGGGCAGACGCTTCTGCATGACGGCGTCATTGAAAACGCTGCTGCCGAAAAGCTCTTCGATGTTGGCCATCCGGGATTCCTCCTCCAAAGTCATTTCGCTCTTGAAAGCGTTCCAGCGGCGGGGGAAAGCGGCTCTGCTTTCCGTCGCGCTCCTCGTAAAACGCGTTTTTTCGCATTTACGAAGAAAAGGGCAACTGCGAGAACGAATGAAATTCATCTCACAGCGCCCTTGCTGTTGACAACAAGTATAGCGGCTTGGAAAGGATTTGTCAAGGGCTTTTTTTGCATTGATTCTGTTTTTTCCCTTCAAAAACGACAAAAAAAACGAAAATGCCGAACGTTCGCAAAAAGCTGCAAACGCCCCGAATGCGGAAAAAATGGGCGCTGGTGTGAATCTTGCTGTTCGCAGCCCGAAGCCGATGAAGCGAAAAAGTGCAGGATGAGACTAAAAATGCAGGAAACGGGACGAAAATACAGCGAAACGGACAAACACAGAAGAACACGGTTTCCCTTGACAAAAAAGCGGAAAAGCATTATTGTATTAGGAAGAGTTCTGCACCGGCTGGAAATGCATTCGAGCCGACAAGGGAGGGGAAAAACAATGAGCTTTCCCGTGCATCCGTGGAAAGTAGTCGAACGCGGCTGGCAGCCCAATACCCAGCGCTTCGCCGAGTCGCTGATGTCGCTGGCGAACGGCTATATGGGTCTGCGCGGCAATTTTGAGGAAGATTATTCCGGCGACAGCTTTCAGGGAACGTATCTGGGCGGCGTGTGGTATCCCGATAAGACACGCGTCGGATGGTGGAAAAAAGGCTATCCGGAGTATTATGCGAAGGTTATCAACACCATCAACCTCATCGGCATCCACGTCATCATCGACCAGCACCCGCTCGACCTCAGCCGCGCGACGGTCTGGGAATATGAGCGCGAGGTGGATATGCGCACGGCCGTGCTGTACCGCCACGCCTGCGTGGACATGGACAAGGGCAGCCTGACGCTGGACACTTGGCGCTTTGTGTCGATGGATACGAAGGAGCTGCTGGCGATTCGCTATCAGGTGACCCCATCGTTTGACTGCCGGATGGAGGTTTCGCCCTATCTGGATGGCAACGTCCGCAATCTTGATGCGAACTACGGCCAGTCCTTCTGGAACATGGTGGATGGCGAGGGCTGGGATGAGCGCGGCAGCGTGCTGGTGCAGACGAAGCCGAATCCCTACGGCGTGCAGCGCTTCACCGTCGCGGCGGCAATGACGAACCGCGTTGAGGGCATCGACTATATTGATATGGCGTCCAAAGCCGGCTACTGCGCTGCGCTCTATGCGGGCGATATTCACTCCGGCACGACTGTCTCGGTGGAAAAGTACGTCGCCGTGTTCACCAGCCGTGACCACGACAAAGACCAGCTGATGGACTTGGCGATGGCGGCGGCGCAGCAGGCGTGCGACGAGGGATGGCAGAAGGCACTCAAAGCGCATCAGGCAGCGTGGCACGAGCGCTGGGAAATGGCGGATGTGCAGATTGAGGGCGACGACAGCGCGCAGCAGGGCATCCACTTCAACCTCTTCCAGCTGCTCAGCACCTACACGGGCAGCGACGCACGCCTCAACATCGGACCGAAGGGCTACACGGGCGAGCGCTTCGGCGGATCGACGTACTGGGATACGGAAGCCTACTGCCTGCCGGTGTTTCTGGCGATTCGCGGGGCGGACACGGCGCGCCAGCTGCTGCTTTACCGCTATCACCATCTTGAAGCGGCGAAGCGCAACGCGGCGAACCTCGGTATGCCCGGCGCACTCTATCCCGTTTCGACCATCAACGGCAGCGAGTGCCACAACGAGTGGGAAGTCGCGTTCGAGGGCATCCACCGCAATGCCGCGATTGTCCACGCTATCTTTGAGTACACGATGTACACGGGGGACGAAACGTACCTGCTTGGTGAGGGCGTCGAGGTGATGGCGGAAATCGCGAAATTCTGGGTCGGGCGTGTGCATTTCAATCAGCGGACGCAGAAGTACATGATTTTCGGCGTGACCGGCCCGAACGAGTACGAGAACAACGTCAACAACAACTGGTACACCAACCGCATGGCGGCGTGGTGCCTGGAGTATTTTGTGGAGACATGCGCCAAGCTGGATGACGACCGCTTGGAAGCCTTGCAGATTACGCCGGACGACCTCAAGCACATGCAGGACATTGCCGACCGCATGTATTATCCTGACGATCGCGGTCTGGGCATTTTCCCGCAGCATGACGCCTTTCTGGACAAGGATTTGCGCCCCGCGTCCGATATCCCGGCGGAGGAGCGCCCTATCTATATGCACTGGTCGTGGGATCGCATCCTGCGTTCGGGGTACATCAAGCAGCCGGATGTGCTGATGGGCTTGTACTTCCTCAACCACGTCTACGACACCGAAACGCTCCGGCGGAATTTCGACTTCTATGCGCCGCTGACGCTGCACGAATCGGGCTTGTCGCCCTGCATCCATTCGATTATGGCGGCGCAGCTTGGTGAAAAAGACCTCGCCGTGGCGATGTACAAGCGGACGGCGCGATATGATTTGGACAACATCAATCAGGATTCGCAGGACGGGCTGCATATCACCAGCATGTCCGGCTCGTGGCTGGCGATTGCGAAGGGCTTTGCGGGAATGCGCACGCTCGGCGGATTGCGTTTCAAACCGTTTCTGCCGGATTGCTGGAATGGATACAGCTACAAATTCAACTACCGCAGGCGCATCATCGAACTGCGCGTGAAGCCCAAAGGCGTGACGCTGACACTGATTTCCGGCGAACCGATCAGCGTGACGATTTACGGCTATCCGTATGAACTCGAAGACGTGCTGACCGTTCCACTGGAAGGGTAATCCGCCCAAAGAAAAAAGGGGAGAAAGAAACAGGCTTTCCCCCTTTTTTGCGTGGAAAGACGCAATTTTCCGTGTTTTCTGCCCTGTTTTTGCCCTGTTCATTTGGGCAAAAATGTGCTATAATGTACCTATGCGCAGGGGGGCTGACCCCTTGCGGTGAAGGAGTGCGAAATATGTTTGAGCCCCGCGTGAAGAACGGACAGACGGACTTGCTGATGAAGGCGCTGTTGTCGCTGGAATCAACGGACGAGGCGTATCGCTTCTTCGAGGATTTGTGTACCATTGCGGAAATCAAGAGCATGGCGCAGCGCATCGAGGTGGCGAAGATGCTCCGCGAACATGCCACCTATCAGGAAATTGCCCGTCAGACGGGTGCATCCTCCGCAACCATCAGCCGCGTCAACCGGGCGCTGCTCAACACCAACGTTCAGCGCCTCGTGCTTCATAAGTCTCAGGAACTTCACGAGAAGGGTGAAAACCTCGTGGTGACTGCTATCGGCAGCAAGGCTGTCGCTTTCAGCGGTCACCTCGGTCTCGAAGTGATGAGTCAGGTCGTACAGCTCGGTGATCGTCCGAATCTGGAAAAACTGCTCGGTGCCATACGCGTCCAGCTGGATGCGTATGCTCAGGGTAAGGTCGATGCCGTTTATCTTGCTTACACGCAGTTTGTCAATGCGATGAAGCAGGTTCCGGTGGTCGAGCAGCTTCTGCCGCTCACAACGGATAAGCTCAGTACGATTGGTGAAGAACCGCGTCAATACTCGTGGGATTACATCTACGAACCGGATGCGCAAACTGTGCTCGACGAGTTGCTCAAGCGCTACGTCGAAGCTTTAATTTATCAGGCGGTTGCTGAAAATATGGCTTCTGAGCAGTCTGCCCGTATGGTCGCCATGAAGGCGGCTTCGGACAACGCGAAGAAACTCATTGATGATCTGCAGCTCGTCTACAACAAGACCCGTCAGGCCGGCATTACAAAAGAAATCACCGAAATTGTCGGTGGTGCCGCTGCGGTGTCCTAAAAGATTTGAATACCGAGGATTACCCCATGAGTATCGGACAAATCGTTCAGGTTATCGGCGCTGTGGTGGATATCGAATTCCCCCGCGACGACATGCCGAAGGTTTACGACGCACTTGTCCTGGAAGAGGACAAGTCCAATACCCTGGCCGAGGCAGGCCTGACTTTCGAAGTGCAGCAGCAGCTGGGCGATGGCGTGGTTCGTACCATTGCCATGGGCTCTTCTGACGGTCTGCAGCGCGGCATGAAAGTGAAGTCCACCGGCGCAGGTATTTCTGTTCCTGTCGGTCACAAGACTCTCGGCCGTATTATGGACGTGCTGGGCCGCCCGATCGATGACTGCGGCCCCATCGGCGAAGATGAACGCCGTACGATTCACCGTGCAGCTCCGAAGTTCGACGAACTGAGCCCGGCAGTTGACCTGCTGGAAACCGGCATTAAGGTTATTGACCTTATCTGCCCGTTTGCCAAGGGCGGCAAGGTCGGTCTGTTCGGCGGCGCCGGTGTCGGCAAGACCGTCAACATGATGGAACTCATCAACAACATCGCTAAGGCTTACGGCGGTTATTCCGTGTTTGCCGGTGTCGGTGAACGTACCCGTGAAGGCAACGACTTCTACCATGAAATGGAAGAGTCCAAGGTGCTCGACAAGGTCGCCATGGTGTTCGGTCAGATGAACGAACCCCCGGGCAACCGTCTGCGCGTTGCTCTGACGGGCCTGACGATGGCTGAAGCCTTCCGTGACGAAGGCCGCGATATCCTGCTCTTCATTGACAACATCTACCGTTATACCCTTGCCGGTACGGAAGTGTCCGCTTTGCTCGGCCGTATGCCGTCAGCTGTGGGTTATCAGCCGACGCTGGCAGAAGAAATGGGTAAGCTGCAGGAACGTATTGCTTCCACGAAGACCGGTTCCATTACGTCGATTCAGGCCGTGTACGTGCCTGCTGACGACTTGACTGACCCGTCTCCGGCCACCACGTTCAGCCACTTGGACGCCACCATCGTTCTGAGCCGTGATATTGCTGCTCTGGGTATTTACCCCGCTGTGGATCCGCTCGATTCCACCAGCCGTCAGGTTGACCCCAACATCATCGGTGAAGAACACTACAACACGGCCCGCCGTGTTCAGGAAACGCTTCAGAAGTACAAGGAACTGCGCGACATCATCGCCATTCTCGGTATGGATGAACTGTCTCCGGAAGACAAGCTCGCCGTGACCCGCGCCCGTAAGATTCAGCGCTTCCTCTCCCAGCCTTTCCACGTGGCCGAAGTGTTCACGGGTACGCCGGGTAAGTATGTGCCGCTGAAGGAAACGATCCGTGGCTTCAAGATGATTGTTGACGGCGAATGCGATGCATTGCCCGAACAGGCCTTCTACATGGTCGGCACGATCGACGAAGCCTTTGAAAAGGCCAAGACGATCAAGTAATAAGTCGGTTGCGGGGGTGCAGCGGTGAGCTGCCCCCGGCAGCCACACTTGATTGCCGATTACACGGAGCAACATATGTCCACGATTTTTGTTGATGTCGTCAGTGCGGAAGAGGCCATCTTCTCCGGTAAGGCGAGCTTTGTGGCTCTGCCCGGTCAGGAAGGTGAGCTCGGTATTCTGCCCGGACACGTTCCTCTGATTACCCGTATTCGTCCCGGTGCCGTCCGCATCAAGACGGAAGAAGGTCAGGAAGAAG
>OLVO01003052.1_pt1 | contig 14398 bp, 13 predicted proteins | sample 1672571 | NCBI WGS metagenome assembly OLVO01 (sample SAMEA3136700, study PRJEB25190) | human gut metagenome | biome: human gut; feature: human-associated habitat; material: faeces | place: Austria | collected 2013 | reverse complement strand
TCGATGGCGTTGTCCACGATCTCATAGACCAGATGGTGCAGGCCGCTGGCGGATGTCGAGCCGATATACATGCCCGGACGTTTCCGGACGGCCTCCAGCCCCTCAAGGACCTGGATCTGTGAGGCGTCGTATTCCTGTTCCACAGTCGTATTCAGCAGTTCTTCAGACATGAATTGTGTTCTCCTTTTGTTCCATGCGCTTTTCCAGAATTCCCGCGTTGAACTGCGTGAGATACACGCGGTCCATGCCGAATTCCTCGGTCAGGAGGAAGCTCTTCGGCAATGCGCCGGAGACGTCGACCACCTGACCGCCCTGCTCCGCGGCCGTTAAAAACGCGCGCGTGTCGCGGGAGCAGGTCGTATTGTCCAGATCAAAGATCCCGATGAGGGTGCGGTCCCGCACGGCCATATCGCCGCCGATGGATAGATACATTACTGTGCCCCTCCGATGGTGCCGCTGCGGATGGACAGCACCTGACCGAGACTGGTCAGGCGGTCCGTTTCACAGCAGGTGATAAAGACCTGTCCGTCGCCGATGCGGTTCAACACAAAATCCTGCCGCTCCTCGTCCAGCTCGGAGAGCACGTCGTCCAGCAGCAGCACCGGCCACTCGCCGGTCTCCTGAAAAAAGATTTCCCGGGAAGCCAGCTTGAGGGAGATGACGGCCGTGCGCGTCTGCCCCTGCGAGGCGAACTGCGCCACGGGCAGGCCGTTGATAACGGCCTCGAAGTCGTCCTTATGCGGGCCGGACAGGCACAGCGCGCTCTCGAGCTCGGCGCGGGCGTGGCTGCGCTGATGCTCCTGCAGCTGGGCGCAGAGCGTCTCGGGCGGGGCAAAGGGATCCGTCACGGTCGAGACCGTGCGGTAGACGAGCGTCATGGTTTCTTTTCCTGCGGAGAACGCGCTGTGGTAGCCGCTTGCCGCCTGCTCGAGCGCTTTCAGATACCGCGCGCGGTGCGAGATCAGAATCGCGCCGACCTGCGCGAGGCGGTAATTATATTCGGGCAGCGGCTCCAATAAATCCGGCTTTTCGCGGTAGTCCTTCAAAATGCGGCTCTTGCTGTCCAGCAGACGGTTATACTCTGTCAGCGCGGAGGCATACGAAGGTCGGAGCTGGCACAGCGCATTGTCAAGCAGCCTCCTGCGCGGCTGGCTGCCGCCTTTTAAAACCAGAAGGTCTTCCGGGCAGAACAGCACCGTCGTCAGAACGCCGGGCAAAGCTGCTGCGCTTTTCTGCTTCACACCGCCCAAGTAGAGCTGCCGCGGGCGTCTGCCGGAAAACAGGACCGCACGGATGTTCTGGTCGCGCCCCTGCGAAAAGACGTCGGCGTTCAGATCGGCAAAGCTTGCTCCGAAGCGGATCAGCTCTTGCGTCTTCTGCGTGCGGAAGCTTCTTCCGGTCGATAGATAGCCGACCGCTTCGAGAAGGTTCGTCTTTCCCTGCGCATTTTCGCCCAGAATCAGGTTGACGCCGGGGTCCAGCGTGAGGTCCAGCGTTTCATAGTTCCGGAAGTCAAACAGGCGCAGCCGCGTGAGCTTCATACGCCCTCCTGCGAAACGAGCCAGGTATTTCCCATAAAGGTTACGGTATCGCCCGGGCGGAGCTTTTTGCCGCGCTGGGTGCAGGTTTCGCCGTTTACCTGCACCTGCTCGTTCTGAATGAACGTCTTTGCCATGCCGCCGGACTCGCAGGCGTTGGCAAATTTCAGAAAGTCCTGTAATTTAATAAACTCGGTGGTAATCGGGATGGCAATCGGCGCATCCGAAAGCTTTTTTGTGACACGTACTTTCATGGCTTATTCTCCTGCTTTGAGCCGGACGGGCAGCACCATATAGCTGTAGCGGTTTCCTTCGGTGGGATTTAAGACGATGGGGCTGAGTCCGTTGATCATTTCCAGCGTGCACTCGCTGTCCGGCACGGCGCGCAGCGCATCGAGTAAATACTTGCAGTTAAAGCCGATCTCCAGATCCTTGCCGTCGCCGGCAATCGGGCAGACGTCGTACGCCTCACCGATTGTGGAGATGGTGCGGAATTCTGCGCTGTTGTCTCCAAACTTGCAGCGCACGGGGCTTTTGAGTTTTTCGGAGATGACAAGCCCGACACGCTCAATGGAGTCGGTCAGGCGGCTGACATTTCCGACGAGCTTGACGGGGTTATTCTGCGGCAGCACGCGCCGCCAATCCAGAAATTCACCCTCCAGAATACGGCAGACGAGCGTGGCATCTCCGATGGTAAAGAGAATGTGCTTCGAGCCCGGATAGAAGGTTGCGGGGTCCTCGGTGTCGCCGAGGATTTTTTCGACTTCTTTTAATGCCGCTGCGGGCGCGACGAATTTGAGCGTGCGCTCCAGGGATTCCTCCGGCAGATACCGGCGCAGTGCCAGACGGTAGCCGTCGACGGCAACGCTCGTGATGGAATCATTGTCGACCTCAAAGAGAATGCCGGTATGAATCGGGCGTGCCTGATTTTCGCTGACGGCGAAGATTGTACCGGAGATCATTGCCTTCAGCTCGCACTGCGGCACGCGGATGCCTTTCTCCGAGTCGACATCCGGAAGTTCGGGGTAGTCGTCGGCAGAAAGGGCAGTGATGGTGAACGACGAAATGCCGCCTTTGATCGAGACCTTGAAGTTCTCGTCGACCTGAATGCTCACGGTATCGTCCGGCAGTTTGCGGACGATATCAAAAAACAGCCGGGCAGGCATGATGCACGCGCCGTTTTCCTGCACGTCGGCATCGACGCTCACGGTGATGCCTGTTTCCAGATTATAACCGGTCAGCATCACTTTGACACCTGCACGGACCAGAATACCTTCCAGCCCCGAGATGGCGCTCTTCTGCGCGACGGTGCGCGAGGCGACGGAGATGGCGGAAACCAGCTGAGTTTTTTCACAGGTAAATTTCATAAAAGGATACCTCCTGACGTCTTTCTAAAAAGAAAGAAAGGATAAATTCAGTAGTAAGTAACAGTAGGGCGTGCGACATGTGGATAAGTCCGGAAAGCCTTGCGGGCGTAAGAAAAAACTGTCCACAGGGAAACCGGGAAAAAAGAAGGTTCTGCACAGGTGCAACCGTGAAACGAGGGTTTCATGTCTGTCCACAGGGAAAAGCAGAAGTATCCACATGGAAATGTGGAAAAATTCGCGCGAAAAAGAAAAAGCTGTTTTGCGCGGTTTTCAGAGTTTATTGTTAATATTGGCGGTGATGTCGCGGATGGTATCGTTTAAGGGCGAGGCGCTGTTCTGCAGCGTCTGCTCGACCTTTTTGAGCCCGTGCATGACCGTCGTGTGGTCCCTTGCAAACTCACGCCCGATTTCGGGAAGAGACAGGTTTGTCATCGTGCGAATTAAGTACATCGCAACTTGCCGCGCCTCGGCGGTATTCTTGTTCTTGAGCGTGCTTCTCAAGACCTGCTCTTCGATGTTATAGTACTGGCAGACCTCACTGACAATAAGTGCGGGTGTCGGGAGATTTTCTGCCTTGCCCTTGAACATGTCCTTGATGGCGCGCGAAACGTTCGGCACGTCGAGCACCATGCCGTCGAGCTCCTTGAAGGCTTTGATTTTTTTGACTGTGCCTTCAATCTGGCGGACGTTGTTGGTAATGTTCTCGGCAATGTAATTGCAGACGTCGTCCGGAATGTCAAAGCCGAGGTGGACGGCTTTGTTCTTTATGATTGCCATGCGCGTCTCATAGTCGGGCGGCTGAATATCGGCAAGCAAGCCCCACTCGAAGCGTGTGCGCAGCCGGTCTTCCAGACGGACCATCTCATGGGGCGGACGGTCGGAGGTCAGGACGATCTGCTTGTGGCTCTCGTAGAGATTGTTGAAGGTATGGAAGAACTCCTCCTGCGTGGAGTCTTTGCCGGCAATGAACTGAATATCGTCGACCAGGAACAGGTCCGCGCCGCGGTATTTGAGGCGGAACTCGTTGTTCTTGCCTTCGCGCAGAGCGTTGATCAGCTCGTTGGTGAACTGGTCGCCCTTGATATAGACGATGTTGTAGTCCGGATGCGCTTTGTGAATCTCGTTGGCAATGGCATAGAGCAGGTGCGTCTTGCCGACGCCGGACGGACCGTAGATGAAAAGCGGGTTATAGGAATCTGCCGGCTTTTCCGCAACGGCGACGGCAGCGGCGTTTGCAAAGCGGTTGCTGTTGCCGACGATGAAGTTATCGAAGGTGAACTGCGGATTGAACTCAATAAAGCGCGGCTTCTTTTTGCGCGAGCGGTAGGCGTCGATCTGCGTTTCATCCAGAACGATCAGCTCAAGCTCCATGTCGAACAGATCCTTGAGCGCTTCTTGAATATAGACCGCGCAGCGCGATACGATCATGTCCTTGCGGAAGGTCGACGGCGAGAAGAGGACGAGCTTCTGATCGGTCAGCTCCAGCACCTCGGTGTCGTCAAACCAGGTCGAGACGACGGCGGGCGTGAGCTGCTGCTCCATGTGACCGAGAACCTTCGCCCAGATATACGTTGAGGAGTACAAGAAAAAGCTCCTTTCCTATGAAAATCCTGATAATTGGACATAGTATTACACCATAATTTTAACACGGAGAAGCGCCATTTGCAAGCGCGTATACAATATTATATAGGAACTGCACAAAAATGAAAAAGTGATGCACGGTTTCGTGCATCACTTTAGGATAAACCAAAAAGCGTCAGCTTTTGAATCAGTATTCAGTATTCGCGGACGACGGCTTTGACAAGACCCAGAATTGAGCAATCGGTGCCGTCGATGGGCTCATACGCAGGGTTCTCCGGCAAAAGCCAGACCTTGCCATTTTCGCGGTGAAAGCGCTTGACGGTGGCAGAGTCGTCCAGCAGCGCCACGACGATCTGCCCGTTTTCTGCGGTCTTCTGCGGGCGGACGACGACCTTGTCGCCGGAGAGAATGCCGGCATTTATCATCGAGTCGCCGCGCACGCGCAGGGCAAAGCAGCTCTCGTCTCCGTCCCAGGGAAGATACCCTTCGATGTTTTCAACCGCCAGAATCGGCACGCCCGCAGTGACCACGCCGACGACCGGAATTTTTCCGATCGGAAGCCGGTCCGGCAGGCTGATGGTCCGATTCTTTTTGCCGTCCATGTTGATGGAGCCCTCCTGCCGCAGAGCGTTGAGGTGATAATGGACTGTCGCCGTGGACGCAAGACCCACGCCCTCGCAGATTTCGCGCACGGAAGGAGAATATCCGTTCTCGCGCGTGAACTGGGTGATGTATTCCAAAATGCGCTCGCGCTTGTCTGTCGTTCGTGCCATCTGCCGCAGCCTCCTGCATGTTATTTTCTTGAGTATAGCACAGGTGCATCCAAAAATCAAACGTTTGTTTTGAATTTATAAGCCATAAAAGGAAAAATCCGGAATGTATTCTTCCGTCGCGGCGGAAAAATCCTGCGTGAAGCCATTTTCGATTCCGAGCAGCTCTAGATAGGAAAGCGCTGCGTCATATTCGTCTTCGGTAATGCGCCTGTCGTAGGGCGGCATGGTTTTCGCCTTTCCCATCGGCACGTACTGGCTCATGAGGCTGAATAAAACGTCTCCCTTCGGGAATGCTTCGGAGAACCAGTCGAGAACGCCCAGCGTATTATCAAGCTCACCGGGCAGCATCAGGTGCCGGACGATCATACCGCGCTGCATGATCTCGTCTTCAATCACCGCGCTGCCTACCTGGCGGTACATTTCTGCGATTGCTGCCTTTGCGATCTCGACATAGTCGGGCGCGGCGCTTAAGATTCCGGCAAGCTTCGGGTCAGAATATTTCATGTCCGGAAGATAGATATCGACGAGCCCTTCGAGCTCGCGCAGCGTCTCGGCGCGCTCATAGCCGCCGCAATTGTAGACCACGGGCACGGGGAGCTTCGGAGTCAGCGCCGGGAGAATGGACGGAAGAAAGTGCGTCGGCGTGACGAGATTGATGTTCTGGACGCCGTCATCGATGAGTTTTAAGAAGATTTCCCGCAGATGGGCGGTTGAAATTTCTTTTCCGAGGTTTTCCTGCGAAATGACGCCGTTCTGGCAGAACAGGCATTTGAGCGTGCAGCCGGAGAAGAACACTGCGCCGGAGCCGAAGCTGCCGGAAATGACCGGCTCTTCCCAATAGTGCGCCGCGGCGCGCGCAGCGTAAATTTTGTCCGGCTGGCGGCAGAAGCCGAGCTGCCCGTTCGTGCGGTCTGCTCCGCAGCGGCGCGGGCACAGGGTACAGTTCTGATAAGAAAGCATGGTTTGCCCTCCTTGATTGTCTTTCCCTAGTATAGCGGATGCGATGGCTTTACACAAGTCGGGTTCTGTGGTAAACTTTTGGTGAGGTGTTATGAATGAAACGAGAGATCGTGGCAATTTGCGCCGCTTTGCTGTTTTTGACGTCCTGCTCGGCAAATGGCGCTTCGACGCAGGAGATGCCCGCCAGCCTGGTTGATCATTCGCAGACGCAGGAATCTACTGCGCAGGCGGATACGCAGGATATTGTGACGCTGCCGAGCGGTGTGGAGGGGCAGAAACCGAGTGTAGACGGCGAGCCTTCGGAGAAAAATGCTTCGGATTTGCCTGTTCCCGAAACCTTTACGGACGAGCCGTATGAGGTGCAGATGGATCAGGAGGAGATCGTCAGCATGTCGCTGGTGCTTCCTTGTTTCAGACTCGGCTCGGAAGATGTGGAACAGAAAATCAATGACGTCTTTTTGACCTTGCAGATGAATTTGCAGGATTACATGGGAACGACGGTCTATGAGGCTGCGCAGGAACGGCACACGATGGCGTTCCTGGACGGGAATTATATCGCCAGTCTGGACGACGGGATTCTGACGGTGACGTACACGGTTACGGAACGTTACGCGGACGCAAATGGCGAGACGCAGCATGAGAATGTCTACCGCTTTGATGTGCGAACCGGCGAACGATTGAATGCGTGACATGTTTCACGTGAAACACGGAGAGAAAGCAATGGAGAAAAACAAAACCTACCATGCGGAAATTACCGGCTTGACTGCCGAGGGCGCGGGTGTGACGCGCATTGACGGACAGGTCGTGTTCGTGCCGGGCGTGATTCCGGGGGAAACATGCGAGATCAAAATTGACCACGTCGGAAGAACCTGCGCGTATGGAAGCCTCGTGCGTGTGATGGAGGCTTCGCCGCATCGCGTGGAGCCGGAGTGCCCGTATTTTGGGCGCTGCGGCGGCTGCGTGTTCTGGCACATGGACTATGCGTGCGAGCTGGAGCAGAAAAAACGCCGCGTGCAAGATGCACTGTCTCGCATCGGCGGCGTAGAATTTCCGGACCTGCAGATCACCGGCAGCCGGAGCGTGTACGGCTACCGCAACAAGGTGCAGTTTCCGGTGCAGGCGCAAAACGGCAAGCCGGTTGCGGGCTTTTATCGGGCAGGCAGCCATGCGGTTATTGGCATCGCAGACTGCAAAATTCAGCCAGAAAGCGCCAATCGGGCGCGCGAAGCGGTGCTTCGCTGGATGGAAAAAGAGAATATTGCGGCGTATGACGAGCGGACGCACACAGGCGTGGTCCGGCATATCTATCTGCGCGCGGCAAGCAAGGACCCGAAGGTTCTGCTTTGCCTGATCGTCAACGGAAAGACGCTTGCAAAAAAAGAGGCGCTTGTCCGGACAATCCGCGAGCAAGTGCCGGAGGTCAGCGGGATTGTCATCAATTACAACACGAAAAAGAGCAACGTCATTCTCGGAGACCGCTTTGAAGCACTTACTGGAGACGGTGCGCTGGAAGATACGCTGTTGGGGCTGACATTTCGGCTTTCGCCTGCGGCATTCTATCAGGTGAACCACGACCAGGCGGAGCGGCTGTATGAAACAGCCATTGAGTTTGCCGGTCTGCGCGGTGAGGAAACGGCGCTGGATTTATATTGCGGCAGCGGCACAATTACGCTGTGTCTGGCGCGGCATGTGAAAAAGGTCTACGGTGTGGAAATTGTGGACGCGGCAATCCGCGACGCGAAGGAAAACGCCGCGCGCAACGGCATTTCAAACGCGGAATTTTTCTGCGCGGATGCGGGCGAAGCTGCCGCAAAATTTGCGCGCGATGGCATAAAGCCCGACGTGATCGTCATCGACCCGCCGAGAAAGGGCGTGAGTGAGGATGTGATTGCGGCAATGGCGCAGATGGCGCCGGCGCGGATTGTCTATGTTTCGTGCGACCCGGCAACGCTGGCACGCGATGTGGCAAGACTCCGGGAGAAGGGGTACGAGGCAAGAAAGGCACACTGCTTTGATCTGTTTCCAAGGTGCGCGCATGTGGAGACGGTACTGCTGCTCGAAAAGGCTTAGAAAGGAGCGGACGGTCCATGAAGAAGATCAAATTCCCAATCGTGTGGATTTTGCTGCTGGCAGCCATCTGCGCGCTGACGGCAGCATTGGCGAAGAACATAAAGTGGGTGCGACAGGAGTTTCCGATGGACGGAAGCAATGTCTCGCAGCTGGATTCTGCGCAGATCGCCGGGAAGATTGCAAAGACGCAGAAGCTCAAAAACAGCGAGGCGCTGTATGTGAACGCGGATAATTTTGAGCTGCGGCTGACAAAGGACTTTGATTTTGAAAATAGCGGGACCATTCGCTTTTTCTATTATGATAAATGGGACGTCTACAGCGCGCAGCTGCGGATTTTCTCCGACAGCGGGAAATTTTTCGTGACCGAGCGCGGCGAGTGGGCGGAGCAGCAGAGCGTCTATCAGCTGACAGATTATCTGGATGCGCTGAAGTATTTGCCGCAGGCGGAAATCGGGGCGCGATATCCGGACGCGCAGGGCTATCTTGTGATGTTGACGGAAGAAGGGACACCGGAAGATTTTGAAGATGTCCTGACCTATCGCGCGGGCGGCGCGGGAGAAATTGACGGCTGGCAGATCCATCTGCTGCTGATTCCGCGCTATGAAAAAGCGGAAACGGATGCAGAGAGCACGGAAGACGCCGCGGCGGGAACGCAGCGGCTGCACCTGTTCTATGAAAACGCGGCAGGGAAATAAGAGAAAACGAACGGCGGTATGTCCGGCAGCATTGCTGTCGGACAGTTTTTCTGCAAATTTGGCGCTTGCCATGCGGCGCTTGCGCGGATATGATAGAATAGAGAAAAAGGGTCTGCCGGGCACGGCGGACGGAGGGAGGCACTTATGAAGCTGATCCATTGCGCGGACATCCATCTGGATTCTCCGATGCAGACGCATATGACGGCGCAGCAGGCATCGGTGCGAAATACGGAAATGCTGCAGAGCTTTGTCCGGCTGACAGAGTTTGCGCAGGAGCGCGCGGTGCGCGCGGTTCTGATTGCGGGAGACCTGTTTGACGGGGCGCGAGTGCGTGCGCGCACGGTCGACGCGCTGCTCGCCGCCATCCGCAGGACGCCGGAGGTCGACTATCTGTATCTGCCAGGAAACCACGACGAGGCGGCAAACGCTTTCTGCGACTGCGCGCTGCCGGGGAATCTCAAGTTGTTCGGAAAGACATGGTCGACAGTGCAATATGACGGCATTGCGATTTCCGGCGTGCAGATCGGGGCGGACGCGGCGCTTTATGAAACGCTGCCGCATACGGACGGCGCGGTCAATCTGGTCATGCTCCATGGGGAAATCGGAACAGCGTGCGCAGAAGACGTGATCAACCTGAATTTGCTGAAGAACCGGGGCATCGACTATCTGGCGCTGGGACACATCCATTCCTATCAGACCGGACCGCTCGATGAAACCGGAAGCTACTGTTATCCGGGTTGCCTCGAGGGGCGCGGGTTTGACGAGTGCGGCGAGAAGGGCTTTGTGCTGCTGACGGTGGAGGACGGAAGCGTTGCGCACGAGTTTGTGCCATTTTCCGCGCGGCAGCTGCACCGGGTGCCGGTTGATATCACGGGGCTTACACAGAACGCGCAGATTGCGCAGCGCATGAAGGAGCAGTCGCTGGGGCTTTCGCCGGAGGACATGGTCGAGTTCCTGCTGACCGGCGAGAGTGACCCTACGGCGGATATTTCCGCGCCGTATCTGCAGCAGACGCTGCAGGGGAGCTTCTTTTTTGTCAAGGTCAAGGACGAAAGCCATCTGGCACTGGATGCGGATGCGTACCGGAATGACGTGTCGCTCAAGGGAGAGTTTATCCGGCAGGTGCTGGCGAGCGAATTGACGGACGCGGACAAAGCTGCCGTCATCCGCGCCGGGCTGCAGGCGCTTTCGGGAGAGGAGATTTCACTATGAGGCTGCTGCGGTGCCACATTGAAAATTTCGGCGTGCTGTCCGGCTTCGACTACGAATTTCCGGAGGGGCTGGCGGTGATCTGCCGGGAAAACGGCTTCGGAAAAAGCACGCTGGCAGCGTTTTTGAAGGCAATGTTCTACGGGCTGCCGCGCACAGGCGCGCACAATGTGACCGAGAACGAACGCAGGCGTTTTGAGCCCTGGCAGGGCGGAAAATTCGGCGGCTTTCTGGAATTCGAGTATCAGGGCGCTGCATACCGTGTGACGCGCTACTTCGGAAAGACAGCGGCGAAGGATACGTTTTCCCTGCGGGATCTGACGCGCCGGACGGACGAAACGCCGTTTTCTTCGCGGCTCGGAGAGGAGCTGTTCGGGCTGGACGCGGCGTCTTTTGCGCGCAGCACCTATCTGCCGCAGGCGGCAGAGGCGGATATGCAGGCGACGACGTCGATGCGCGCAAAGCTTTCCAATCTGGTCGACGACACGAACGACATGAACAACTTCGATACCGCCGAGCAGGCACTGCGCCAATTCCGGCGGAATCTGCGCGCCTACAGCGGCGACAAAGGAGAAATTGCCGACTGTGAGCGGGAACTGCATGCGCTCGAAGCGCAGACGCTGGAAGCAAGGCAGAAGCTGCCCCGGTTGGAAGAAGTGCTGCGGGAGCTGAATCGGGCGAACGAAGCGGCAGAGCAGACAACGGCGGAAATTGCGGACCTGCGCGAAAAAATCCGCATTTCGTCCGACCAGAAGGCGCGCAGCATGCAGCTTTCGCAGAGAAAGGAGCTGGCAGCGGCGTGTGAAAAACAGGAGACGCTTTTGCAGGCGCTTTTCGCGCGCTATCCGGCAGGGCTTCCGAGCGCCGAAGAAATCCGGCGGCAGCGAGAGCACTTTCTTGATGCGCAGCAGGCGTGCAGGCGGCTCGGTGAGCTGACCCTTTGCGACGAGGACCGCGAGATTGTCGCGCGCGAAGAAGGCTTCTTTGCGGACCGGGAGAAAACGCAGCAGGAGCTGGACGAATGCACGCGGCAGTGCGCGCAGCTGGGAGAGCTGCAGGCGAAGCTTTCGTCGCAGCTGCTGCCCGAAGAGACAAAACGACTGACAGAACTGGAAATAAAATTCCGGACTACCGCGCCGCGGCAGGAGGAGGTAAGCGCCTGCCTGCAGGCGGCAGACGAGATGCTGGCATGCCGACGTCAGCTTTCCGGGCTGCAGCTGTCGGAAGACGAGCAGCGGCAGCTTGATCTGGCGTGCATGCGCTTTGCAGACGGCGCTCCGACGGACGAGAAGCTGCACTCGCTCCGGCAGGACGAACAGCAGCATGCGGTTTTGCAGCGGGCGCTGGAAACGGGCGCAATGCCGCAGGAGAAGCAAGACGAGCTGGAGGCGCTGCGGCGTGTGTTTGCCACCGGCGTTCCGACGGAGGACGAGGTGCTGCGCTATCAGACGGACTGCCGGCGGATTGCGGAGCTGGAAGGGCGCAAGCAGGTGCAGGCGCTTCAGAAAACGAAGCCGGAGGAACAGAAGCCGCGCCTTTCCAGCACGCAGCTTTTGCTTCTGGTGTTGGGCGCGGCGCTGCTGGCGTTGGGGTGCGTGCTGCTGGCAAAGGCAAATTTGGCTGCCGGCATTGCGTTGACGGCAGCAGGTGCGCTGGCGCTGATCGGGGCTGTGCTGCTGCGCGGAAAGCAAGCGCGCGAGGGCGGCTGCATCACGACCAGCGCGATCACCGACGAAGAGAACCAGGCGCTCTATGATCTGCGGCGGGGGCTGAACGATTTTCTGCTGCGCTTTTTTGAGGAGGTCTCCGAGCCGGAGCAGAAGCTGACGCGGCTGCTGCTGGACCGGAAGACGTATCTGGATCTGCAGGCGCAAAAACGGGCAATGCAGCAGGCACAGCAGGAAGCCCGGCAGTCGCTTTCTCAGGTGGACGCGCGGCTGCACGCGGCATTTTGCCGGTATTTCCCGGGAGAGACCTACCGTGATGGCTTTACACAGGCGCTGCTCGGCGCGCGGCAGGAGTATCTGGCGCTTCTGGCGCAGGCGCAGCGCATGAAAGAAGAACGAGAGAAGCTTGCAAATCATATCGGAGAAATACAAAAAACATTGCGGGAATTTCTGCGCCCATACTACCCGGAAGCGCTGCCGGAGGATTTGCGCGCGGGCGTGCAGACGCTATCGAAGGAGCTCTCCGAATGGAAGACGCTCCAAAGAAGAAAGGAGCAGCTGGAAGAGCAGAACGCCGGAAACCTGGCGCTTTTGCAGGCGCTGACGGGAAGCATCCGGGCGGCTCTTTCGCGCTATCAGGCGCTCGATGAGACGCGGACGCTCCGCGAGTGCACGCAGGCGCTTTGCCGCCGGTTTGCGCAGTATACGCTCTCCAGCGCGCGTGCCGAGCGGTATTTTGCAGACAGCAGGCAGGCACAGGCACAAAAAGAGGCGGCGCAGGCGGAATTGGATGCCTTTTTTGCGGCGTTCCCCGCGATGCAGGGCGATGCAGGCGAGAAACTGGAGGCGTTGGAGCGTGACGCGGGCGCATGGGCGCTGGCAAGCGGACAGCTTCTTTCGGCGCAGCAGGCGCTGACAACGTTTGACCGCGAGCATCCGGCAGTCGAATCAATGGACGAAGAACAAACGCTTCCCGACCCCGAAGAATTGCAGCGGCAGGAGGCGCAGGCGCAGCAGAAGCTGGACGCGCTCGAGGAAAAACGGCGCGCGCTGCGGCAGGAGCGGCAGAACATATCGCGCGAAACGGAGGATCTTTCTGTCTGGGAGGACCGGATTGCGGCGCTTTGCGACGAGCGGCAGAGCCTTCAGAAATCCTGCACGCTTGCCGATCGGACGATGGAGCTTTTGAATCTTGCAAAGGACCGGCTTGCAAATCGCTATGTGGCAGACGTGGAGCGCGGGTTTACGCGGTACGCGAAAGAGCTTCTGGGAGAAAATCTCGGGCGCGCGCTGCTCGACAAGAATCTGTGCCTGTTCATCGACGAGCAGGGCGCGGCGCGCGAGGCGGCAAGCTTCAGCACCGGAACGCTCGACGCACTCACGCTCTGCATGCGCCTGGCGCTGGTGGATGCGCTGTTTACGAAGGAGCAGCCGTTTTTGCTGCTGGACGACCCGTTCGTCAATCTCGACGACGCGAGGACGAAGCGCGCGCTGGAGCTGCTGCAGAAAATTTCGCAGCAGCGGCAGGTCGTGTATCTGGTCTGCAACAGCGCGAGAGTCTGAGCAATATCAAAACAGCCGCCGCAGGAGAGTTATCCTGCGGCGGCTTTGTTACGGTTGATAGAGTTGAAGCGGCGGGCGGGGGCTTTTGGTGCACAGGCAGATGCGGCAGCCGTCGTGCGTGTATTCGTGCAGGCGAAGGGCGGAAGACGCGCCGGGCGCCTGCAGGCTGGCGCCGTTTTCATCGAGACGGACGCAGAACGAATCGAGCGGGACGCGCAGCCCGCGCCCGAGATACTTGAGATAGCTTTCCTTCGCGGTCCAGAGGCGAAGCAGCGCGTCTTTCTGCGCTTCCATGCCCGCCGTGGTGATCTGCGTGCTGCCGGAGAGAAGACCTGCGTAAACCACACCAACAGCCATCCCTTCCGGGATGTTGTGAAGTGTCACAGCCAGCACCATCATGGTCGTTTTTCGGAGCTGGCTTTTTGGCCCTCCGCCTGATTGCTCCTTGCGTGCAGATGAGGAATCAGGTGGTCAAGTCCCAGCAGGAACAGGACACCGATCCAGAACCCGGCAAACGCCGGGAGGAACGACAGCTTTCCCATCCACGCGGCCTGTTCCATCGCGGGAATCAGCAGACTCCACACGGAGGCCGCCACCATCACGCCGGCAGCAAAGCCGGTCAGAATGCGCTGCACGGCGTCGCTGAGCTGCCGCCAGACCCATGATGCCTTTGGTGATGAGGGTGATCCAGCACTCCGGCGCATAGGCAGGGTTGGTCAGATCGTACAGCGCAGAGCCGACGCCGGAGGCTACGCCGCCCACAGGTCCCAGCAGCAGGCCGGACAGGCAGCACATGATGTTGGCCAGCGTGAAGGACGTCCGCCCGCCGATGGCAATGGGCATGGTGATCCGCAGATAATTGCTGACAAACACCAGAGCAGTCATCATGCCCAGCATGGTCAGCTTGTTTACATTTCCTTTTTCCTGATTCATGGGAACACTTCCTACGTTTGAGATAGGCTGATTATAGCAGTA
>OLVO01003045.1_pt1 | contig 14428 bp, 10 predicted proteins | sample 1672571 | NCBI WGS metagenome assembly OLVO01 (sample SAMEA3136700, study PRJEB25190) | human gut metagenome | biome: human gut; feature: human-associated habitat; material: faeces | place: Austria | collected 2013 | reverse complement strand
GCATCCGTGACGTAATCGCATTCCCGAAGGTAAAAGATGCTTCCTGTCTGATGACTCAGTCTCCGAGCCGCGTAAGCGAGGAGCAGTTAAAAGAACTGGAACTGGAAGTAAGACCGGAGGAAGTAACTGAATAAGGATGGAGCTTACAATTCAGACGTTTTTGATTGTATGCCCGTTGGTATTCCTTGCAGGATTAGTTGATTCTATCGCAGGCGGGGGTGGTTTGATCTCCCTGCCTGCGTATCTGCTTGCAGGGGTTCCGATGCACAATGCGATAGCAACGAATAAATTATCCTCGGCAACTGGGACAGCGATTTCAACAGCACGTTTATGTAAGAATAAATTTGTAGACTGGGGAGTTGCACTGCCATGTATTTCCATGGCTCTTGTCGGTTCTTTTGCAGGCGCTCATATTGCGCTTCTTGCCAGTGATAAGATATTAAAATGGATGCTGATTCCAGTACTTCCTATTGTTGCGTTTTATGTAATGAAGAAGAAAAATCTGGATGATAACAGCAATGTAGAGATTTCCCGAAAGAAACAGTGGATTTTGTGTGCGGTGTGTTCTCTGGCTGTTGGCTGCTACGATGGCTTTTATGGGCCGGGAACTGGTACGTTTCTGCTTATTTTATATACAGGAGTAGCAAAACTTCCCGTAGCGAAAGCTTCCGGAACTATGAAACTTGCAAATCTTTCTTCTAATATAATGGCATTAGTTGTTTTTTTATTTAGTGGAAAGATTGTCATATATCTTGGACTTGCAGCTTCTGTTTTTTCCATTGCAGGGCATTATGTAGGATCTGGAATGGTAATGAAAAATGGAAATAAAATCGTAAGACCGATTATTCTGATCGTTCTGGTTTTACTGTTTATCAAAATTATAACGGGGATGTAAAAAGAATAAGACAAAGATTAAAAAGACCACCATATCATAGAATGATTCGGGAAAGGAACATTTCTGTGATATGGTGGCCTTTTTAGTTGTTTAACCAAACTGCGAAGCAGTTATTTGGTTATGAGCAAGTAGCGGAAGCGGATTGCGAATATCCGATTGACTAATCGTTAATTGGAACTGCTTTCAGTAGAAGTATTATCATCTGTCTGCTTATCTGTATCGGCAGAAATATCTTCATCCTCAGAATCAGAAGTCTCGAGAGGAGAATCTGTCAAAGTACCGAAAATAGCATTTCCCAAAGTATTTCCCTCATCCTGAAGCTTCCAGGATACCCCATCATTGATTAGAACAAAATCTACATCATTGACGGTAGTAACGGTATTATCATTGATACTGTTCAGAAGAATTTCGAAAGATTTCTCGTATCGTTTCTGGGAGCCATCGATAACTGCGTCAGCAGAAGCCAGATATTTATCAAGCTTTTCCTGATAATCAGCCAGGATCGAATCACTGTCAAAGGTTGTAATTTCAGTTGTAACAGTGGCATTGTATCCATTTTCACTGCTGGATTTAATGACATAATTAAAATTTTTATGAATCTGTTCGGCAAGTGCTGAGGCAATGGAATTTTTTGCAGTATCGGATGTATTCATGATATTTACTACACCCAGATAAGATGTCATTTCTTTCAAATCCAGTTTCTGTAGAGTGTCAAGATAGACGGTCAGGGTATCTTCCGGTGAAAGGATATCCGGATTTGCCAGATCAGCTATAAGACCGCCGACAAGGTCATCTTCCAGAGAATTGGTACGCTGGATCTTCCATTTTTCTTTTTTATCATTGCCTGTATTGACAAGCTGTATGTTACAGTCTGTCTCAGCTGTATCATAGTCATTTGTGTTTAAAAGATGATTCAGGATCAGATAATGAGCCTCAAGAGATCTGGAAGAATCTTTGATATTTCCTTTTTGTGCCTGGGCTGACTCTGTGATCTGTGTCCGGAGAAGTTCTGCTTTAAAATCTCTGGCAAGAACTTTGGAATCGATTGTGGTCAGTTTGACAGAAACAGTGGCAGAATGATTGGCTGTGCCGACGATGACATCCGAAATTTTGTAATTAAATTTCCGGAAAAAGAGAGAAAAGGTTTCATTGATTTCATCAGTTAAATCAGTGTTCTCTGTGGCATCGGGGAACAGCTCTGTATAGGGTATGTATTTTTGCGTAGTTTCTGAATCGAGATTTTTTAACTGATCCAGTTCATTTCTGACTACACTCTTTACATCTGACTCATTTTTGCGGAAACAGCCGCTGCTTACAGATACAGCAAAAAGAAAAAATAAGACAGAGAAAAGAAGAATCAGGTGTTTGTTTATATTCATACGTGTTCTTTCCTTTCACAGTGCTTTCTGTGCAACTGTTTGACAGTTACTTTTCTGTTTATTTTAACAGATTTTGTACTGACTGTCAAAAAAGTGAAAAAGATGAACGAAATTCATAAAAAAAACGTGAAAAAATTGTGAAAAATGTTGCCATTTAGTTACAAAGCTTTTATTTTAAGACGGAATCTGATATGATAGGAAAATGAATAATAATAATATAAAGAAGCAGTAGTGTATAATAGATGTTAGCCTGAACAAGGTGATAATATCAAGGAGGCAACTTATGAAGAAGCGTATTATTATCGTTTTGGGAATCCTGATTGCAGCAGGTGGTATCGGAACCGGTGTCTGGTATCACTTTTACGGAAACACTCAGGGAAAAACCGGAGATTCAATCGTATATGTATCTAAGGTCAGTGTGATCAGCGGAACGGAAACGGCTGCAGTCAATCGTTTTGCAGGTGTGGTAGAACCGCAGAAAACTGTAAACGTAAAAATAGAAAGTGGACGTAAAGTAAAGGAAGTAGAGGTAAAGACAGGGGAAGAAGTCAAGGCAGGACAACTTCTCTTTGAATATGATCTCAGCAGTATTGAAGATGATCTGAAACAGGCACAGCTTGACCTGGACAGACTGAAAAATGAGCAGATCAGCCTGACAGAACAGATTTCCACCCTTGAAGCGGAAAAGAAAAAAGCAAAGGCAGATGATCAGCTTTCTTACACAATTGAAATTGAAACAAATAAGATGAATCTTAAGAAAAATGAATACAGCCAGAAGAGTAAACAGGCTGAGATTGACAAGCTGCAGAGTGCCACACAGAATACAGAAGTGAGAAGTGAAATAGATGGTGTGATCCAGAAAATTGATACATCAAAGATGACAAGTGATGACGGTGATTCTGTGGATGACAGCAGTACAATGGACAGTATGTCATCAAATGATGACGGTTCAGACAGCTCTGCATTTATCACGATTCTCAGTACAGGTGCTTACAGAGTAAAAGGTAAGGTCAATGAACAGAACAGAGATTCTGTTGTGCCGGGAGAGTCTGTGATCATCAGATCCAGAGTGGACAGCAGTAAAACCTGGAAAGGAACCATGGGTTCCATTGATATGAATAACGGAACTTCGGACAGCGACAGCAGTGATATGAATATGGGAATGTCCAGCACCAGTTCAGATGATCAGACTTCTTCTACGTCCTATCCTTTTTATGTGGAACTGGATTCGTCAGAGGATCTTATGCTTGGACAGCATGTATATATAGAGCGTGACATGGGACAGGATGATAAAAAAGATGGTCTGTGGCTCAGCGATTATTATATTCTGGATACAGATACCAATGAACCATATGTCTGGGTAGCGAATGACAAAAATCGACTGGAAAAACGATATGTGACTCTCGGAAAACATGATGACAGTCTTGGAGAATATGAAATTGTTGACGGTCTGACAAAGAAAGATGCGATTGCATTTCCGACAGATTCTCTGGAAGAGGGTGAGAAGACAGAAGTAGGAGATCTCGCGCAGACGATGAGCGGAGGAGCAGACGGTATTACTGATATGGATGCTGATTATGGAAATATGGATGACGCACAGATTAATTCCACAGATATGGAATCCGGCGCAGACAGCTTTACAGAGCCGGATATGGAGGAAGATTCCGCAGACGCAGCAGATGACAGTTCAGAAGATATGATCGATCCGAATGAAGAACTTGTGCCAATTGATGAAGCACCTGGTATGAGTGCAGACGGCAATGTGGAGGGAATCGAATGATACTGGAATTGAAAGGCATATATAAAGAATATCAGCAGGGGAAAATGAAGGTTCCAGTGTTAAAAAATGTAGACTTTTCTATGGAAGAGGGAGAATATGTCGCAATCATGGGACCGTCCGGTTCGGGAAAAACTACTTTGATGAACATTATCGGATGTCTGGACAAACAGACAGAGGGAACTTTCTTTCTGGATGGCGTGGATATTAAGGCGTGTTCGGAGAATGAAATGTCGGATATCCGGCTGAATAAGATAGGGTTTGTTTTTCAGAGCTTTCATCTTCTCCCTAAGCAGAGTGCTCTGGCAAATGTTGAGATGCCATTAAATTATGCGAGAGTACCTAAGAAGGAGAGAAGAGAACGCGCTCTGAAGGCACTTGACAGAGTGGGCCTGGCGGACAGAGTGGATTTTAAGCCAAATCAGCTTTCAGGAGGTCAGATGCAGAGGGTTGCCATTGCCAGGGCGATCGTTAATAACCCGAAACTTCTTCTTGCAGATGAACCTACAGGTGCTCTTGACAGTAAATCAGGTGCGCAGGTTATGGAACTTTTCCAGAGGCTGAATGATGAGGGGGTATCTGTATTGATGATCACCCATGATGCGGATATTGCCGCACATGCGAAAAGGGTGGTTACGATCAAAGATGGTATCCTTCAGGAAAAGAGGTGATCTTCATGGGCAAAGTAAAGAAAATCCTCGCAGGAGTGCTTGTGGTGGTAATCGCAGGAAGCGGAATTACAGCGGGATTGATGCAGCTGAAGAAAAACAGCCAGAAAACAGTGGCGGTTACTCCTGTGAGCGGATTACTGCAGGAATTTTATACACCTTCCACCACGCTTGACGGAACCATTACATCCAGTGCAACACAGACAATAAACGGTGATAAAGACCTGATCATTGATCAGATTTATGTGACAAAGGGAGATGCCGTAAAAAAAGGCGATCATCTGGTTTCTTTTGATACTACTCTGGTGGAAATGGAACTGAATATAGCAAAGCTGAAAAAACAGAAACTGGAGCAGGATTTAAATAAAGCAGTGAACAGACTGAACAGCCTTCAGAATGGCGGGCCTGTAGAGGAAACAGATGCGGGTACAGATGCCGATGACCTGAATTCAACAACAGGAAGCACTAATAATGATACTGGTGATGATGATATGACACCGGATGATACTTTGTCATCCGCAACAGATATGTCCGGTAATTATCTGGCAGCAGCCATGCATCCGTTTTTGTTATCTGCTTTTACAGATGGAGATGCAGTGGATAATGCGGGCTCAGACAATTCTTCATCCAAGGCAGATTTACCGGGAGATGATGCTTCAACAGATACCGGAAATACAGGCGGTTCATCAGACGGAACATCTGCGGATAATGATACTCCGGTATATTCGGATCCCTCAGCGAATGGATTCAGTGACGGAGAGAAGGATGATTTTAATTCAGGAAAAAATGATACACCGGAATTATCACCAACGCCAACGCCAACACTGGATGATCGTACCACATATTTTGATCCTTATTACCGAAAAGGTGATCCGAATATCACAGATGGTGACGAGCCGTTTTATCAAAAACTGGATGCAGATTCCGTTCCGTTTACTGGCAGTGGCACAGAGGATGATCCATATGTATATCTGTGCAGCAGTGCAAAAGAGAAAGTTACTGTGATGGGATCATTTTTTAATAAACTTGCAGGATACAGTTCTGATGGAACAAAAATTGTTCATCAGGGAGGTTACTGGTACCGTCTGGAGTTTCATCAGAATGATACCATAGAAGATTATGATAATCTGAAAACATCCTGTACAGGTTATTATCTGGTAAACGGAAGTCTTCTGGAGAAACCGGTGTATGAATTTGCAGAAGTGGAATTCACACTGTCAGATGCAGATAAATATGACAAGAATCCGGATGATGGAGGCGATGATAATCCGGCCGGTGGTGATGATGAACCTACCGGAACTCCTGTTTCCAGAGCAGATGCCATCAAGTATCAGAAGAGTAAGATTGCCAGCCTGAAACTGGACCTTCAGGAAAGCGATATCAAAATATCACAGCTGGAAAAGAAAGCGAATAAAAAGCTTATCAGTGCAAAATTGGATGGTACGGTTACTTATGTGGGAGATTCCGGAGGTGGTGAGACAACGGATGGGAAAGCTCTGATCAAAGTAAAGAGCAGTGATGGTTTTTATGTGGTAGGTTCTGTGAGTGAACTGATGCTCGATGATTTTAAAGAAGGCACAAAGCTTAACTGTACAAGTTATACCAGCGGATCTTTTGAGGCAGATGTTATGGATGTTTCGGAATATCCTGTAACCGGAAACAGCTTCTATGGCAGCAGCAATCCAAATGTGTCTTATTATGCATTTACAGCAGTGGTAAGTGACAAGACACTTCAGTTGGAAGATCAGGACTGGGTTACTGTCAATTATGAAGCATCTGCTACAGAGAACAGTATGGTTATCCAGAAGGCTTTTGTCAGAAATGATAATAATAAAAACTATGTGTATAAAGATGATAATGGTATCCTGAAGAAACAGGAGATTTCTGCAGGTGCAACTGTGGATAGCGGTTACAGTGTGATTGTCAAAGGTGGACTCAGTGAAGATGATCTGATTGCATTTCCTTATGGAAAAGATGTGAAAGAGGGCGCAAAGACAAAAGAAGTTACTCTGGATCAGATGTATGGATATTAATTGAGAAAGGAGACATTTTATGCTTGAAAATATACGCCTGGCTTTTCAGGGAATATGGTCACATATGATGAGATCCTTCCTGACTATGCTGGGTATCATTATTGGTATTGCGTCTATCATTGCAATTGTTTCTACCATCAAAGGAACCAGTGAGCAGATTAAGGAAGACCTGATAGGTGCAGGTTCCAATACAGTAAATATTTATCTGTATGATGGAGATAATCAATATGATGCGGAATATGGAAATTCTTCAAAAGCACCGATTCTGACAGATGATGTAAAAGAAGAAGTGAAAGATCTGGACCATGTTGAGAATGCAACTTTTTATTATAACAGTACCAGCGCATCTATTTATAATAACAATAACAGTCTGGAAGGCGGAAGTGTTTACGGGATTGATGTGAACTATCTGGCTACCTGCGGATATGTGATTCAGTCAGGACGGGGATTTGTAAAGGATGACTACAAAAATTACAATAAAGTTGCGCTGATCGATGATAATGCGGCACAGAATCTGTTCCCGTCACAGAACCCGGTAGGGCAGACTGTGGAGATCAATCAGGAACCATATACGATTGTGGGAGTGATCCGGCAGGATGAGAATTATCAGCCGACGATCAACAGTATTGACGAATATTACACTTATTATCAGTCAATCGTTGGAAGTGTGATGATTCCGGACAGCTGCTGGCCGATTTCCTTTAAATTTGATGTTCCTCAGAATGTAATTGTGAAAGCAGACAGCACAGATACTATGAGTACGGTGGGAAATGCAGCAGCAGATGCGCTGAATAATTTAATTGCAGCCCTGAATACAGGTGGAAATACAACCATGAAATACAAAGCTGAAGACATCATGGAGCAGGTTAAGAATATGCAGAAGCTCAGTGAGAGTACAAATAATCAGCTGATCTGGATTGCAAGTATTTCTCTCCTTGTGGGTGGTATTGGTGTCATGAATATCATGTTGGTTTCTGTTACGGAGCGTACCAAAGAGATTGGTCTGAAAAAGGCTATCGGGGCACGTAAGAAGACTATTCTGGGACAGTTTCTGACAGAGGCTTCCGTACTTACCAGTATTGGCGGTATTATCGGAGTAATAACAGGAATCGGGCTGTCGAAAGTGGTGGGAAAGGTTACCGGTTCGCCTACTGCGATCAGTGTGCCATCGATTGTGATCGCAGTATTGTTTTCTACAGTGATAGGCGTGGTATTTGGACTGCTTCCCTCTGTGAAAGCAGCAAATTTAAATCCTATTGATGCGTTGAGAAGTGAATAAACACTGCATAGATAAAACAGACTTGATGTACAATACCTTTGTATATTGAGTCTGTTTTTCTGTAACATTTTTAGTTACTGTTTACTGGTAATATCCTGCAAAGCGTGTTATTGAAAACGAAGTGAACAATAACCATTTTTCTGTGGATTTTAAACAGAAAAACAATCAAATTTGTATAGATGTCAAGGAATGTGCTAAAATTTGTACAAAAAATAAAAAAATATGGAAGTACAAAGACAGGTTGTGCTATAATGGAGTATCTCAAAAAGAATTATTTATACAGGAGAAAGTTCGCGGATGGTATCATTTACCTATATCATCAAAGATAAATTTGGAATACATGCAAGGCCCGGACTGCTTCTTGTGCAGGAAGCCGGAAAGCTTACGAGCAATATCACTATTTTTAAAGGAACAGACAGTGGTGATGCGAAGCGGATGTTCTGTGTTATGAATCTTGCAGTAAAACAGGGAGATCAGATAACAGTACATGTGGAAGGCGAGAATGAAGAGGCAGATGCCGAAGTAATGAGAGAGTTTTTGAAAAATAATCTGTAACTGTGAAGATGTCAGACAGTTATGCCATAATCTTTAATAAGGAGAATTGGAGTAATGAAAGTATTAGAAGGTAAGTCCGTATTTTCAGGAATTGCAATTGGAAAGATTTCTATTTTGCAGAAAGCAGACACAAGTGTAAAGCGTACGAAGGTAGAAAATCCGGAGGCAGAGATCACACGTGTGCAGGAAGCAAAAGAGAAAGCAGTTGAACAGCTTCAGAAACTGTATGATAAGGCACTCCGGGAAGTTGGAGAATCAGGTGCTGCTATTTTTGAAGTGCATCAGATGATGCTGGATGATGAGGACTATCTGGATTCTATTGATAACATTATCCGTACGGAGAATGTAAATGCAGAGTATGCAGTAGCAACAACAGGCGATAATTTTGCAGACATGTTTGCGCAGATGGATGATGACTACATGAAAGCAAGAGCGGCAGATATAAAGGATATTTCAGATCGTCTGGTACGTGTATTATCAGGACACGATGAGGGAGATATGGATGCTGCAGAACCATCTATTATCGTTGCTGAGGATCTGGCTCCAAGTGAAACTGTACAGATGGACAAGAGCAAAGTTCTTGCATTTGTTACAAGGAAAGGTTCTTCCAATTCCCATACAGCAATCCTTGCAAGAACTATGAATATCCCGGCGCTGATCAATATTGAATATGATGACAGCATGGATGGGAAAATGGCAGTTGTAGACGGTAAGACCGGTTCTCTTATTGTGGAACCGGATGCAGATACCCTGAAGAAATATCAGGATCAGAAAGACGAGGAGTTGCGCCAGAGAGCAATGCTCAAAGAATTAAAAGGCAAAACTACAGAGACAAAGAGTGGACATAAGATTCATCTGTACGCAAACATCGGAAGCACAGGCGATGTAGCCAGTGTACTGGCTAATGATGCAGAAGGTATTGGTCTATTCAGAAGTGAATTCATTTATCTGGAAAAAGATAATTATCCGACAGAGGAAGAGCAGTTCCAGATTTATAAAGCAGTAGCACAGAATATGGCAGGAAAGAAAGTAATCATCCGTACACTGGATATCGGCGCAGACAAGCAGATTGATTACTTTGATATGGCACACGAAGAGAATCCGGCAATGGGTTATCGTGCAATCCGTATCTGCCTGGACAGACCGGAAGTATTTAAGACACAGCTTCGTGCACTGTTCAGAGCAAGTATGTTCGGAAATATCTCCATTATGTATCCGATGATCATCTCTGTAACAGAAGTAAAACAGATCAAGGCTATTGTTGCAGAGGTTAAGAAAGAGCTGACAGAGCAGGGCATTCCGTTTAAAGATGACGTAGAGCAGGGTGTAATGATCGAGACACCGGCTGCAGTTATGATCAGTGATCTTCTTGCAAAAGAAGTTGATTTCTTCAGCATCGGAACTAACGATTTAACACAGTATACACTGGCAATCGACCGTCAGAATGCAAAACTGGATAATATTTATGATTCTCATCATGAAGCTGTACTTCGTATGATCCAGATGGTCATTGATAATGCACATAAAGAGGGAATCTGGGCAGGAATCTGCGGAGAGCTCGGAGCAGATACTACATTGACAGAACGCTTTATACAGATGGGGATTGATGAATTATCTGTATCACCTACATTTGTTCTGCCGGTACGTAAGATCGTAAGGGAACTGGACTGATTCTGGCATAAATATCGCAAAAGAATAGAAACAGGCAGTCAAAATTCCGCATGGGTCAATCTATGCGGAATTTTTTTGCAATAAATTAGCGGTTCCTGATTGTGATACATAAAAAAATATGATAAACTGAACATAGTCTGTAATTTTATGAAAAGATAATTGATACATAAAAAATCTGAAGTGGATCAGAAGCAAAGGAGATATGAATATGGGAAAAATTGCCATTGTCACAGACAGTAACAGCGGCATAACACAGGACCAGGCAAGAGAACTTGGAATCAGCGTAATTCCAATGCCTTTTTATATTAACGAGAAGCTTTATCTTGAAGGAATCACTCTTTCACAGGAAGAGTTTTATGAGAGACTTAAGAATGATGAGGCTATTTCTACTTCACAGCCGGGGCCGGCAGATGTATGCGGACTCTGGAATACATTACTGGAAAAGTATGATGAAGTAGTGCACATTCCAATGTCAAGCGGACTGAGTGCATCCTGCGATACAGCAATGGGACTGGCTCAGGAATATGACGGAAGAGTACATGTAGTAGACAATCAGAGAATTTCTGTTACGCAGAGACAATCTGTACTGGATGCCCTCACATTAAGAGATGCGGGCAGAAATGCGACACAGATCAAACAGGTTCTGGAAGAGCAGAAGCTGGATTCCAGTATCTATATTACTCTGGAAACTCTGAAATACCTTAAGAAAGGCGGAAGGATTACTCCTGCAGCAGCAGCAATCGGAACAGTTCTGAACCTGAAACCTGTGCTTCAGATCCAGGGTGAGAAGCTGGATGCATATTCCAAAACAAGAGGCAAGAAGCAGGCAAAACGTGTCATGCTCAAGGCTATGCAGAATGACTTGGAGAACCGCTTCGCAGAATACGTAAAACGTGGCGAAATGTGCCTGCAGTCTGCTTATACAGGAAATCAGGAGGAAGCAGAGGAATTTAAGAAAGAAATTGCCGAAGTATTCCCCGGAATTGAGATTGTGCAGAATCCGTTATCATTAAGTGTTGCATGCCATATCGGACATGGTGCTATTGCAGTTGCATGTTCAAGAAAAGTGGTAGTAGAATAAAACAATCTGAGGAGTTAGGAAAGAATGAAGAAACTTATGGAACAGATGGCGGAAGAACTTTCCGCAGCATTTGAAAAATCCGGATACGACCCATCCTACGGAAAAGTAACCGTATCCAACAGACCGGATCTTTGCGAATTTCAGTGCAACGGTGCTATGGCAGGAGCCAAAGCATACAAGAAGGCACCGTTTATGATCGCTGATGATGTAGTAGCATACTTAAAAGACAGCCAGGTTTTCTCCATGGCAGAAGTAGTAAAACCGGGATTTATCAATTTAAAAGTAAAAGGTGAATTCCTTGCAGATTACTTAAAGGAAATGGCAGCAGACGAGAAACTTTCCGTATCTGCAGCAAAAGAGCCGAAGACGATCATCATCGACTACGGTGGACCAAACGTTGCAAAACCTCTCCATGTAGGACACCTTCGTTCTGCAATCATCGGAGAAAGTATTAAGAGAATCGGTCGCTTTGTAGGACATAAAGTAATCGGTGATGTTCATCTGGGAGACTGGGGTCTTCAGATGGGGCTGATCATTACAGAACTGAAACACAGAAAACCGGAGCTGGTTTATTTTGATGATTCTTACACAGGAGAGTATCCGGAGGAAGCACCATTTACGATCAGCGAGCTGGAAGAAATCTATCCATGTGCAAGCGGCAAGTCCAAAGAGGATGAAGCGTACAGAAACGAAGCTCTGGAAGCAACTCATCTTCTTCAGCAGGGCAAACCGGGATACATGGCTCTCTGGAACCATATTATGAACGTATCCGTTACAGACCTGAAGCGCAACTATGACAAATTAAATGTGTCTTTTGATCTCTGGAAAAAGGAATCCGATGCACAGCCATATATTCCTGGAATGGTTGAGGAGATGAAAGAAAAAGGATTCGCTTATGTAGACCAGGGTGCACTTGTAGTAGATGTAAAAGAAGAGAACGACACAAAAGAGATTCCTCCATGTATGCTTCTGAAATCAGACGGAGCTTCTCTTTATACAACTACAGACCTTGCAACAATCGTAGAGCGAATGAAATTATTTAACCCGGATGAGATCTTGTATGTGGTAGACAAACGTCAGGAACTTCACTTTATCCAGGTATTCCGCTGTGCAAGAAAGACCGGGCTTGTAAAAGATGATACAAAGCTTTCTTTCCTTGGATTCGGAACCATGAACGGAAAAGACGGAAAACCGTTCAAGACAAGAGAGGGCGGCGTTATGCGTCTGGAAACTCTCATTAAAGACATCAACGAAGAGATGTTTACCAAGATTGTTGAGAATCGCAGCGTGAAAGATAAAGATGCGAAAGAAACTGCAGAGATCGTAGGGCTTTCCGCGATCAAATACGGTGACCTTTCCAATCAGGCTACCAAGGATTATATTTTTGATGTAGACCGCTTCACCTCTTTCGAGGGAAATACAGGTCCGTACATCCTTTATACAATCGTTCGTATCAAATCCATCCTGAACCGTTATGTGGAAGCAGGCGGAAACCTTGAAGCAGGTGAGATACTTCCGGCATCTAACGGCAGCGAGAAGAACCTGATGCTTCAGCTCAGTGGATTTGGAAGCATGATCGAGAGTGCATTTGAGGAAAAAGCTCCGCATAAAATCTGTGCATATATTTATGAGGTTTCCAATGCATTCAACAGCTTTTATCATGAGACCAAGATCCTCAGCGAAGAGAATCAGGCGCAGAAGGAATCCTATATCCGTCTTCTGCAGCTGACCAAGAGAGTGCTTGAGACAAGTATTGATCTTCTTGGATTCGAGGCACCGGATAAGATGTAATAAAAGAATAAGCAGATTATGAGGGCATGGTCTGTGGTATGGAGCTGTGGCACTTTCTGGAAAAACTGGAAGTGAGCAGCTCCCTTTTTCTTTACGCAAGCGACGTGACCAGGTTCATGCCTGCATGAGACGCTGACGGCTGCTGTGATAAGAGGTAAAGCTTACATAGTGTGTTTTGTCTCATTTTTGTATCGTTATGCTTTAAGGCAGAAAGGAAATGTCAGATGAAAGCGAAACATCATACAAATTTTCTGCCGGACAGGGTGTTTTCCTATTTTCAGAAAGAATGGAAAGTGCTTCTGGCAGTGACTATATCCGGTTTGATCTATAATATCGGCCTTCTGGCAGGTCCCTGGTTTGAGGGGAAAATGACCGGCTGCCTGGTGGATATCCTGAAAGGGGCTGACCAGTTTTCAGATATGCTGGTTCTGGTGCTGGGCTATGTGACCGCCATTGCAATTGTCCAGACTGCCAGATATATCAAGCGGTTTTATGTGCGGCGTTTTGCCAACAATGTAAATCGCAGAATGAAAGAAATCCTGTACGCCAGTCTGGTGCGGAAAAGTCGTGCAAGCCTTCGGGAAGAGGGGGAGGGAAGCATTATGACCAAGGCAATACTGGATGTGGATGACTGCGTAGAGGGAATGCGTAAATTCACTACGGAGATTTTTGATACAGGAGTTGCCCTGGCTGCTTATGCAGGAATGCTTTTGTGGTATGATTTCAGGCTTGCCTTGCTTTGCATGATTTTCCCGCCGGTTTCTTATATGACGGCGGAAAAAATGAAAAAAATGATCCAGATAACCGGAACTGCATACAAAGAGCAGTCTGGACATTTAAGTACAGCGACTCTGGATCGGGCGGAAAATGCTGTTACATACCGTGTTTTTGGATGTGAAGAGGATCGCCGCAAGGCATATGAAGAAAATCTTACCGCTTATGAAAAGTCAGCAGTAAAAGCGAATATCTGGAATTCCATCATGCCGCCTTTGTACCGGATCATTTCCATGACCGGGGTACTGTTTATCCTGTATTTTGGACAGAAAAATGTTCTGGGAACAGGCTGGAGCACATGGACGATTGCATCTTTTACTACTTTCCTGGCATGTTTTGTGAAGCTGTCCGTGAAGTCATCCAGTGCAGCGAAGCTGTTTAATGCAGTGCACAAGGCGCAGATTTCCTGGAAGCGTATTAAGCCGCTTTTGACAAAGCAGGAAGAAATTCCAAAGAGTGAGAAAAATGTGTCTGGAATTCTGGAAAATGGGAAAGTGGAAAGGCAGGAAAATATGTCTGCTAAAC
>OLVO01003044.1_pt1 | contig 14434 bp, 13 predicted proteins | sample 1672571 | NCBI WGS metagenome assembly OLVO01 (sample SAMEA3136700, study PRJEB25190) | human gut metagenome | biome: human gut; feature: human-associated habitat; material: faeces | place: Austria | collected 2013 | reverse complement strand
CGGACAGCGGTTCCAGACCGAACAGAACAATGCCCAGCAAAGCTTGTTCGGCGGCGAGGGACATGTGGACATTCAGCGTCCGGTGCTTCCGGCCTGCGCCGAATGGAGCCAGCTGGAGAAGCTCACGAAGGAGCGCGAGATGGTGGGACTCTACCTCTCGGCGCATCCGCTGGACGACTACAAAGTTATCATCGACCACATGTGCAAGACCCAGCTCTCGGAACTGGAGAATCTCGACGCCATCAAGGGGCAGGAGATCGCCGTGGCGGGCATGGTCGTGAGCGTGCAGAACCTGATGACCAAAACCGGCAAGCCGTGGGGCAAATTCGTGCTGGAGGATTACAACGGCACGCACGAGTTCGCGCTGTTCGGCAAGGACTACGAGAATTTCCGCAAATACCTCTTCTCGGACTATTTCCTCTTTATCCGCGGCCGCGTGCAGCCCAAGCCCTATAACGACAAGGAGCTGGAATTCAAGATCATCTCGATGGTGCAGCTCTCGGAGATGCGCGACACGATGATCAAGGAGATGCACGTGCAGCTGCCCGTGCAGGAGGTGACGCAGGAGCTGATCCGCGACCTGTCGGAACGTGTCCGCGAAGCTCGGGGCGAAACCCTGTTCCGGGTCAATGTCTACGACCGCGACGCGCATGTCTCGCTGAGCCTTTTCTCGAAGAGCTACAAGGTCAGCCTCACGCAGTCGCTGGTAGGCTATTTGGAGGACAACGACATAAAGTATTCGATCGCATAAACTATACAAACAATTAAAAACCTTGTAATTATGGCTTTAGCAATCACAAAGGAGAATTTTCAGGAAGTACTTTCGTCAGAGCTGCCCGTCGTCATCGACTTCTGGGCCGAGTGGTGCCAGCCGTGCAAGATGATGGCGCCCATTTTTGACGAGCTCAATAAGGAAGAGGATAAGGTCAAGTTCTGCAAGATCAACGTCGACGAGCAGCCGAACCTTGCTTCCATGTTCGGCATCGACTCGATCCCGACGCTCGCCGTCGTGCAGGATCGCCACACGCTCACCGGCATGGTCGGCGTGCATGAGAAGGCGGACATCAAAGCGATGCTGGAGCAGTGCAAAGCATGAAGATCCGATACAACGAAGACGCAGAGGTCGTCGCCCGCCTCCGCGCCGCGCTTTTGAAGCGCAATTTGCAATGCCCCTGCCGCTTGCAGAAAACGGAGGACAACATCTGCATGTGCAAGGAATTCCGCGACCAGATCGCCGATCCCGAATTCGAGGGCTACTGCCATTGCAGGCTCTACTATAAGGAAAAATAAGGCCGCGCGGCCAAAAGAAAAGCACCGTCGTAAGACGGTGCTTTTTTCATTTCAATAATCGCTGCATATCCTGCGGGATTGGCGCTGTAAAGTGCAACTCCTGTCCGGTAATGGGCTGCGTGAACCACAGTTCATACGAGTGCAGGGCGGGGCGGGCGATGAGATTTTTGTCCTCCGTACCGTAGAGCCAGTCGCCTGCAAGGGGATGGCCGAGGTAGGCCATGTGGACGCGGAGCTGGTGTGTGCGCCCCGTCTCGGGCCGCAGGCGGAGGAGAGTAAAGCGTTCGGTCGTTTGCAGTACTTCGTATTCCGTGCGGCTTACAAGGCCGTCCTCGCGAACGCAGCGGCGGACGATGGAGCCATCCGCACGACCGATGGGCGCGTCGATGACGCCGCACGGCGGCGTAACCTGCCCGACGGCGACGGCGCGATACTCACGCCGCAGCTCGCTTGAGTGCAGTGCGCGGCGCAGCCGGTCGTGGACATAGCCGCTCTTTGCCGCGATGAGAAGGCCGGAGGTACCCTTGTCGAGGCGGCTGACGAAATGCGGCACGCTGCCCTCGCCGAGGTAGCCGGTGAGCATTGCAGCGAGGCTCGGCGCGGCGGCATCGTCCGCCTTCGGGTGCATGGCGACGCCCGCGGGCTTATTGAGTACCAGCAGGTCTTCGTCCTCGTAAACGATGTTTGGCGCGGCTGTGTTTTCACAGTATAGATCCTCGCGCGGCGTGCGCTCGGAGAGCGCAACACTGACAACATCGCCCGCGTGGACGATCGCGTTGACATGCACGCTCTGTCCGTTTAAGAGAATGGCATTTTCGCGCCATTTGAGACTCTTGAGCAGCGTATAGGAGAGCTGCAAGCTGCCGCGCAGAATGCCCTTGACCATACGGCCCTCTTCCTCTGGCAAAACGGTGTGGGTGAGAATGCGCATGGCTGCGCCTCCTTATGCTTCGTTCTCGTGCTCGGGCTTGCGCTCGGCAAACCACATATTCCACTGGAAGGAATAGGCCTTGTACACCGCCTCGTCCGCGCAGACAAGGCGCACATGCGCAGGGCGCTCGTGCTCGTAGCCGTAGTTCATCACGGCGCGCAGCACGCGGTAAGCACTCTTCAGCTCTCCGTCCGTGCAGGCGAGGGTCAGGCTGTCGCCCTCCGCTGCGGGAAGGAGTTCTTCAGCACGGCCGGCAGAGGGGAGGGCGGCGATGTCGCCGCGCAGAATGTCAACGGTCATGGCGCACCTCACCGGTTCAGGTACGCACGGCACTTTTCTTCCGCCTCGCGCGCGAGCGACTCTTCATCGACCGTGACAAGATGACCTTGCTCGACCGTTACGCGCCCCTGAACGACCGTGTAATCGACCGCACCGCGCACGCCGACGGTAGCGAGCACGCTCTTGGGATCGAAGCACGCGCCGACCAGCTCAAGCCTGCGCGAGTCGATGAGGAAGAGGTCGCAGCATTTGCCGACCGCAAGCGAGCCGATGTCGTCGCTGCGGCCGAGAATGGCCGCACTGCCGCGCGTTGCCATCTTGAGAAGCTCATAGCCGCTGGGCGCAGCCTTGCTGCTGTTCAGGCGGTGCAGAAGATACGAAACGCGCAGCTCTTCCATCAGCGACGAGCCGTCGTTCGAGGCAGAACCGTCGACCGCGAGGCCGACCGGCACGCCGAGAGAGAGCATCTCCGGGATGCGGGCAATGCCGGAGGAGAGCTTCATGTTGGAGATCGGGCAATGCGCTACGCCCGTGCGCGTCTTTGCCAGCACGCGCAGTTCTTCGTCATTGAAGTGAATACCATGGGCGAACCAGACATCGTCGCCCGTCCAGCCGAGGTTCTCCATGTATTCAAGCGGGCGCACGCCCTCGCGCGCGAGCATGAAGGCCTCCTCGTCCTTCGTTTCGCAAAGGTGCGTGTGCAGACGCACGCCGTACTGCCGTGCAAGCACTGCGCTTTCACGCAGAAGATCGGCGGAGACGGAGAAGGGGGAGCAGGGCGCGAGCGCCACACGGTGCATCGCGCCGAAGGATTTGTCGTGGTAGCGCTCAATGATGCGCGCGGAGTCGCTTAAAATTTCGTCGACCGTCTGCACCACGCTGTCTGGCGGCAGCCCGCCATCTTTCTTGGAGAGGTCCATGCTGCCGCGCGAGGCGTACATACGCGCACCGATCTCGTCGGCCGCGGCAAACTGCGCGCCGATCAGGTCGCCCGCGTCTGCGGGAAAGACATAGTGATGGTCGAAGCAGGTCGTGCAGCCGTGCTTCATCAGCTCGCCAAGGCCTGTGAGCGTGGAAAGGCGGATCACGTCCTCATCGAGGTTTTTCCAGATCTCATAGAGCGCCCTGAGCCAGTCAAACAGCTCCATGTTCTGTACCTCTGGCAGGTTGCGGGAGAAGATCTGGTAGAGGTGGTGATGCGTGTTGACAAGGCCGGGATAGCAGAGCATATGGCGCGCGTCGATGGCCTTGTCCGCCTGCTGCGGCAGGTCGTTGCCGATCGCGCGAATGAATCCGTCCTCGGCGTAGAGGTCAACGTTCTCGTAAACGGTATCGTGGTCGTCGCAGGAGACGAGCGTGCGGATATTTCGAATGAGCAGAGTAGACATGGTGTTCCTCCTTGCTAAAACAAAAGCACCCATCGGGTGCTTTTGTTTTAAGGTTTATCTTTCCTCGCGGAAGTAGCTCAGACCCAGCGATGCGGGCGGCTGATCCTCGCGCTTCTTGCGCAGCGACACGATGATCAGAACGACCAGCGTGACGACATAGGGGAGCATCTTGTAAAGTTCCTTGATGGCAAGATTGGTGCCGGTGGGGATGAAGATGTAGAGGATGTAGAATCCGCCGAAGAGAATGGACGCCAGTACGCTGACATTCGGACGCCAGATCGTGAAAATGACCAGCGCAATGGCGAGCCAGCCGCGGTCGCCGAAGGCGTTGTTCGACCACACGCCGCAGGCGTAGTCCATGACGTAGTACAAACCGCCGAGACCCGCGATCATGCTGCCGATGCAGGTGGCAAAGTACTTGTACTTTGTCACGTTGATACCGGCGGCGTCTGCCGTTGCGGCGCTCTCACCCACGGCGCGCAGGTGGAGGCCTGTGCGCGTGTGCTTGAGGAAATAGGACGCAAACAGCGCGATGATGATGGCAAGGTAAGCGAGGAAGCCGTAGGACAGGAAGACCTGACCGAACCAACCGCCGACGCTCAGCGACTTGCTGAAGTAGGCGCTCGTCGCGCTCAGCGCGATGGAGGGAACCTCACTGTCGGTCAGCTTGATGAGCGAGCCGCCGAAGAAGTTGCCGATGCCGACGCCGAACGTTGTGAGCGCAAGACCGGTGACGTTCTGGTTGGCGCGCAGCGTGACGGTCAGCAGGCAGTAGAGAAGCCCCATCAGAAGAGAGCCGAGCAGAGAGCAGAGCATCGGGATCCCGATGGCAAGAAAAGCGTTCATGTTTGCCGCGGACGTCGACTGCTCGTAGAAGAACGCGCCGATGACGCCGCAGATACCGCCGACGTACATCACGCCCGGGATACCGAGGTTCAGGTTGCCGGACTTTTCCGTTAAGATTTCGCCGGTGCTGCCATAGAGCAGGGGAATGCCCTGCATGACCGCACGGGGAAGGAAAGAAGCAAGATCAAACATCGCTCACGCCTCCTTTTTGCCCTTGCGCAGGCTGACCTTGTAGGTGATGAAAAACTCGCTGCCGATGATAAAGAAGAGAATGATACCCGTCAGAATATCGGCAAAGGAGTGGTTCAGACCAAAAACACTGGAGATCTCGCTCGCGCCGCGGCTCAAAACCACGATGAGAAGGCTCGTGAAGATCATCAGGATGGGGTTGAACTTAGCCATCCAGGAGACCATGACCGCGGTGAAGCCGCGTCCACCGACGATGGTGGTCGTGAGCGTATGATCGGTGCCGGCGGTGAGCAGCAGGCCGATAAGGCCGCAGATCGCGCCGGAGAGCACCATCGTGCGCACGATGACGCGCTCAACTTTGATGCCGGCATAGCTCGCAGTGCGCTGGCTTTCGCCGACGACGGCGATCTCATAGCCGTGCTTGCTGTAATTGAGGTAGATGTACATGAGACCCGTGAGAACCGCCACAAGCAGGATCGGGAGGAGGTAGCGCTGCCCGCCGATGACGGGAAGCCAACCGGCCTCGGTGTTCGCGTTGATGATGCCGATCTTACCCGAGCCCTTGGGAACCTCCCAGACGATGATGAAGAATGCGGCGAGCTGCGTTGCGATGTAGTTCATCATCAGCGTGAAGAGCGTTTCGTTCGTGTTCCACTTGGCCTTGAAGATGGCGGGGAGGAAGCCCCACAGCGCGCCCGCAGCGATCGCGGCAACGATCATAACGAGGATCAGCGCGGCATTGGGCAGCTTGCCGCCCAGACAGATCATGCAGGCGGCGGTGGCAAGGCAGCCGATCAGCACCTGGCCCTCCGCGCCGATGTTCCAGAAGCGCATTTTGAACGCGGGCGTGACCGCGAGCGAAATGCCGAGCAGGATCGCAAGGTTGTGGAACGTGACCCAGCTCTTTCGGGGAGTGCCGAACGCACCGTAGAGGATCGTGGAGTAGACGTTGAGGGGGTTTTCACCCGTCAGGAGCGTCGTGACGATGGCACAGACGATCAACGCGAGCACGATCGCGCCGCCGCGGATCAACACGGCCTGATACCAGGGGAGCGTATCGCGCTTGGCGATGTGGAAGAGAGATTGTCTTTTATTCATCTTTGTTGCCTCCCCTCACGAGCGTCATCAGTGCGCCGACCTCACGCTTGTCGGTCTTTCTGGCGTCGACCACGCCGGAGACCTGACCGCCGCAGAGAACCACGATGCGGTCACACAGCTCGAGCAGCACGTCGAGGTCTTCGCCGACATAGACGACGGCGACGCCCTTCATTTTCTGTTCGGTCAGCAGGTTATAAATGGTGTAGGAGGTGTTGATGTCCAGACCGCGCACCGCGTAAGCGGTCATCAGCACGGCAGGGGACTGGGCAATCTCACGCCCGACAAGCACCTTCTGCACATTGCCGCCAGACATGCGGCGAACGGGGAAAGAGGTGCTGGGCGTGACCACGCCGAGTTCTTCCCAAATGCGGTTGGCGAGCGCCTCGGGATCTTTCCGGTCAAGGAAGAGACCCCTGCCCTTGCGCCAGGAGCGCAGCATCATGTTGCCGGTCATGCCCATCGAGCCGACAAGGCCCATGCCGAGTCGATCCTCCGGCACGAAGGACATGGCGATGCCGTTTTTGCGGATCTTCATCGGATCGAGGCCGACGAGCTCCTTTTCCTTCTCGCCGTCCGGCGGGTAGAAGGTCACATGGCCGGAGGAGACAGGATAGAGGCCTGCGATGGCTTCAAGCAGTTCGCGCTGGCCGCTGCCTGCGACGCCCGCGATGCCGAGCACTTCGCCTGCGTTGACGGTGAAGGAGACATCATCAAGACGCTTGACGCCAAGCTCGTCGTAAACCGTCAACCCATCGACGACAAGGCGCTGCGTGACGTTTTTCGGCTCGGGACGGTTGATGTTCAGGCTGACCGTGTGGCCGACCATCATATCGGTCAGCGACTGCTGGTCGGCGTCCTTGGTGGCGACATCGCCGATGTACTCGCCCTTGCGCAGCACCGCCACGCGGTCAGATACGTCGAGCACCTCATGGAGCTTATGGGTGATGATGATGAGGGACTTGCCGTCCGCCTTCATGTTACGCATGATGGCGAAGAGCTTGTCCGTTTCCTGCGGGGTGAGTACGGCGGTGGGCTCGTCCAGAATGAGGATATCCGCGCCGCGGTAGAGCACCTTGACGATCTCAACGGTCTGCTTCTGTGAAACGGACATATCGTAGATCTTCTGATTGGGGTCAATGTCGAAACCGTACTTGTCGCAGATCTCCTTGACCTTTTTGCTTGCTTCGGCCAGGTCGAGCTTGCCTTCAAGGCCAAGGACGATATTCTCCGTTGCGGTGAAGAGATCGACAAGCTTGAAGTGCTGGTGGATCATGCCGATGCCGTGCTCGAACGCGTCCTTGGGGGAGGCGATCGTCACAGGTTCGCCATGAATGTAAATTTGTCCCTCGTCGGGGAAATAGATGCCGGAGAGCATGTTCATCAGCGTGGTTTTGCCGCTGCCGTTTTCGCCGAGCAGAGATAAGATCTCGCCTTCGTGCAGCTCAAGGTTGATGGCGCTGTTCGCCACGACCTTGCCAAACCGCTTTGTTACATTCTCCATTTTAACTGCGCATGCAGCTCCCAAGGCGGTCACCCCTTCTTTTACCGGAGGGCAGGAAAAAAGCCCTTCAGTATTGTATTGATTCATGCTATATATTACCATAATTGACGTTCATTGTAAATGCGAAACGGAAAAAAATACAAAAAAAGTTAGAAGCGTACAAAATTTTTTAGACGTTTAATAAAAAGCAATAAAAAAAGAAAAGGAAACGGGCTGCCTTCGGGCAGCCCGTTTTGTGGTTTGCAGGAGAAGCTTAGAACTTCTGATCGAGCAGCGTGATGCCGTCGATCTGGAGCTGGAAGTAAGGAGCGGAACGGAAGGTGGACTCGGCGAAGTAGCCGTCCACGATGGCCTCGGTGTCGGGCGTGTAGTCGGCATCGGTGTCGACGTCAGCCATGGAGGAGGTCAGGGTCTCGCCGTTCACGGTGAAGGCGGAGCAGTCGAAGACGTGGAGCTCACCGCTCTCGAGCTTGGCAGTTGCGTCGGCAATGGCCTCGGCGGTGCCCTCGGCGGCGACGTTCTCGTTCAGGTCGGTCAGGACGACGGAGCCGGTAGCAAGGGTGCCGGTCCAGTCAGCATCGATGGTCTCACCGTTCATCGCCTTGGTGATGGCATACTCATAGTAGGGGGCCCAGTCGATGCGGGAGGAGATCAGATAGGTGTTGGGGCAGGCGGCCTCGGTGGAACCGTTGTAGGAAACGTCGGGAACACCGGCGGTCTCACAAGCGGTGGGAGCGCCCATGGAGTCGGCGTGCTGGCTGATGAGCTTGCAGCCGTTCTGGATGAGCTTCTGCGCGCCTTCCTTCTCGGCGGTTTCGTCATACCAGCTGCCGGTGAAGGTGACTTCCATCGTGGCAGTGGGGCAGACGGAGCGAGCGCCCAGGAAGAAGGAGGTGTAGCCGGAGATAACCTCGGCATAGGTGAAAGCGCCGACATAGCCGATCTTGGCCTCGTCCGCGGTGAACTCACCGCCCTCGATCATCTCGTTGAGCTTCATACCGGCAGCGATACCGGCGAGGTAACGGCCCTCATAGATGGAAGCGAAGGCGTTGTGGTAGTTGGCAAGACCCTCGGTGTGCGCCTTGGTGCCGGTGGAGTGGCAGAACTGCACGTCGGGGAAGTCCTTAGCGGCCTGAATCATGTAGTCCTCGTGACCGAAAGAGTCGGCGAAGATGATGTTGCAGCCGGCGTCGGCCAGCTCAGCGGCCTTGTCGTAGCACTCCTGACCCTCGGGAACGTTGGTCACGATGGTGTATTCGACACCGAGCTTCTCGCTGGCCTCTTTCGCAGCGTTGATGAAGTTGAGGTCGTAGGTGGAGTTTTCGTCGTGGAGCATGATGAAGCCGACCTTGAAATCGGTGGCTTCGTTGTTGTCCTGATCGTCGGTGTTGGTATCGTCCTTCTTATCGCCGCAGGCGACGAGGGCGAGGACCATGACGAGACTCAGGAGCAGTGCAAGGAACTTCTTCATTTCAGTAAATCCTCCTTAAATTTTACGGCAATCAAAAGATTTGAATACCGTTATCACCATGATACATAAAAAGGGGAAATTTATCAACAGGAAAAACGAAAATCAACGATCAAACTTGACCAAAAAAGAATTGGTTCTTTTAGCCATAGCGGAGAAAGAAGCAAATATTGCGTGAAGAAAACGAAAAAAGCCCCGCTCGATGAGCGGGGCTTTTAAAGCAAAGATTACATCTGGACGCGGGTACCGGTCTTGCCTTCGATGCCCTCGGCGGCCTTTTCAAGCAGGGTGATGAGCGCAACGCGGCCGGGCTTGCTCTCGGCAAACGACATGGCGGCCTGCACCTTCGGCAGCATGGAGCCGGGGGCAAACTGCTTCTCGTCGATATACTTGCGCGCCTCGTCCGGGGTCAGGGTATCGAGACCCTTCTGGTCGGGCTTGCCAAAGTTGATGGCGACCTTCTCAACGGCCGTCAGGATGACGAGCATATCCGCGTCAAGGAGCTCGGCGAGCTTGGCGGAGGCAAAGTCCTTGTCGATGACCGCGGGGGTGCCGACAAGCTTGCCGTCACGGCGCACAACGGGGATACCGCCGCCGCCGACGGTGATGACAACGGTGCCGTTGTCAACGAGCGCCTTGACGGTGTTCTTTTCGATGACGTCGATCGGCTTGGGGGAGGGAACGACCTGACGGTAGCCGCGGCCCGCGTCCTCGACCATCGTGTAGCCCTTTTCAGCGGCGATGCGGTCGGCAGTCTCCTTGTCGTAGAACGCGCCGACGGGCTTGGTGGGGTGCTGGAAGGCGGGGTCAGCCTCATCAACGAGCACCTGCGTCACGACCGTGGCAACGTCCTTGTCCATCTTGCGGCTCGTAAGCTCGTTGCCGATGGCGTTCTGCAGATGATAGCCGATGTAGCCCTGGCTCATCGCGCCGCACTCGGGGAAGGGCATATCGGACTTGATGGCCTTGGCCTCAGCGGCAGTGGACATACCGAGGTTGATCATGCCGACCTGCGGGCCGTTGCCGTGGGCGATGATGACCTCGTTGCCCTGCGCGATCAGATCGACGATGGGCTTGGCGGTCTCGGTGACGAGGGCGAGCTGCTCGTAGGGGGTGTTGCCGAGGGCGTTGCCGCCGAGGGCGATGACGATTCTCTTGCTCATGATGACTATCTCTCCTTGATTTTTTAAAAACTCTCTTCTCTCAAAAGCGGCTGTGCCGCCTTTTTACATGATCGGTGCGCTTTAGAACATCTTGCGCTCTTCGCCGCTCTTGTCCATCTCCATCAGGGCGCGGACGGGATCCTTGACCTGTGCGAGGAACATCATTGCAGCGATGATATAGGGCTTGTAGGAAGCCTGCTTGTACAGGGGGACGATATAGCGGTCGAACACGCTGTTGTCGACCTCGCCCTCGGGGCAGGAAAGGCCGGAGATGTCGGCGGGCAGGCAGTGGAGATAGAGCGCCTTGCCGTCCTTTGTGAGCTTCATCATCTCCTCGGTGCAGGCCCAATCCTTGTGCTCGGCGTTCTGCGCGAGCAGCTTTTTCTCCAGCTCGTCGATGCCGTCCTTGTCGCCGGCCTGATAGAGCTTCGTGCGCTCCTCCATGGCCTTGAACGGCGCCCAGGACTTGGGATAGACGATGTCGGCGTCCTTGAAGGCTTCCTTCATGTCGTTGCACTTCTTGAAGCTGCCGCCGGTGGCTGCCGCATTCTTTTTTGCGATCTCCTCGACCTCGGGCATGACCTCGTAGCCTTCGGGGTGAGCGAGGGTGACGTCCATGCCGAAGCGGGTGAAGAGGCCGATAACGCCCTGCGGGACGGAGAGGGGCTTGCCGTAGCTCGGGGAATAGGCCCAGGTCATGGCGACCTTCTTGCCCTTGAGATTTTCTACACCGCCGAAGTGGTGGATGATGTGAAGCATATCCGCCATACACTGCGTCGGGTGATCGACGTCGCACTGGAGGTTCACAAGCGTCGGGCGCTGCTCGAGAATGCCGTCGCGGTAGCCCTCTTCGAGCGCGTCCATGAAGGTCTTCTGATACTTGTGACCCTCGCCGATGAACATATCGTCGCGAATGCCGATGACGTCGGCCATGAAGGAGACCATGTTTGCCGTTTCGCGCACGGTCTCGCCGTGTGCGATCTGGGATTTCTTTTCATCAAGTACCTGCTCCTCAAGCCCCAGCAGGTTGCACGCGGAGGCGAACGAGAAGCGCGTGCGCGTGGAGTTGTCGCGGAAGATGGAAATGCCGAGGCCGGAATTGAAGATCTTCGTGTTCTTGTTGCGCTCGCGCAGGTCGCGCAGCGCGTCGGCCACGGTGAAGACTGCGTCGATCTCCTCGTCGGTCTTATCCCACGTCCAGTAGAAATCGGTCTTGTACATATTATTGATGTGCAGCGTCTCGAGATGGCGTGCCAGTTCAACAGTCTTGCTCATAGGTGATTTTCTCCTTTATCACATAGTATGGGTTCAAGCACCCGCATTTATTTAATGTCGTTGCCCGTCAGCTCCTGACGGAAGCTCGTGGCGGATTCTTTTTTGTCGCCGGGCTTGTAGAGGCTGGGAACGGCGGCGTAGAGCGCCGCGCAGGTGACGAGATCCTGCTTCCACGTGATCTCGTTGGGCGCGTGCGCCTGCGATTCCGCGCCCGGGCCGAAGCCGACGCAGGGGATCCCGTAGCGGCCCTGAATGGAAACGCCGTTCGTCGAGAATGTCCACTTATCCGTCAGCGGACGGCCGGCGCGCGTGGACATGGCCTTTTCGTCTGCGCCGATGCGCTCTTTGCCCCAGAGGGCGTGGTGCGCGTCGACAAGCGCCTGCACGTGGGGGGCGCTCTCCTTGTTGATCCAGGTGGGGAAGAAGCATTCCGTTTCGTAAACGTGACCCGTCCACGCCGGACGGTCATACATGTACATACTGACCTTGACGTCCTTTGCGTACTTTTTGCACGCAGGGAGATCTTCGATCTCCTTGAGGCAGGACTGATACGTTTCGCCCGCGGTCATGCGGCGGTCGATGGAAATGGCGCAGGAGTCCGCCACGGCGCAGCGGGAGGGGGAGGTGTAGAAGATCTGGCTCGTGGTGCAGGTGCCGCGGCCGAGGAAACGCGCATCCTCCCAATGTTCAGGATTATACTTCGGATCGAGCATCTTGGCAAGACCTTTAATTTTTTTATCGTCCCCGGCGTCATTTTCGTTCAAATCGCGCACATTCAGGATAACCTCAGCCATCTTATGAATGGCATTGTCGCCGCGCTCGGGTGCGGAACCGTGGCAGGAAACGCCGTGCATGTCGACGCGGATCTCCATGCGGCCGCGATGCCCGCGGTAGATGCCGCCGTCGGTCGGCTCGGTCGAAATGACAAATTCGATCTTGCTTCTTGCGTCCTCAGGACCTTTGAAGTATTCGTTGACGATGGACTGCCAGCACATACCGTCGCAGTCCTCCTCCTGCACGGAGCCGACGACCATGATCTTGTAGCCCTCGGGAATGAGATCAAGATCCTTCATGATCTTTACGCCGTAAGCAGCAGCTGCCATGCCGCCCTCCTGGTCGCTGCCGCCGCGGCCGTAGATGATCTTGTCATCTTCGTAGCCCGCATACGGGTCGTGCGTCCAGTTCTCGCGGTTGCCGATGCCGACGGTGTCGATGTGGGAGTCGATGGCGATGATTTTGTCGCCCGTGCCCATCCAGCCGATGACATTGCCGAGCGCGTCGATCTCAACCTTGTCGTAGCCGAGTTTTTCCATCTCTTCCTTGATGCGCATGACAACACCCTTTTCCTCGCAGCTCTCGCTGGGAATGGCGATCATATCGCGCAGAAAACGTGTCATATCGGGGCTGTAGGTCTGTGCGGCTTTTTTGATGGCTTCAAAATCCATGGGAAACCTCCGTTAAATGTAATAGTATTTTCTGTCAGTCGAGGTCAATTTTCTGTTACACTATCCCTATCATAGCATAAGAACCATGGTTGTCAAACAAAAAATTTGCGTTTCAAAATTATTTTAAGAAAATGATTGCAATTCAGTTGATTTATGGTATCATAGGAATGAAAGATCACGCTGACGGTGCTGGAAAGATGTGCAAGATGCACAGCAAATTGCCGTCGGCAGGCAGAGGAGGGATAGACCATAGAAGCCGCAACGCTGAAAACACTCGAACAGGTCGCAAAGGGGATTGCGGCGACGTTTGGCAGCCACTGTGAGGTGGTGATCCACGATGTGGGCGCCAAGCATCCGGAGCATTCCATTGTCGCCATCGAAAACGGCCATGTGACGGGCAGAAAGGTGGGCGACGGCGCGTCGCATGTTGTGCTCGAGCAGGTGCGTCAGGCTGATGCGCAGCCGAGCGACCACTTGAGCTATCTCACCAAAACGCCGGACGGGAAGATCCTCAAGTCCTCTACCATGTATATCCGCGGCAGGAGCGGCAAGGTGGTTGCGATCCTTGGCATCAACTACGATATTTCCTCACTTCTGATGGTCGAGGGTGCAGTACACGAGCTGATCGACACCAAGGACGAGGCGCAGAGCGAGCCGGAAAAGATCGTCAACGTCAATGACCTGCTTGACGAGCTGATCGCCCAGTCGGTCGCGCTTGTCGGTAAACCCGTCGCGCTGATGAACAAGGAAGATAAGATGCGTGCCATCGGCTTTTTGAGCCAGAACGGAGCGTTCCTCGTCACAAAGTCCGGCGACAAGATCGCAAAATACTTCGGCATATCCAAATATACGCTATATTCTTATATTGACAAACAACAGGAGGAAAAGTGAACCATGGGCAAGATTGATTTGACCATCAATAAGACCGGCCTTGCGCACAACATTCAGAAGGCCAAGGAAAACAACGTCATTATTCCGACCATCGCGCAGATGCAGCATCCTGAGACGATCCCTGAGAAGATCCAGGAAAAGCTCAAGAATGTCGGCCTGTGGGACGTGAACCCGCTGAACCTCTTCCGTATCACGTGGAAGAACGAAGCCAAGGAGTCCGGCGGTCTCTTCCAGGAGGTGCCGAACTATGTCGAGATCCCCTCTGAGCTGTCCGGCGTGAAGTGCCGCATCATCGCTATGGCGGGCAAGTGGTTCCCCACGGGCTGCCACAAGGTCGGTGCGTCCTTCGGCTGCCTTGCCCCGCGCCTTGTGACCGGCCAGTTCGACGCGGACTACCACCACGCCGTGTGGCCCTCCACGGGCAACTACTGCCGCGGCGGAGCGTTCAACTCCAAGCTCTTGGCGGTCGACTCCGTTGCCATTCTCCCCGCCGAGATGAGCAAGGAGCGCTTTGAGTGGCTCAGCAAGATCGCCGGTCAGGTCATCGCGACGCCGGGCTGCGAAAGTAACGTCAAGGAGATCTTTGATAAGACGTGGGAGCTCAAGCAGGATCCGAGCATGATGATCTTCAACCAGTTTGAAGAGATGGGCAACCCGCTGTGGCACTACA
>OLVO01003043.1_pt1 | contig 14437 bp, 29 predicted proteins | sample 1672571 | NCBI WGS metagenome assembly OLVO01 (sample SAMEA3136700, study PRJEB25190) | human gut metagenome | biome: human gut; feature: human-associated habitat; material: faeces | place: Austria | collected 2013 | reverse complement strand
CGACCTGTACCGGTGCCGTCTCTGCCATACCGTAAGCCGCCTTTGCAATAAATATCAAATTGGAGTTTGTCCCGGCTTGGTTATGTAAACGGTTGAGCGTGAACGATTTGCAAATATCAAACCATTTTTTAGCTGTGCTACCATGTGCAGTATTAACCCTATACCTACCCATAGACCAATCTGTAAAAGTATTTCTATCAATACCAACTAAAAAACTAAATACCTCCAGTGTTGGTAGTACTTTATACTTAGCACATATACGGACATAAATATTAAATAAATTATCTAATAGCTTTATATCATCATTACTAGGCTTCTGTATGTTATCAGCAATGTAAAAAATCATAGATATAAAGTTATCTCCAACACTTTCAGTATCTCCATCTAGCTCCGTGTCTATGTACTCATCTACCAGCCTATATATGTCGTTCTGGTATATTTCAATACCTACCTCGCTTTTAACAGCATTATCTTTCACTTCATCACCTCCAAATATTCAAAAAATAAAAAAACGCCAACACAAGAAAAATAAAAAGTTATCATCTTGCGTCAGCGTTCGCCGTCGTCTGTACGTTGTTTCTGTTTCCAGAACAATAATTTAATATCTGCCCTTACTATACACGATACACAAGTTATTGTCAATAATAAATTTATAATATTTATTTGTCGAGTTCGAGCCGTTTTTTATAAATCTGGGTGCGGCGTCGGGGAATCTGCCCGACTATATATACTTATCTTTTCTAACCTTATCTAATCTAATCTTATCTGGTCTACACTTTGTAAACAGATTGTCTACAAGTTGTATACAGATTGTCTACAAGTTGTATACAGTTCTGTTAGCAACATGATTACAAGTCGGTTACAAAACGATAACAAAAACGCACAAAAAAAGACGGCTAAAAAGCCGCCCTTTCTCTTTCTGGAATCACTCGCCCAAATACTGGCGATATAATTCCTCCCACGCGTCAGCGTCTAAATCACTTTCCAACGCATCCGAAGCCTCGAACGGCTCCGCTTCTTCATGGTCAAGAACGTCGGAAATATCAACAGTGTACTGTTTTCCGTCAACCTCAACCCAGACATTGGCGGCGTCGTTCTGAACTCCGTTCCCTTTCAGGGCTTCCTGCTGGAATGAATCAAAATCCATTACGGCAAGTTCAAAATCGGAACCCTCGACAAATTCTCCGCTTTCGTCTGCTTTGAAGTACTCCAAAGCGTATTCTTCAACGTCCGTCAAATGCTCATTATAGCGAGCATATCGGCAACGTAGAGCGGCAAGCTCTTTTTTGGCTTCCTCTTTCTCTTCAATTTTCCATCTTTTCAATTCTTCCGGGTTTTCATCGTTGCCCCAAATGGTATCGCCTTTCTGAAACTTTTTTAATTCTTCGTTGTTTGCTCTGCACTCCCCTTTTAACAATCTAACCATATTCAACATATTCTTCACCTTTCCACGGTCTCCCGTGCCCTTTCTTTTTTTGATTTTTTTATTTTGTTTTTTTAAATACCCATCCGACATGGGTGTTACCCTCTGCGCATTCATAAAGGGTATATTCCCCCGGCTCACTTGGAGCCGTAAGAACGATTCCGGGAAATCCGGTTTCTACTTCCTGCCCTGCTTTGATTCCATGCCACTGGGGAATCGTTATTCTGTTCTGTGCCATATGCGGCACCTCCTCTCTTCTTTCTTTTGATAAGTCAATTATAACCTACTTTTAGATTATCGTCAACTGCTTTTTTTAAAAATATTTTATTTTTTCTTCGTCCGTCGGAATCACTTCCAGTATGTCGCCCGGTTGACAGCGGCACATCACGCAAATTTTATTTATGGTATCTAAATTTACCATCTTCCCAGTCCTCAAATTTGAATTTGTTTGACCGGAAAGCAGTTTTTCCTTTTGTATGCGTGTCTGGTTGTAACCGTGCCTTTTCAGCAACTCCAGAACATCTGTCTTATATCTTATCAAAGTTCATCACCTCCTAGCGAATTTATTGTATCATATATATAGGAAGAAAGCAAGAAAAAATATTCACAAAAAAGATTACAAAAATACTTGACATTATTCTAGAATTAGGTTATATTATATACAGAAACAAAAAAAGGCGGCAAGCCTACCAAGCACACGCCGCCACCAATCAAAAAAGAAAGGTAAGGGAATTATATCATAGATTCCCGAAAAGGTAAAGAATTATGAAAACAGTTTACAGAATCAAGATTACAGGAAAGAAATACAACGAAAATTACACTTTCACAGAGCCAACAGAAGGAAGCATAAAAGAAGAAGTTGCGGAAATTCTGGAGGAAATGAAAAAAGGAAATATTGACAAGTTTGAAATTGTAAAGGAGGCGTAAAAAATGAAAATCAATAAATTATCGTGGGCGGTTGCCTACAAGATTGACAAGAAAACACAGGACGACGGAACAACGAAAGTTATTACAGTCGCAAAGTTTAACACGGCGGAAGCCGGCGCAGACTTTATAAAAAAATGTCTGCCAGAAGAAACGAAAGAACGTTTTTTCGTGGTAGACGCTGACGCCTTGGAAGCGTGCGAGGATGCGGACAAAATAAAGCGCCTTGAACACTCCGAGGCAGCTAGATTTTTCGCATATGTCGAAAAAGAAGGGGGGTATTGATATGTTTGTATCAGTTAAAAGCCTTACGGCTCTAATCGACCAAGATATACAATTTTATATTGAGGGGGGTAGCAAGCAAGGAACAGCACAGCCCGGAAGAGTTTGAAAAGTGGGATAAGTATATAAAAAGCCGGCTCGTAGAACAACTTTCCAAACTGAAAAAAATAAGTTGCAATAAAAAATTGATTGCAACTTATGAAAATAAAACAAACGAGTTATTGAAAAAATAGTCGAAACCGCCCGCGCGGCGGTCTGGCGTAGGATTGCAACCTTGCCACTGATGAGACAAGCACACATAAAGGAGGTTTTCACATGATTATTAAAGCAAGTGATATAAAAATAGGCACACAATTAGCAGAGTCAGACGGCTTTCTGTTTGATGTTGTAGAAATTGTAAAAGAGACAGAGAAAACTGTAACGGTTCGCCTCTGCTCCGACTTTTCGAGTTTTCCGGCACACTGGAGAACACAGAAAGACGGGACGCCGGGCGGAGTTGTTAAGACTTTTAGAAAATCAACTAAGTTATACGGCGTTAATTAGTCGAAACGGTGGAAGTTCCACCGTCTGCAGGAACTGCCCCACCTGCACTGATGAGACAGGGCACATGATGAAAGGATGGTTGATATTATGGAATTTATGGAGAAATTGCAGAAACAAAAAGACGATGCAAAAGCTGCTTATATTAAGGCGCGGAACGAATGGGAAGAAACCATTACCGCTGAAAACATCAAGGGCGATTTTGAAAAATGGAAAACCCTTTGTGACAGAAAAGTAGATTGTAGGCGTTTAGGTGTGCTTATTTAGGCAAGCGGCGGCGGTTCCCGGGGTTCGATTCCCCGGCTTGCTTTTCCCTTTTGGGGGATAAAATAAAAAAGGAAGGTGGTTATTTTATGAAAAAAATAGCTGGATGTTTTACAAAAATAGGAGAATCAAAAAATGGCGTTATTGTTGGAACTATTGGAAAATTGACAATTCCGACATATGAAGAAATTCTAAAAATTGCCAAATTTTACAACATAAACACGACGCCGGGCGTCTTTGGTTATCATTTTATAACCAAAGAGGGCGCCGAAAAATATAGCAATTTACCAGTAAACAATTATAACAATTTTATAGAATTTCTTGCACTGTAAGAGATAGCAAAAGCAGAAAGGGGGCGCTAATATGTGGCGCGTTAGTTGGTCTGGAAGTTTTTTGGAATTTTGCCGAACGTTTGAGACCGAGGAAGAAGCAAGGACGTTTTTTGCTTCTGTTATAGGTAAAAATAAAAAATTGTATCACAATTAGCCGGATGCGTTCCGGCTTTTTGTCGTGCGCTTTTCCTGCTTTGGTTGGCGTGCGCTCTGCTGCCGTTTTGCTTTTCGCAAATTGTCGGCGGCGTGTTTGCGATACAAAAAAACAAAAGGCTGTTTTTATCCTGCCGGATTTGTTCCGGTTTGGTTTGGATGCAAAAATACATAGTACCTTGACAACGATTTATATTAGCCGTATACTGATTTTATATATCTATGGTAAGGTTTATAGGCTCACGAGACAAAAAGCAAAATAAACACTATAGAACGTCTCACAAGGGCAAGCCTTTATTTAGTGCATCTAAAATCAGTGAAGTGAAAAACAGTGCAAAAACTGTTAATATAAATCAATTTGAAAAAATTCACCCTGCAACTATAAAAATCAGCAACCCCGGGGGGTATTAAAAAATTTGCATTATCGGGCGAAAATTCCGAAATCGCAAAAAATCTCTCTCCAACCTTGAAAATTTGAAAGGTAGGGGGGGTATCAAAATATTTTGCTTACCGGGTGTAAAAAGAAAGGAGTGTTCAGCATGAACAAAAAAACAAAAGCATTAGACAAGGAAACCTACAAAGAAATCATAACCGCAATCCGCAAAGGCTTCAATTACGGAGAACACGTATTTAAGCCAAACAAACGGCTTGCAACATTGTTGGTAGTGCAAGCCAACATCGGAGTTAGAATCTCTGATATACTGCACCTTACGCTTTCAGACGTGGTATACGAGAGCGGTCGCTATCATCTGGATATTGTAGAGCAGAAAACCGGCAAGGGAAGAAACTTCACGGTTCCAACTGAATTATTCCAATTCTTAAAGCAGTACACCGAGGATAACGGCATTGCACCAACCGCAAGAATCTTTCCAATCAGCGAAAGAGCCGTACAGAAACAATTGAAAATCGTAGCAGATTTTTTTGGAATTGACGGAATATCAACTCACAGTTTCCGGAAATTCTATGCTACGGAAATGTATCTAAATAACGATTATGATATTGAACTGGTGCGTCACCTGCTACAGCACTCATCCAGTTCCACTACGCAAAGATATATCAGTATCAGTGAAAAACGTGTTGAGAACGCATTGAAAAACCATTTGTGTATCATCTGATTGTATGGTACACTGTAAAGGTCTAAAGACAATATAATACGGCAACCATTTATTTCTCCTTCTCGGTTGCCAATTAGACAAAAAAGTAGGAGCCTTTTCCATAATTTAGGCTCCTATTTCTTATTTATTTCTTATTTTTCTTCCTTGCAACGTGTTCTAGTATGATTTTCTCTGCTTCTTCCCTTAACTCCGCAAAGTACGATACAACTTCCATAACAAACCTTGATTCGTAACCTTTTTCGTACTTATATAGTATCTTGTAATCATCTACATTGTATGATTTCCCAATATCCAAAAGAATCTTGTGATACAATCCTTTTCTCGTAAGTTTGTATTGCTTGCAAAGATACTCAAAGTTTGGTTCCATTTCTGCAATCCACCTATCTTCTACGAGTAGCGGATAGGTTTTGCGTTCCGGAATCTCTTGCTTTACCTTGAAGTACGCTTTAACAAGTTGTCGCTGCACATCCCATGATAAATCGTCTCTTAAAGACTTTACCAACATGAGATAGCCGGTTTCTGTAACAAGGATTCCAGACGGTGCTTTTTCATTGAATCCATATGTCGGTACGAAATTCGTTCCGACATCTTCTCTTGTTACAACAAAGTAATCTTCATTTTCGATAAAATGCTTTTTATTCCTTGTAAAGTTTCTCTTTGCTGTTCCCTTTGGTCTTTGATGTACTTCATCAATATCCTTAAAAGTCACAACTCTCTGACCGTCATACTCTCTAATTTGCATTTCGGTGTTCTCAATGGTAATTACTTCGTTCATTAGCAAGCACCACCTTTCTCTGGGAAGAAATCAATCTTTCCGTTTGTCAGAAATTTAGCACAGTATGAAAATCCTGCAATGAACGATGCTTCTTGTACATCTGCTATGCCATCGCGAATTGATTCATCTATATTCTGAAACAGGCTCGGGTTTAATATGTCTCTCAAACGAGCAATGGCGTCTTCCGCTGTTTCCCAGTTCTTGTTGATAATACAAACTTCCTCGGAATTGTTCATGTCTTTTGTGTCCATAAAGTTCCGATAAGCAATTTTTAATAATTCTTCCATGTTTTTTCCTCACTTTCAAATAATGTTTGATTTTCTGTAAGAGGTATGCTATAAATATAAATAGACATATCTCTTGTTTGGTGTGTCATTGTAGCGGTTTAGGTCTGTCAAAACTTTCAAACCGCTACTTTTTTTGTAAAAGCAAATGTATCCCTTGTCGCATTGCTTCACCTTTGGTTATCTTGTGTTCCTCGCAGTATTTTTTTAACTTTCGTTCAGTTTCACTATCAAGGCATACACTAAACCGTTTAGTTTTTGGGTCATTCACTTTGGGTCTTCCTACTGTGCTTATTGTTTTTCACCCCTTTCTAATTTTAATCACACCTTTATTATATTTATATCACACCAAAAAGTCAACCCCTAAATGCAAAAAAATAGAGACAATATAAAATTATACTGTCTCTATCCAATAAATCTAGTTATCAAGCATTTCATTTACTCTCTGCATATTATCTCCAGTATCATACACAATCACGCATGACCTGCCAAAATAAAAAACTGCTAAGAATATAACGCAAATCAAAATAACTATCAAAAGTCTTTTCCACATATTTTCCCCTCATTCTATTTTATCAAAAACCTAAAAATAAAAATATTTAGCAACCCAATCACAATAACAACCAAATCATCAATGATGTATTTGGTTTTCCCATTCCTTATTAAATCAATTATCGCCAATAACATAGCAAGAACGGCAAGTGAATATCCAGGTGTTGGAAATAATATTGATATTCCGCAAATTACTGCACTGACTATTCCAAGCGGAGAATGTTTCTTTTTTACATACATGGGATTTCCACAATTTGGACATTTGTTTGCATTATCACTTATTTCTTTCCCACACTCCGGACATTTAATCAAAGCCATGAGCAATCCCTCCTCTTTTATTTTTGATTGTATATTATCATATTTGACTATATTTGTCTATAATGCAGTTCTTAATGTTTGGAATACATTGTTTGTTATGCTAATTATTTCATCTGCGTATGTTGCCAAAAAGTCGCAAAACATTTCTTCCTGCTCCAAAGTCATATCAATTCCGTATGAAAACATTGCGCTATGGCATATCTCATGTAGCAAAACTTTGCGTAAAAAACCGCCACGCAAAATATTTGATATATAAATTGTTTGATTATTTCTATCGCACATTCCGCAAGTATAACTTCCGTCACTTCTTTGTAGCATATTGCTATACGGTGATACTGTTACTATATTCCAAACAAAACCATTCATAGTATACAATTTAACCACTCCAATCAAAAAGGGGCAATTACGCCCCCTTAATTTGTTTTTGTTAAAACTTCTGCAACAATGTTTGCATTTTGGTTTTAAGTAAATTTTTTTCTTCCTGCGAACTATCCGCAATCATTTCCGTAATGTCTTTTGATAATTCACCCATGTACTTTTCTAACTCTTTCATTTTGTATTGCTTATCCGCCGGTGTGTCTGCTTTGTGCATTTCTTTTGATTCCATGTAAGACATACGGCTCATTCCGCTTCTGCCCTCTCTGGAATCTCTCATCTTCATGTTTTTATCCATCCCGGTATCAGTGTAATACATGAGACCGTCTCTGTTTTTATCCATATCTCTGTACCATTCCGGGTCATGTTCCCGGTACATTTCCGGTGTCATATGATAATATGGTTCGTCATATCCTCTACGGTACGTTCCACGTCCTTTCGGAGCAAATCTTCCGTCAGCGTATCGGTATTTGTCATAAAATCTTCTTCCGTCTCCGTAACGCTCAAACATTTCAAGCGTTTCCTCCAAGTTTGATTCATCCATTGCCTTTGTCAAGGTTCTGTAGTACATTGCTTCCGACAAATCTTTCATCATGTCTACTACTTTTCCCATTTCGCAAGTATCAACATTTTCGATTCCAGATTCCATTTCGCTTTTGGCACATTCGGAAAGTTTTTCAATCATACAATGCATTCTTTTAATATCCATCTCAATCACCTCCACCGGTTGTAACAATAGTTCCGTCACCGTTTATTGCATTTAATCTGTTGTCTGGGGCGCAAGCAATTCTTCCAAGCAATTTGAAAACCCCGCTATTTGACGTGGTTTCAACTCTTGTACTGTATTTTGTTCTTGTTCTGATACTACAAGCCGTTGCCTGCGTACAATCACATTTTGTCAGTGGATAAAGTACCGTACCAGTTCCAATCTGGATATATACCGGAGCAGAGATTGTTGTTTCTGCCGGAATGCTCTGTGCCACAACAATGCAATATTTTGAACCATCGTTATAACTTCCTTCCGGGATTTGGATAACAAGACCAGTACCGGCAGTAAAATTTACTGCCTGACTTATAATCAATTTCTTGCAAAGTTTGCATACGTTTTTACAATTACTCATAATCTACCTCCTAAAAATCAATATGGGATAAGCCATAGACCTATCCCATAGAGTAATAATCAGCCTAGTTCGGCGAGTTTTTCTGATATTCTGTTTTGATTCTTCTGCATATTAGCAACAACCGCAACCGTTGTTAAGACCTACTCCATAAGCGGACTGGTAAGGTGAGCAAGTGATGTAAGCTGGTACGGCAGTAGGTCGCAACTGGCTTACAAGATACTGGTTCTGCTCTGACTGTGAAGCCGCCAATTTAAGGTTCTGATTTTCAGTCTGCAAAGTAGACAATTTGTCGTTTACAAGGAAGTCAAGGATGCTTCTTGTGTTTGCGTTCTGATTTTCGATAATATCTCTTGTATTGTTGCACATAGAGTTCTGGAGTGCGTTTGTCTGCGTTGAAATGTTGTAATTAACGCCCTGAATAGCTTCTCTTGTTGCACAGCAGCAGTCGGAAATCTGATGAGATACGTCATTGAATCCCTGCTGGTTCTGAAAACCAAGCGTACAGATTGAGTTATCAAGAGTTTTGAAATTGCTGTTGATTGTGTTGTTCAGCGCATAGTTACTGTCTGCCAGTCCGTATGTCTGCTGGTCGAGTTTGCTAATGAGAGTCTGCTGGTCTACTGCGGCTCTAACATCTGCCTGTGTAGCACAAGGAACGGATGCTCTGTCACCGCCGTTGCCGTAACCGCCGCCAAATCCATTACCCCATCCGCCAAAAATAGCAAACAAGATAATCAAGACCCACCAGCCGTTTCCATCGCCCCAGCCGTCTTTGTTGTTTCCTGTCACTGCCGCAATATCGGCAAGACTAGGTGAATTTCCGTTAAACATTTTGTTTACCTCCATTGTTTTATTTACAAATGGGAAACTAGTTTTAAGCGCACAACCCAAAATGTACTAACGTAAATTGCATCTTTGCATAATTGATTTTCTTATTTCATCCGGTGTAGTTCCTTTTTCTTTGCAGACGTTTTCTGCAAATTCCTGTAATCCTTTTGAATCTCCATTTCTATACATCTCAATAGCATTTTTCGCCATAGGGTTACTCATAACTTCATTGTTTTTTGTAATTTCTTCTAAAAATTTCTGTGGATTTCTCATTGCTTTCATAAAACTAATTGGATTAAGCATCTGTATCACTCTCCTTTTTAGTCGTAGTCGAAGATTTAGTGCTTCTAGTCGAAGATTTAGTCGAAGTTTTAGTCAAAGACGATTCCAAGTTAGAGATTTTGTTTTCTAACTCATCAAATCTTTTCATAATTACTTCCGTGGCTTCTTCTGATATGCCTATTTTGCTTTTTGATTTGTCTTGTGTCGGATTGTTAGGCTCTGTATCTAAAACTGGCTTAAACGTCAAAATATGAGTTCTTCCATTTGCAAGCCATTGTTTTCCAAATATTTCTGTTCCGTCTGCTTTTGGAAAATAATATATATTCCCATCCATCGGAATGTCTGTTGCTTTTACAACGTCAATGCTATCAACAACTTTTCCAATAAAACTTGTCTGTTGTGATGTTGCCTGCATTTGAGAGTTCTGCATAGGTGGTTGTAAGTTCTGCTGACAATTTTGCAAAAAGTTCATTCTTTCTGCGTATGGATTTTGAACATATCCATTATTCATCGGATAAAAGTTCTGATAATTTTGCATCCGGATTCTCCTTTCTTATTTTACCAATAACATTTTCAAACACGCTAACGGCTGTAGCCTGCGTTCCAATAGGTATTTTCTGCATTTCATTTTCGCTAAAAATCATTTCAAGAATCTCGTCTTTGAACATATCAATCACTCCTTACAATTAAAACTTACACCAAAAAAAGACGGATGAACCGTCAGAAATCATTCAAAATTTATTCATATGTATTATTGGAAACAATGCTCTTTTCTTATAATCACGTACTTTGTTTAGTGTAAAACAATGTATTAAATTATTTACACCATTTATACACCATTTTCCTAAAAAATATAGTTATTTATAGATATTTATGCGAAAGTTAAAAATCCTCTATGTACCGAAAATAACGCATTTTCGCCTTTTTGAACATTTCAATTTTCAAAGGCGGCGAGATGGTAAGAGTTTTTATAACCAACCATTTTTCGGTACTTTTAAGCGTTTTGTTTTTTAACTTACACCAAATTTACACCAAATACACCGTTTTACATAGCAATATATTGTTCCATTTCTTTCGCAACATCATCCGGTTTCTTATGGGTATACACATCTAATGTCGTAGAAATATCTGAATGTCCCATTACTAATTGCAATGTTTTTACATTCATACCTTTTTCAACCATGCGGCTACAGAATGTATGCCTTAACACATGAGGTGTTATTTGCGGTAATTCTCCAAGACCAAGTTCAATATGCTTTTTTCGGACTTCTCTCATTGAACCCTCTAAATTTCTTCTTGTTTTTGGAAAACCCAAGTGGTTTATGAAAACAAATCCAGTATATCCGTCAATTGCATATTCTACTTTAGTTCTAATTTCTGTTCTTTTATGCATAAATGCTTTTCTTGTTGCGTCATTCATGGCAAGTATACGGCTCCCTGCTTTTGATTTTGGTGGAAGAATAACGTATTTCCCATCAATTCTATGTAATTGCTTATTTACATTTATTCTTCTGTTTTTGAGGTCTACGTCCTTAAATGTAAGTCCATATAATTCACTTACCCTAATTCCGGTATTCAAAAGAATCACCACATCATCATAAATATGTCGAAACCATCCATGACTGGAAATAAATTCAATATAATGATTTTCCTCTTCTTCACTCATCGAAAATCTTTGTTTTGAATCGTTTTCGATTATGTTCGATAAAGTGAATAGAAATGGATTTTTGACTATATAATCATCCTCAACTGCCATTTGAAAAGCCGGTTTCAAAAGTGTTTTTGCATTTTGAACCGTTCCATACGAATATCCCATATTGCTTAAGGTAATCATATATCGCTTTGCCAACGATGTTTTTATGTCTTTGATTGGAATATCCAATATCTGTATCTTGTCAAGCATATTTATTAGGTATCTATACTTTTGTTCTGTTGTTATGCGAACCTTTTTTAACGATAAATACCTATCTATCAGTTCCCGGACTGTTATTTTGTTACTTTCCCAAGAAACACCAGATATTATTTCTGTTTTTCAAATTTAGGTTTTATAAACTTTATTGTAACAAATCCGCCTATTATTACAAGCATTACCGTTGACGCAAGCATAAAATAATAGTGCATTGTCACAGGATTTATCGCTTTTCCGAGATACGAAACGAACGGTATATTCTGACTGTTTGCAAAAGCCTCCGCATTTGTACCGATTATAACGTCAACAACCGTTGCCGGTATCAAATTTGCACTGAATCCGGCACTTACGCCTGCAAACGCCGCCGCCATACCTATAAGCGGATTTTTTCCTATACCGACATATAAAAGTCCGGCAAGCGGTATCAAAATCAAATATCCCGCATCTGTCGCAATATTACTCATTATTCCGAGAAATACAAGCACAAACGGCAGCAGCTTATCCGATATATTTGTACCCATACGTCTTATAAGTGCCGACAAAAGTCCCGATTCTTCCGCTATGCCTATACCAAACATTACTATTAATATAGTACCTACTATACCTCCGGCATATCCGAGCCAATTATCAAGTATCGCATTTGAGAATATCCACCTTATATTTTCGGCAGTGAACATATTTTTAATCTCATAACTCACACTTGTACCGTCAGCCGAAGTCATAGAGAATGTATTTCCTCCGAATATCCCCGTTACAACAAGTACCAATATATAAAGCAATATAAAAATTATAACAGGGTCAGGTATTTTCTGCCCGAGTTTTTCAATTATTCCGATTTTATCTTTTTTACGCAAAACAAAAATCACTCCCTTCTGTATGATACTATACCATACGGGAGTGATTTAATTCAACGAACAATATATGCCAAAAGCTATTTGATAACTATTGTCTTGATGATTTGATTTTGAACAGGTACATCGTCCATACCCATATCAGTTAGTGAATGAGTTTCGGTTTCCGCGATTTTATCCACATATTCCATACCCGATGTTACCTTACCGAATGACGCATACTGACCGTTAAGCGACGGACTGTCTTGGTGCATAATAAAGAACTGACTTGACGCACTGTCCATACTTATCGCCGTTCTTGCCATTGATATAACACCTCTTTCGTGAGGTATCAAATTAAAGTATCCGTTTTGGATAAATTCACCTGTTATTGTATCCGTTTCGTGCTGTGTCATATCGGTATCATAGCCGCCGCCCTGAATCATAAAGTCTTTTATAACTCTGTGGAACACAAGCCCGTCATAGAAATTTTCATTTGCAAGTTTAACAAAATTTGCAACCGTTTTCGGTGCAATATCCGGATAAAGTTCAAGCTCAATATTACCGCCGTCCTCAAGTTGAATTTCAGCTCTTACAATATTTCCTGTATCATCCGAATAATTTTTATATGCGTCATATTTTTCGGCAAAAGCCTTTTCATATGATTCAAATTTCTTTGCAAGTCCTTCTTCTACATTTTTCTTCGTGTAGTCGATTGTAACGGTTGATGTACCGCCGTCCCAATTAACCGTTGCGCCGAACATTTCCGATATTGCTCTTAGCGGTACCATTGTGTAGTCATTCAGTATAGTCGGCGATACGTCCATTACAGTTGTATCTTCAAGTGCAGTTGACGAAGTTTTAAATGCGTGGTCTTTGTCAATCCAAGTAAAATACAGATTACTTCCGTCACAAAGTGTTATACCCTTTGTATCTGCGTCCCACGACACGTCACAGCCAAGAGCCTCTGAAACTGCTCTTAGCGGTACGAGTGTTCTTTCTTCAACAATTACAGGCGCCATTTCGGGATGAATTTCCTCACCGTTTACCTTTACCGTAATATCACTCGCCTGTACTGTCGGAACCAATGTCATTGTCACCGTCATTATTGACGCCAACATTAAGCTTAACTTTCTCATTCTTATTTCTCCTTTTCTTACTCTTAAATTCTTCAATCATTTTTTGTGTTTCTTCAATTTCCTCTGTTGTTTTCATAAGCGGAATAAAACTTTTCGCAATCTTTCCTTTACCTCTGTGCTTTATGTAAAGTATTCCGATAATCGAAAATACAACCGCACCGATACAGTTTACCATAAGGTCTTTCATTGTATCGATTATTCCGACATCAAGATACCCTCCCTCTATAACGTACTGTCCTCCGTTATAGTTCACAATCGTACTTGTTATGCCGTTTAAGCTGACTGTGCCGTTAAGTCCGTTCGGGTTAAGCGTTGCGGAATGTATTGCATTCACGATAAAATCTTTCTGCATATCCATTCCGAAAATTTGGTCCATACCAAACTCAAAGAACTCCCAAACAACTCCGACCGTCATAGAAAAACAAAATGCCACGAACGCTACAAAAAACGGTGACATATTAATATGAAATCTCGGGTCTTGATTTAAAATATCAATAAGTGCAAAGCCTATCGCCGCCATTATAAATCCGTTAATTGTATGGAGTATAGTGTCCCAATACGGAAAAATCGTATAAAAACTTTGTATCTCACCGAGTATTTCCGCCGCGAATATGAATAGTAAAATTACAACTTCAAGCATTGTCGGTAATTTTATGTTCAATTTTAAGTCTACAAATCTCGGAATGTTAAATAAAACCAAAGTTAGCAGACACAGAAATACATTATAGAAATTTCTGTTGAATATTTCCGCTACCATTGTTAAAACAACCAGAATTTGAAGAACAAGCAACAGTACAAACCTACCTTTTTTTCCGATCCTCTTCATAATATATTCTCCTTTCGGTCATTCCATGTACTTGTTAATCGCGTCGACCAATTCGGTCAGCGCCTCATCCACTGTAATTCCTTTTATCTGGGCCGCCGCCGCCGCATTATTTCCGCCGCCGCCCAGTTTCTCCATTATAACCTGCACGTTTACATCGCCGATAGA
>OLVO01003015.1_pt1 | contig 14542 bp, 9 predicted proteins | sample 1672571 | NCBI WGS metagenome assembly OLVO01 (sample SAMEA3136700, study PRJEB25190) | human gut metagenome | biome: human gut; feature: human-associated habitat; material: faeces | place: Austria | collected 2013 | reverse complement strand
TGGATAATATGCATGAGACATATTTACAGGATATGAACAGCAAATATGTTTATCCTAATGTATTTATGAGTATTGATGATACAAACAAAGTGTCACAGTATGATACAGATATTAAGAAATATGCAGAACAGAAGAAAGCAGATTGGATCTTGAACGGAGGAATTGATGAAGAATGGGATTCTTATCTGAAAAAAATGGAGAAGTACGGGCTTTCCGATTACCTTTCAATCAAGCAAAAATATTTTGACCAGTATCAGGATTCATTAAGCAGTGAAAAATAAGAGAAGATATCATTTTGACAGGAGGAACTATATGAGCGAAATGTTGGAAAAGGCAAGAAAATATGAATTTATACAGGGACAGCAGATCAAAGAGGAAGAAAGACCAGCCTTTCATATAACTCCTTATGTTGGCTGGATGAATGATCCAAATGGATTTTCCTATTATAAAGGAGAGTATCATTTGTTCTACCAGTATAATCCGTATAGCACACATTGGGACAGTATGCACTGGGGACATGTAGTGAGTAAGGATTTATTGCATTGGAACTATGTTCCGACTGCATTGGCACCGGATGAAGATTATGATAAATTCGGCTGTTTTTCAGGAAGTGCCATAGAATTAGAGGATGGCAGACAGTTGCTTATGTATACTTCTGTAAATCAGGAGAAACTGGAAGACGGAACTGTAAGGGATATTCAGACACAGGCAGTGGCAGTTGGAGATGGTAAGGATTATGAAAAGTATGATAAGAATCCGGTTCTGACAGCCAAAGATCTTCCAAAGGGGGCTAGTAAAGTAGACTTTCGTGATCCCAAAATCTGGAAAGGGAACGATGGAAACTTTTATTGTGTTATAGGAAGTCGTCCGGCTGATGGAAGCGGACAGATCCTTCTTTACAGAAGTAAAAATGGCTTTGAATGGGAATTTGTAAGCATTCTGGCAAAGAATCAAAATCGTTATGGAAAAATGTGGGAATGCCCGGATTTCTTTGAATTGGACGGCAAATATGTGCTTCTGACAAGTCCACAGGATATGCTTCCGGAAGGATTAGAATTTCATAATGGAAATGGAACGTTATGTATTATTGGGGAGTTGGATCCTGAGACACATACTTTAAAGGAACAGTTTTGTCAAGGTGTTGATTACGGAATTGACTATTACGCAATGCAGACACTGCTTGCACCGGATGGACGAAGAATTATGATCGCCTGGATGCAGAACTGGGATACGCTTGCATATCGATGCAATGACTCTGGATGGTTCGCACAAATGAGTCTTCCAAGAGAACTGTCTGTTAAAAACGGAAGATTGTATCAGGTTCCGATCAGAGAACTTAATGCCATGCGTGCAAACAAAGTCGAGTATAACAATGTTGTGATAAAAGATACCAGGCTCACACTGGATCAGATTGAAGGACGAACGGTAGATCTGGAACTTGTGATACGACCGGCAGATAAAGACAATCTTTATAAAAAATTTGAATTCTGTTTTGCAGAGAATGAGAAATATCATTCTACATTATGCTTCCGTCCGGATGAATCTGTTTTAAAAATCGATAGAAAATTCTCAGGAAGCGAACGGGCGCTGGTTCATCAGAGCAGTTGTCTGGTAAACGGTGACAGCAATGAACTAAAACTGCGTGTGATTTTGGATAAGTTTAGTGTGGAAGTATTTATTAATGACGGCGAGCAGGTTATGTCTGCGGTTATTCTTACAAAGCAGGAAGCAAAGGGGATTTCTTTCTTTGCTGATGGTGCAGCTAAGCTTGATATAGTGAAATATGATTTATTATAATAAAGCGTTATAAATTGGGACATAATGCAGCATTTATTGGTAAGGTTGGTAATGATTTTTTTGGAGATCAGTTGAGAGCAGCCATAAAAGAAGCAGGAATTGATGACATTGGATTATGTACAGATGAAAAAATTCATACTACGCTTGCTATGGTACATACATATCCGGATGGAGATAGGGATTTTTCCTTCTATCGTAATCCGGGAGCAGACATGATGCTGAATAAAACTGAGATTTCCGAGGATATTCTCAAGGAAACAGAAATGCAAATAAGTAAAAAACTTTAAATTTGTAATTCTTGCAAAATAGCAAGGAAATCGCAAGACTTTGGTCATGTGGATTTCCTTGCTTTTTTTTCTCAAAGTGTCAGGTAAGGCCCTTGTTTATGGAAGAAATCAGCTCTGCCAGTTGTTTCCTTTTGGTGCGTGTATCACCGTTGATCATCAACTTGGAATAAATCTGGTTGATATATTGCTTCACAGTGCCTTCAGAGAGAAATAACCTCTCGGCAATTTCGCGGTTGCTCAGACGGTCGGTGATCAAAGCTGCGATTTCTGCTTCTCTGCTGTTCAGCATATTTAGGATCTCAGGCCTGTAATTACGGCTGGACAGGCGGAGACAGTGCTGTTCATAAACAGAACCAAGGGAAAGGATCCGGTCTGTGAAAGGCTCCGATGCTATGGAATTAATACTGCTCAGCACGTCCTTGATATAGGTATAATTTTCTACAAAAGGAATCAGAAAGCCATCCGGCATGGCGTGTCCTAAGGCTTTCTGCAGAAGCTGTCGTGCATCATGATGTTTGCCCAGCATTGCGTAAGCAGCAGCGGTCTGGATCTGAATGTGGAGAGACACAAGTTCATAGTGCATTTTCTCACAGACAGGCAGAAGCGTTTCGCTTCTGCCTATAACTTTTGCGTACATTTTCTGTGAAAGAAAGACCTGATTCTCGATCATTTCCATCATAGGTCTGCAGGGAGAAAGAAAGCTGACAGTGGATAACATATGGTCTTTAAATAATGCAGGAATCTTTTCCGGCATTCTAATCAATGCATAGTAGTAAGCATAAGTACTGTCAAAAATATTCAGCCACATCATATTGTGGAGAGACAGAAGCTCCTTACGCTTTACTTCAGGGTTCTTCACAAAGGTGACACCCTCCTGAAACAGGGAAAGCCTTGCAGCAAGGAAATCACAGCAGAGCGAAATATTGTGCTGTCCGTTTGAGGCAATGGTGGAATAAGTTTGCTCCAGCAGAATCTGTGCATCTGAAAAATTTCCCTGCATAAATGCTGCCTCTGCATTCATGAGCAATTCCGCACCCTGTCCATGTCCCTGGGTAATCCTGTAATAGTGGGGCATACATTCATTCATAGCTGTCAGTTCTGCATCCAGGGTTCCGGATCTGCGGTGAAACATCATCAGAACAGAAGGAGAACCGAAGGTCCAGCTTCCTGTTTTGCGGATACTGATGGCAGGTCTGGTCATTTTGGAACTGGCCTGACGGTGCAGAACGCTCATACCGGTGATATCGTTATACATCAGAAAACTCATAATAAGATCACATTCTCCGGAGAGATTCTTTCTCTCATCTTCGGACAAAGTGTTATCTTCAGCTATGGTATCTGTCAGAAGCTGCTTCAGTTCCAGCATTTTGGGAATCTGATGCCAGGTAAACATACGGCGCATTAATACGAGAAGGGCCAGAGGCCTGTTCTTCAGGATTTCTGTTGGACAGGCATCAAGAAATGCGAGAACCTTTTCCGGCGAAAGAGAAGCCAGGAGGATTCCTGCATCCTTTTGGATAACAGCAAGTGCTGCATCATAGTTAAGAGCCTTGTTATAGGCAGCAAGTGCCTGCAGGAACTGTCCCCGGGATTCATACCATTGTCCGTAACGATTCCGGAAATCTGTCTGTTTTTCATGGGAAAGCATGGCAAAGGCACGCTGTGTACATTCCTTCATCATATGGTGAAAACGGAAGCTGACTCCATCGGGCAAAGGAGTGATAAAAGCATTCTGACTGGTCATAAGGGAAAGAATCTGTCCGGCTTTCGGATTCCCTGTAATAAAAAGTGCCATTTCAACGGTAAATTCATCTGCAAGTCCCATAACAGTGAGAAATTTCTGCTGCGCATCAGAAAGGGGTGCGATCATGGCAGAGGAAAACATATCATAGATATTAGAAGTATGGTCAGGAAAATGTCCGTTTTCAAAAAAGGTACAGAGATTCAGATAGACTGCAGAGAACCATCCCTCACTGGAATAGAGAAGCGTGTTCAGCTGATCTTCGTTCAGGCTGGCACCGCAGCGATGGGTATAGACAGAAAGCTCCTGCCGATTCAGACACAGATCCCTGGTATGGATCTGATATAACTTTTTGCCAAGACGGAGAATCTCTTTTCCGGACAGAAAAGCATTTCTGCCGGATACGATCAGGTGGATATTTTCAGGCAGTCTGTTGGCAAGCATACAAAAAAAATCTGCAACATGAGGTTCACCCAGCAGATGAAAATCATCAATAAAAATGTAGTAAGAGGTCTGACCGCTCAGGGAATAACAAAGCTCATCAGCAAGCATCCCGGCACTGGCAGCATCTGAAGGGCAGCTATAATTATCCAGAAAATCAAGCCCTGCAAAGGCAAAGGCCTTCTGAACGCTCTGCCAGAAAACAGACAGATTATCAAAATAAATACTGATCCGGATCACACAGGAATTTCCGTTTTTGCTCTGTTTGTCCAGATACCAGTTGATAGCAGTTGTTTTTCCATATCCCATGGGAGCAGTCACAGCAGTGAATGCAGATTGTGAAATCGGTTTCAGATTCTCCTGCAGACGCTCAGAGATGTAAATTGTATTCAGACTATATTTCTTTTTAGACATCTGTAAAACCCCTCACTTGATACGATATGTTTCATTTTAACATATAAAGTATCAAAATGAAACTTTTTCCAGGTGGTTTTTCAGATAACAAAGGTTTTGGATATCAGAAAATGGAAGAAAATACGGCACAGTTTTTCTTTTGTTTTGCTGTGTACAGTGCCTTATCTGCTGTTTTTATAATTTCTTCATAGTCAATTTTATCATCAGGAATAAAAGTATATCCCACACTCTTTTTCACAGAATAAGGGGGAATGGTACATTCCATAAAATGGTTTATAGTTTCCTCTAATAGCTCTTTCTGTGAAAAAGGGCAAAGCACCATAAATTCATCTCCGCCAAAACGTCCGATCAGTGACGGTCTTGGGAAAAATTCCCTCAGCTGTTTTACTGTCTCCAAAAGAACCTTATCCCCTGTCTCATGTCCAAAGTTGTCATTGATTGCCTTGAAATCATCCAGATCGATCATGATAAAAGTGTAGGATGGTCTGGGGTTTTTGTCCAGAAATTTTTTGCATAATTCTTTAAACCCATTTTTGTTATAGCATTCGGTAAAGGTGTCTTTCATGTTTTTCTCTTTTTCCTTCAAAATAAGATCATAAAGATTGCTTACATCAGACACAACACCAATTAAATATAATTTGTCTTCCCGCATATAGGGAGTAGCGCATACACGGCACCAGTGGTACTTGCCTGTTCCACATTTCATCCGTGCATCGTAGACAGCCTGCTGTCCGTTCAAAACTTTTCCAAAAGCATCGGCTACAGTCCCGTGATCATCCGGATGGACAAAATAATCTGATACAGCTTTCATATATGCGTCCGGTGTCAGGGATGAAAACTCTTCCAAATCAGACAAAACCTTCTCTCCGGATACCTGATATATGGCTTCTGCATTTTCAAAGCGAACGTATCGCTGCTTTTCAACATCCACCTCAAACAGGCATAATCCGGCACCCTTTAAAACTAAATTCAGATAGTCTTTATAATTAACTGAATGCACATTATCACCTCCGCTTTTTGCTTTTATTTTACCATAATCCGGAAAGTGAAGCAAACGATGAATCTGCGAAGCTGACAGATAATTTGGAAATGTCTAGAGCTATGATCATACTTTGGGGAATACTTTAACCGAATCAAGTAAGTTCCCTGTTTCGATTGCGAATATCCGCTTGACCTGATTCAGGATCAGAGAACGGAAGAAATTTTGATCATACAGGGGGCACTTTTTGGTGCCGAAAAGTGCATTATCAAATGAGAGAAAATCAGTTATAATTATAGGTAACAGAAACCTGACCGGACTGTGAAATGACATTGCGTTCAGGAGTATGCGGAAACAGCGGATGTACATATTCGCCAGATCAGGATCAGAAGGAGGGATTTCAATGAAGAAAAGGTTATTATCAGGAATACTTGCACTTACAATGTGCTTCTCCATGACACCATCCATAGCATGGGGCAGTGGAATGACGGAATTCTCGGATGGGGGGGCATCCGGGGAGTCAGAAAAGAAAGAAGAATTTACAGATGAGCCGGAGATAGAGGAGAAAGAACAGCCGGCAACTACTGCAGGAGTACCGGAGGTGGAAAATGGCTTCAGTGACGGAATACTGGATGCAGCACAGGACACTTCTGCTACAACGAAACATACAGTGAAAATTGATACCAGTCCCAGTTATAAAATAGGTACGGATACAATTTATGATGTGATAAATAATCATGATGGGACATTGACTGTGGGGGAAGATCCGGAAATTATAGCATCTTCGGGCGAGTTAAGCAAAGGATATAGTATTAAATATAAGAGCCAAAACAATATCATGCCTTATGCGCAATATCATAGTAAGAATCCAGAATCAAACGATGAACGATATTATGGGATTAATAAGCTAAATGATATTCCTAAGGAAAGGAAAATTAATATTACGAATATTTATACTTTATTTTGTGTAGTTTCCGGTCACCTTGGAGGTGATATATTGGCTAATTATCAGGGGGTAGAAAACCCAATAAGAGTTAATTATGGTTTACAGGGTGGATCAGGTGGGCCAAATAGAGATTGGGTATGGAATGGTGATGGACAATGGAATACAGACCATAATATTGAGCCAACTAAAGCAGGCTATAAATTTGCTGGATGGTATACTCAAGCAAATGGAAATGGAAGCAAGATAGAGGGAGTTTCGCAGGCTGTTAATGCGGCGGTTGCAGGTTCCAATAACTATAAAGAAATAACATTATATGCAAAGTGGGTTCATAAGCATGCCTGGAACTATAGTTTAAGTGGCGATACTCTTAAGGCATATTGCTCAAACACAACGTCACAATGTGATTATTATGGAACAGGTTTTGACAATGCAAAGGCAACAGTTTCACTTAAGCTTAATGGATTTGATAACAATAACTGTGCTGAATATGGCAATTCTTATTCTGTAACATGTGCTAATAGTCTTCCGTCAGAAATAGGGGCAACAATAGGATCAATCATATATGCAGGCCGTGACGGGACCACTTTTTCGGAAAGTGAAACACTTCCCACCTCTCCAGGAAAATATAAAGCGAAAGTAAATATTACACTGCCTGGAGAGCAGTACTCAGGAGAGATATCTACTGATTTTGAAATTAAAAAGGCACCGGTTACCCTAACGGTTTTCCTGGATGATTTCACATATGGAGAGCAGCCAGCTATACAGATATGGGCAGCACCATCTGACAGTAAGGTAGTTTATCAATACAAAGTTAAGGATGAGGATGACAGTACTTATGCTGGTATAACGGAAGAAGGCCTGAAAAAACTTTCTGCCGGAGAATATACCTTAAAGGCAGTGGTGGAAGAAACAGCGAATTATGAGGGAGATTCTGATACCTGTATTTTTAAGGTTAAAAAAGCAAGTACTACGAATTCCGATTCCAAAGTCAGCATCAGTGGTTGGACATATGGTGGATATAATGGAGTAGAAAATACACCGTCAATAGATTCGAGCCTGAACCCGGAAAATCAGACAGTCCAGTACACTTACTATACAGATGGGGCATGTAGCACACAGACTTCAACTAAAAACGGAGCAGAAACAGAAGGCGGGGTACCAAAGAATGCAGGCACCTATTATGTAAAAGCCCAGATACCGGAATCTGCCAATTATAATGCCGGAACAGCAACCGGTACATTTGCAATAAAACCACTCCCGGCGCAGCTTGACTGGAGCAGTTCAGACCTGACTTACAATGGAAAGGACCAGACAGTCACTGCAAGGGTGAGAAATGCCCTGCCCGGTGATACCTTTACACTGACATATGAAACTAACGAAACTTACACAAACACCGGAAAGAATGCCCGGAAGTACACGGCAAAGGTTACAGCTCTCGGAAATGCCAATTACAGCCTCAGCCAAGAAGAGAGCATCCATCCATGGGTTATCAATCCAAAAGCAGTAACAGTGAAACCGGATGATTTACACAAGCATATCGGCGGGGAGGAACCTCAGCTTACTTATACCACAGACGGCATCGTTGAAGGTGAAACACTATCTGGGATCACATTGCAGAGAGTATCAGGTGAGGATGCCAGAAAATATGAAATTACAGCCACAGAAACAGCAGGTGCAAATCCGAATTATACTGTCACACGAGAGAAAGGCACCTTTACAATTGAGGACCATAACTGGCCAAAAGACGGAAAGATATTAAGCCCTGCAACTTCATGGTCAGAAGGAATGCAGGAGCGAACCTGTACAGCACCAGGCTGTGGTCAGAAAAGATATGATTCCATCCCGAAACAGGATGGAAAACCGGCGGATCCCTATGCAGATAAAATAGATAAATATATCCAGATATTTGGCTCAGAAATCACAGCAGCAGCTCTGGACAATGAAGAAACAATCCTTTTTGGACTTTTCCCGGGAAGTGATAAAACCAGAATTGATAATGGATCAGGAGCTAAAGTATGGCTTGAAATCAATCATGTTAATAATCTTGATCCTGCATGGCAGAATTTAATCAACATGGAAATAGAAAAGACAGTGGGAAAAAATGCAGACCAGATTTTATTCGACATAGATTTATACAGACAGCTTGCGGGTGAGAACAGGGTACTTATTACAAATCCGGGTATCAATATGAATATCAGGATTAAAATCCCGGATAAAATGATTAATAATCAGCCTTATACCATCCGGGAGTACAAGATTCTCAGACTGCATGAGGACAGTGCAACGAATCAGGCAACTGTTGATATATTAGATTCTGTCTTTAACAGCAGTACTAACGAGCTTACCTTTAAGTCAGATAAATTCTCCATTTATGTACTGACTTACAAAGACACCTACTATTCCCCAAGCTACCCGGTAACAGGCATTAAGGTATCTCCGGATACTCTTACCTTAACAAAGAAAGATGAAACCGCCCAGCTTACTGCAGAGGTGACACCGTCTTATGCAGACAATAAGCGTGTAACCTGGCAATCCAGCGATGAGAAAGTAGCAACTGTAGATGAAAACGGCAAGGTAACAGCAGTTGGAAATGGAACTGCAGAGATTACAGTTACAACAGAGGATGGAAAAATTACAGCTTCCATTATGATCACAGTGAAAGTCCCGGATGAACCCACGATCAATAAGACCACAGGCTTCAGAAGGTTAAGAGCCCGTTCTGTAAAACAGACAAAAACTTCTGTGACATTGCAGTGGAACATCATTAAGGATGCAGATGGATATTTCGTATACGGCAACCGTTGTAATACAGGTACAAAGTCTTACAAGTACAGGAAGCTTGCCACCATCACCGGTGGAGATATCAGCACATGGACCCAGAAGGACTTGAAAAAAGGTACTTACTACAAATATGTGGTAAAAGCCTACAGACTGGTAAATGGCAAAAAGGTAGTGACAGACACATCCATATCTGTACATGTAGTCACCGGAGGCGGTAAATACGGAAATGCAAAAGCTGTTTCTGTAACCCAGATTGGAAACAAAAAGAATGTTTCAAAGATCACCCTGAAAATGGGAAAAACCGCACAGATAAAAGCAAAAGAAGTAAAGAAAGATAAGAAGATCGAACGCCACAGAAAACTCTGCTACGAAAGCAGCAATACAAAAGTAGCCACCGTTACCCCGGATGGCCTTATCAGAGCAACAGGCAAAGGAACCTGCACAATATGGGTATATGCACAGAATGGTGTATACAAAGCTCTGAAAATCACTGTAAAATAATCCTGATGGAGTTTTAACTGTGAAATGAAAAAAATACCGGATTGAGCCAAACAGGCCTGATCCGGTATTTCTTATGTGTCGAGAATTTATAAGTGTTATAGAAAAAACAGGAAAAAGGTGGTAATATAAAAAAATACAGAGAGAAAGGACATGGCAGAGGGGATATATGACGGAAAATACAGTATTACCACTGATAAATACAGCATTTGAGCCAGGAAATGCAAGAAAAGCAGCAGAGAATTTTGCAGACAGGGATTTCCGGGAGATCGCTATTGCAGAATTTTATTATTTCACAGGGCAGGCGCAGAAATGCAGTGATCTGGTGGAGATTTATATTATGAGTTCCCGGCTGGAACTGAAGCTGTCTGCATGTATGCTCTATGTGTACTCTAATCTTACACTGGGAAATGCGAAGGCATCCGGACGTGGCCTTGAGATCATCCGGGAATGTCTGAGAAAAGAGATGGAAGCTCCCACTTCTGAGAGAAATACAGCATACTGTGTATTTGCAGGATATATGGGAACAGTTCTTTTACATCTCTCTACAGAGGAACTGCCGGATATGAAGAAATATATGAGCAGTCTGCAAAAATTCTCAGTCCCTGAGGCAGACTGCTCATATATTTCCCATGACCTTTATCTGAAAGGTGAATACAGCAGAGCGCTGGGAATCTGTGATGCGGCACTGTTTTCCTGTAAAGAAATTTATCCTGTTGGGATGATATATCTTTACTGTGTGACTGCTATGTGTGAAATCAGTCTGAAGCATCAGGCGGAGGCAGAAAAAGCCATACTCACTGCATGGAAACTGGCAGTGAAGGATGAGCTTATCGAGCCGTTTATCGAACTCCACGGACTTCTCCAGGGACTTCTGGAGTCCTGCATCCGCAAAGAAAATCCGGAGATGTACAGAAAAATATCGGATGCAGTTATTACCTTCAGCCGTGGATGGATGGCGGTTCACAATCCTGCATCAGACAACCCTGTGACAGACGCTCTGACTACCATGGAATTTTCCATCGCCATGCTGGCCTGCCGGGATTGGAGCAACCGGGAGATCGCAGAACACATGGGGGTATCCTTAAACACAGTGAAGCATTATCTTACAGATATCTTTAATAAGCTTCATGTAAAAAAGAGAGATGAATTAAAGAATTTCGTATTAAAATGATCGGGAAATCCAGGAAGATACGGTATTTGCTCTGCGTAACCATCCGCTGATGCCGCAGGATATGAAAATACATAGTAATAATGCCCAAAAACAGAAGATACATTTTTAGTAAAAAACGCTTTTGAAATCAAAGTAAAATGGCTTTATAATAAAAATAAGGGCGAGTAGCGTAATGAGTCGGAAAACAACAGTTATGCTGCTTGTTTTTATAAAATGAATTTCAGGAGGAACTGCATATGCATGAGTATGAAATCTTTATTGAGGATATAAATCCGTGTGGAGGAGAACAATACAGTAAAAAAACTTTGATCGAGGCAGAAGCAGCCAGCCCGGAAGCCTATGTAAAAGAAAATGGAAGATTTCCGATTCTGGAATCCACACGCAATGAGAGTGGAGATGTTGTAATAGTAACAGGAGACAATCAGGGGTCTTTTGTACGTTATACTTTTACGGAATAAGAATGCCAGTCAGCAAGGAGTGGATTTTGTGAAATATGAAATTGGAGACTTTGTCAGCAAACCAGTTACAGGTATCTGTAAAATAGAAAATATTTTATATTTGAATCCGCAGGATGAAAAAAACGATAAGTTATATTATCTGATGAAACCAGTAGAAGATGAAAAGGAAAAAATATATGTTCCTGTTTCAAACTCAGATTCAAGACTGAGATTATGTCTGACAAAAGAAGAAGCCTGGAATCTGATCAAACGAATTCCGGATATCCCGACAGCATGGACAAACAATGAAAAAATGAGGGAACAAAATTATAAAGAAGCAGTAAGAGCAAATAACCCTGAGGCATTAGTTGCTATTATAAAAATGATTTATCAGCGGAAGCAGAAAAGACTTGCACAAGGGAAAAAGTGTACTGCTACAGATGCAAGGTATTTCCAGATAGCAGAAAATCTGTTATATATGGAACTGGGAGTTGCACTTGAAAAGCCAAAGCAGGAAATCTGTAAAACGATTATTGATTACATCAATCAAAATAAAATAGATTGATATGCATTGTAAAAATATTTCGTTTGACTTTTTAGAAAACAGGAAATATAATGATAACGAACGAGTAGCAGATGAGCGTAAATCCAGTTTCATGCTACTCGTTTTTCTTTTGTTAAAATAGAATATTTGCCATGAAAAAGTGTGTAGCCTGTCAGCGTAAGTCCAGCTTATGTGACAGGGTGCGCACTTTTTTTGTGCAGAAAAGAGAGGAGTTAAAGTAAAATGGCAGAAAGCAACAAAATGAAGGATATGCCGGTGAATAAGCTGATGATCCAGATGGGAATCCCTATGATCTTATCCATGGCATTGCAGGCGGTCTATAACATTGTAGACAGTGCGTTTGTAGGAAATATGAGAGTAGGCAGTGAAGCTGCATTAAATGCCCTCACTCTGGTATTTCCGGTTCAGATGCTTATGGTAGCGGCAGGAATCGGAACAGGTGTAGGAACCAATGCACTTCTTGCAAGGACACTTGGACAGGGAAACAGGGAAAAGGCTGCAAAGGTAGCAGGAAACAGTCTGTTCCTGGGTGTGATCATTTATGTGGTCTGCTTACTGTTTGGTATTTTTGGAGTGAAAGTATATATTTCATCACAGACAGTTGATGCAGAAGTACTTGAAATGGGAGTCAGCTATCTGCGGATATGCTGTGTGATTTCTTTTGGTATTATTTTCTTTTCTTTATTTGAAAAGCTATTACAGGCAACAGGTCGTTCTCTTTATTCTACAATCGGACAGGTGGTTGGTGCCGTTGTAAATATCATTCTCGATCCGATCATGATCTACGGTATTGGACCTTGCCCTGAAATGGGAGTGAAAGGTGCAGCTTACGCAACTGTAATTGGTCAGGTTGCTTCTGCTGTATTACTGCTTATTTTTCATATGAAACTGAACAGGGAATTCGGGCATGGACCGAAATACATGAAACCGAATGCTGGTGTTATAAAAGAAATCTATGCAATCGGACTTCCGGCAATTATTGCGCAGGCTCTGATGTCTATTATGGTTTATGTGATGAATCTGATCCTGAAGTTCAATCCATCAGCACAGACAGCCTATGGATTGTTCTATAAAGTCCAGCAGTTTGTTCTCTTCCTTGCTTTTGGTCTGCGAGATGCGATCACTCCGATCATTGCATTTGCTTATGGAATGAGAAGCAAAAAGAGAATCCAGGATGGAATCAAATATGGTCTGATCTACACTATTGCATTAATGATTATTGGAATTGCAATTACGGAGATTTTCCCTGGAGCATTTGCAACGCTGTTTAATGCAGGACAGTCAAGAGAATATTTTATCGGCGCGATGAGAGTGATCTCGGTAAGTTTCCTGTTTGCCGGAATCAATGTTGCTTATCAGGGCATTTACCAGGCACTGGACGGTGGTGTGGAATCATTGGTTATTTCACTTTTGAGACAGCTTATCATTATCCTGCCACTGGCTGGAATTTTTTCGATATTTGTCAGAAATGGCCAGATGGGCGTTACATTAATCTGGTGGGCATTTCCGATTACTGAAATAGTTTCATGTTTTGCAGGTTATGTATTTTTAAAGAGAATCAGAAAAAATAAAGTAGATGTTTTGAACTAAGGAGGAATCAGAGATGGAAAAAAGAATCATTACAATCAGCAGAGAATTTGGAAGTGGCGGACGCTTTATCGGAGAAGAAGTAGCGAAGAAACTTGGAATTGCTTATTATGATAAAAATATCATTAATGAGATTGCAGAGAAGTCCGGTTTGTCGCCGGAGTATGTTCAGAAAAATGCGGAATTATCTCCGGAAAAAGGCTTGTTTGCATATGCATTTGCCGGACGTGATATCACAGGAAAATCAGTAGAAGACATCGTTTATGAGGCACAGAGAAAGGTTATTTTAGAACTGGCTGATAAGGAATCTTGTCTGATTATCGGAAGAAATGCAGATTATATTCTGAAGGATAGGGATGATGTACTGAATGTATTTATCCATGGGAATATGCCGGAAAAAACACAGCGAATTATGGGTTTGTATAATGTAGAAGATAAGGAAGCTGTCAAAATGATGGCAGATACAGATAAAAGGCGTATGACGAATTATAGTTTTTACACGGATCAGAAATGGGGAAAAGCCAGCAACTATACGTTGTGTCTGAACAGTTCTCAGATTGGATATGACAGATGCGAGAAGATCATTGTGGAATGCAGTAAATAACCTGCCGTGTATCGATTGTGTCATGTACGCTGACACAAGTGCAAAAAAACAGATAATCCTGGATTGTATATGATTTTGTTATGAATGATCCAGGATTACTTTATGTAAAAAATATTTGCTGAAGGTACATGAAAGTGTTCTCCTGTTAAATAATATTCTGTAAGTTATTTTCTATAGATATCCGCTGATAGTAGGTATCTATGATATCCTGTAAAGTAATCGTATTCATTTTTTCTTCGGTAGCCTTTTGAATTTCATTATAGAATCCCTGCAAAGATAACTGAATGTTAA
>OLVO01003008.1_pt1 | contig 14576 bp, 9 predicted proteins | sample 1672571 | NCBI WGS metagenome assembly OLVO01 (sample SAMEA3136700, study PRJEB25190) | human gut metagenome | biome: human gut; feature: human-associated habitat; material: faeces | place: Austria | collected 2013 | reverse complement strand
GGAAGCGCCCTCTTTCTTATTTTTCACAGCGCAGGCGGTAAACGTCACAGCTGTCCGCGCGGCCCTCATACGAAAAGCCATGCCTGCGCGCGATGTGCGCGCTCACGGTCTGTTCGGGGACGCATTCGATCACGGCATTCTTCCCCTCCCGCCGCGCAAGCGCGGTCAGAAGGTCCGTCATTTCGTCCGCATAGCCCTTGTGCCAAAAGGCAGGCTTGAGCACCCAGCCGAGCTCCCGGCTGTACTCGTCATAGTCGTGGTAGATGGCGTAGCCGAGAAATTCTCCCGCCATATTCTCCGCGGCATAGATGAGCGGCGGATCGGAAAGTCCCGCCTGCTCCAAAAAGCGCTCGGCCTGTTCGCGCGTAAACGGCGGCTCCAGCCAGCGCATCACCGCTTCATCCGAGAGCAGGGCGTATAATTCGTCCGCGTCCTCCCGCCGCATCATCCGCAGGCGGACGCGCGCCCCCTCCGTCAGGATCATCCCCTGTGGTGCTTGCCGCGGAACGTCATCTCCGGATTTTTGACGCTCACGACCGTGTTGGGCGCGACCGACGAGGTCAGAAACGCGTTGCCACCGACGACGACATTGTCGCCGATCTCCGTCGCGCCGCCGAGCAGCGTGGAGTTTGCGTAGATGACGACGTTGTTGCCGACCTTCGGGTGGCGGCGCACATTCGGGTTCGTCGCCATACCCGCGGGCGAGAGCGCGCCGAGCGTCGCGCCCTGATAGAGCTTGACGTTGTCGCCGATGATCGTCGTCTCGCCGACGACGACGCCCGTACCGTGGTCGATGAAGAAATATTCGCCGATCTTCGCGCCGGGGTTGATGTCGATACCGGTCTGCGAGTGCGCGTATTCCGACATCATGCGCGGGATCATCGCGACCTTGTTCTCATACAGCTCGTGTGCGATGCGGTAGATGAAGATGGCGAACATGCCGGGGTACGAGAGCAGGACCTCCTCCTTGCTGTAAGCCGCAGGATCGCCCTCAAAGTTCGCCGACAGGTCCTTGAGCAGCAACTCCTGAATGGCAGGGATGCGCTCGATGAATGCCGTGCTGATCGCATAGGCCACTTCGCAGTTCTCGTCGCACTCCGGCATCGTCAGCGTGATCTGGCGCGTCAGCTTTTCGTGGATGTGCTCCATCAAAAGCGCGCTGTATTGCTCCGGCGGCAGCTTCAAGAGGTCGCGGTCGCCGTAGTAAACAGGGAAAATGAGCTTCTGACAGTCGCGAATGATCTCGATGACCGCATTACGGTTGGGCATGCGCAGCGCATCGCCGTACATGGGGATCTGAGAGCTCTTGTAGTTCGCCGCCATGCGGTCAGCCGCCGCATGGATGACGGTGTTCTTTTTTGCTTTGTCCATAGCTAATCCTCGCAATCTATCAGAAACAGTCATATCACAATTAGGAAATAATTATAGTATCTCCCCGCGTCAAAATCAAGTATTTCCTCTGCAAACGCCTTAGAAATATACACCTCCGCGCGGGAATTCAGCCAAAAAACGTGTCCATTCATTTTTTCATTTGCATCCTGCGTGCTTTTGCTTTATGCTGTTTTTATAGGGACGCTTCGCATTAGATACGTCCCAAGCAGTAAACAATCCACCGCAGGAGGATCAAAATATGAAAGCAAAGGTTTATTTTTCCAAGCAGATCACGCCGGAAAAGGTCGTGGAGCTCTACAAGGCCGTGGGTCTCGAGCTGCCCGGCAAGGTCGCCGTCAAGGTGCACTCCGGCGAACCGGGCAACCAGAACTTTCTGACGCCCGAGTTCTGGCAGCCGATGGTCGAGACCGTACACGGCACCATCGTTGAGTGCAACACCGCCTATCCCGGCGAGCGCAACACGACCGACGCCCACCGCCGCACGATGATCAAACACGGCTGGAGCAAGCTCTTCGATGTCGACATTCTCGATGCCGAGGGTCCCGATCTTGAGCTCCCCATCCCGAACGGCAAGCGCATCCAGAAGAATCTGGTCGGCAAGGATATCAAAAATTATGATTCCATGCTCGTTCTTTCCCACTTCAAGGGCCACCCGATGGGCGGCTTCGGCGGCGCGCTCAAACAGCTCTCCATCGGATGCGCGTCCAGCGCAGGCAAGGCGAACATCCACGGCGCGGGCAAGCCCGAAGAGATGTGGACGACCGAGCAGAATACCTTCCTTGAGTCCATGGCCGACGCGGCGGAGTCCGTCGTCAAGCTTTTCGACGGCAAGATCGTCTACATCAACGTGATGAAGAACATGTCCGTCGACTGCGACTGCTGCGCCGTGGCGGAGGATCCCTGCATGAAGGACATCGGCATTCTCGCCTCGCTCGACCCGGTCGCGGTCGATCAGGCGTGCATCGATCTCATCTATGCCGCAACGGACGACCCCGGCCAGAAGCACTTCATCGAGCGCGTGGAGTCGCGCCACGGTATCCACACGATCGAGTGCGCCGCGGCTCTCGGTGTCGGGAGCCTCAACGGCGTCCACACCGTGGAGGCCGCTGCCGAGCTCGGCTTCGGTTCGAGAGAGTATGAGCTGATCGAGCTCTAAGAAAAATCGCAACGAAAAAGGCGATGGCCGTACGGCCATCGCCTTTTCTTTTGCTTCTTTACTTGATGAACCAGATGTCCATATCGACGTTGCCCTTGATGCCGTCCACGCTGCCCTTGGATGAATACTGCCACATGGCAAAATCGTAGTAGAACGAGGGCGCGTCCACATCGTAGCGCGCGTACCACAGCGGGTAATCCATGACCTCGCTGAGGTCATACTTGACATAACCCGCGTAGTCGGTGATGTAGATCATCGGGTCGTAGCCCGCGTCCTTGATGATCTTGCAGAAGGCGTTCGCCGCAGCGCAGAGCACGCCGGTCTCGATGCCGTAGGTGCGCGCCTCCCTCTTGCCGATGACCTCCCAGTCGAAGACGACGGGACCCGTGATCTCATGGCCGCGCAGCTTGTCGAGCACGTGATAGGCCTCCTCCTGCGCCTCTGCCACGCTCACAGCCTGCGAGAAGAAGTAAGCGCCCACCTGAAGGCCCGCTCTCGCCGCGCCGTCGGCATACTCGTCAAACTTCGTGTCGTCATAGATCGCGCCCACAGTGTAGCCGCGGCCGCCCACGCGCGCGATGACAAAGTCCACATCAGTGCGCGCGACCGCGTTCCAGTCCACATCGCCCTGATACTGCGACACGTCGATACCGACGCGCGTGCGCACGCTGGGATCGTTGTAGGTCATGATGCTGCCGTTCTTGACGAACGCAGACTGATTATAGGTGTTCGTCGGCACACCCTCGAGCACATCGAGCGTGTAGTCCTTGTAGTAGATCTTCTGCTTCTGGTCGAGCGAGCTGAGCTGATAGATGCGGTAAACGATCGTCGCCACCTCCGCGCGCGTGATGCTGCTGTTGGGGTAGAAATACGTCAGGTCGCCGACCTTCGTGCCGATGAACACACCCGCTTCATAGAGCGCCGTCACATAGCCGTCGTTCACGTCGGCAAAGGGAGAGGTCGTGTTGGATGCGCCATAGCCCAGCGCCTTGGCCGCAAAGCGCGCCACATCGAGGCGACTGATGCCGTTGTCAAGCTGATAGTCGCTGTAATTCTGCGCGGCAAAGCCCATGGAATAGGCGTAGGTCGCGTAGCCGCTTGCCCAGTGCGCCGTGCTGGGCTTCTGCTCCTTGTGGCCGGTCGAGAGCAGAACGAGCTTGAGCATTTCGCCCGTGCTCGTGGGACGGTTGGGGGCAAACGTGCCGTCGCCGTTGCCGCCGACGATGCCCTGCTTGCTCAGCTCCATGACATAGTTATAGAACCAGTCGGACTTGTTGACGTCGGTATAGGTCTTGCCGGTGTAGCTCGTCGCCGTCCACTGCGCCGTGACGACCGCGTTGCCGTTCACGATGCTGTTTTCCGTGATGGTCTTGCCGTCGCTCGTCTGGAAGCCGGCAAAGCTGTAGCCGAGCTTTTCCGCTTTGGGGAAGTTACCGTAGGTCTTGCCGATCTCGTAGACGGCAAAGTCCGTCTCGTAGGACGTACCGCTTTCCATATTGATGATGAGATACGCAAACTCGTTCTCCGCCGCGCAGGTGCTGTCATCTAAATAAATGGCAGCCTCCTGCAGGCGGCGGTCGGCAAGGCCCGCCTGGGCCTGTCCGCCGGAATGGCACCATTCGCCGAACGCATGCGCCACTTCAAGGCGCGTCGCGTCCTTTTCGCCGCGGGCGATCTTGACCAAGTCGCTCGTGCCGCTCATCCAACCGGTGCCGAAATTGTAGCTGAAGCAGATCAGCGCGTCGAACTGCCCCTGCGTGGGCGTGACGTCGTAGCGGTCAAAAAAGTCGTTGAGCTTGGCCTCATACGCCTCGACCTTGCTCATCAGAAGAAGCTCCGCCTCTTCGCGCGTGATGCCCTCGGGATAATCCTCGGCACCGCACTCCGTGCCGTAGCCGATGTACCACTTGCCGCCGGAGGAATACTTCTCCGCGCGGAAGCCCTCTTCCTCCTCGATCTGCGCAATGGCCGCGTCGCCCGCGCGCATCAGCCGATTGCTCGCCATCGCGGCGGGCACGCAGAGCTGCATGGCAAGGCACAGCGCCAGAAGCACGGCCAGCGGCGTTCTCTTTCTCATGTTCTGCTTCATCTCGTTTCTCTCCTTTTGCCGGAATCGGGCGAAAATGCCCACTCTCTATAATGTTTTTCCATGATACCACAGGTTTACATAAGAATCAACCAAAAAGCGCAAAAAATGCCGCCCCGTGTCGAATCGGGCGGCATTTTTGTTACAGCAGTGCGTCGAAGAGCGCATCCATATTGTCGTCGGAATACTCGACTTCCGCGCTGTACAGCCGGCAGAGCTCGATCTGATCCTCCACCGTGAACTCGCCGTGCAGCAAAAGGTGCAGCGCACCAAGCGAGAAAAGCAGCCGGACAGACAGCACGGCGAACGCCGCCTTGCTGCTCACGTCCCCGTCGTCGAGCGCCGTCGGCACGTGACGATAGAGGAAGTAGACGAGCAGCTGCTCATACTCCGTCTCGCGTCCTTTCATGTGCGCGGCAAAATCGTCGAGCGGCAACTCATCTGCGTGCTCGCGCAGCGCTTCCAAAATGCCCGTCCACGCCTCGTCCATACGCTCGAGCGAGAGATAAAACTCTGCCCAATGTACAAGCGGGACGTCCGGCACGTGTGCACCGCAGGCCGATAAAATCTGCTCTATTCGCCGCTCGATCGGTTCCTCGCGGTTCTGTGCAATGGCGAAAAGATGGTCGCGCAGCGTGAGCAGCGCCGTTCCCTCTTCGTCGAGCTCCCCCTCGCCCGTCACGACGAGCGTTGTCTTCTCCGGCTTGGTCAGAATGAGCCGCGCGGCCTCCTCGCAGCAGAGGCCAACGCCAATCTCCGTGCGCTCCGAAAAAAAGCTGCGGTAGCGCGGGTGGTCGGTGCAGATCTGGCAGAGCATACCATCCCCGCCGTATAAAATGAGATCGCAGAGGTTTTTGCCGTTCAAAAACGGGCAGCGCTCCTGCTCGCCGAGGAGAAAGTGCGGCATCTCGCCGCTGCGGTCGATACATTTATGCAGGCGCTCGCCCATCTCGCCGCCGATCTGATCGTAGGCGGCGAGGGAATCCCCGTCCACGTCGATCTCCCAGCCGATGCAGCAGTTGTGTCGGCAGCGGTCGGCGATGCAATGGAAAAGCGGATAATAGTCCGGATAAGCGTTCTGCACGGCGGAGTCCTCCTATAGTCGGTGCTGCGCGGTCATAAATCGCGCGCTGCTTCATTATAAATCGCGCAGGCGCGCATTGCAATGAATTTTCTCCTTGCCGCCGTGAAAGAGATATGATATAGTAAACTATATGCGGGCATGATGAAATTGGCAGACATGCGAGATTTAGGTGATGTCACCTTGGTGAAAGGTTTTTGCGCCATCCTCGCCGCGGACATTCTTCGGTAAAAGCAGGCTTGCCTGTTTTTATAATTGCGGATCAAGCGTTACGCTCCGCCTCGGTTTCCTCACCGAGTCAAAATCAGAGAACAGCAAAATAGCGACAGGTATCCCTGCCGCTTATATATGCGGGCATGATGGAATTGGTAGACATGCGAGATTTAGGTGATGTCACCTTGGTGAAAGGTTTTTGTGCCATCCTCGCCGCGGACATTCTTCGGTAAAAGCAGGCTCGCCTGTTTTTATAAACGCGGATCAAGCGTTACGCTCCGCCTCGGTTTCCTCACCGTGTAAAAATTAGAGGATCACAAAATAGCGACAGTTTTCCCTGTCACTCATACCTGCGGGCATGATGGAATTGGTAGACATGCGAGATTTAGGTAATGTCACCTCAGTGAAGGTTTTGCCGTTCCATTCGTCGCCCGCTCCCCCAAAACTAAATATGCGCCTGTGATGGAATTGGTAGACATGCGAGATTTAGGTTCTCGTGCTTTCAGCGTGTGGGTTCGAGTCCCTTCAGGCGCACCATGGTCGTTGGCTTGCGCTAACGACCATTTTTATATGCGATTGTCAAATGTGAAAATATGGTTTAGAATAAAATAGAAATAATCCAAGAGGTGATTTTAATGGAGTGGGCTTATTTTCAGCAAATCGTTACCCTGTTACTTGGTAGAATGGCAGTTTTTCAGGTGCTTGATGATAGGATAGAATTCACTATCGAAACCGAAACATTTACATATTTTCGAGAAGAATTTGATTCTACTATTGCACAGCTGAAAATGTACAGATATACACCTACACAGTGTTATTCGCCTCGGGAGTACGAGGTGTTTGTAGAACCTGTTGAGCCACGTTATGGGTATCGAATTATTGACGAGCCCATTGAGATAAGTGATGACAGCTCTGCATATAGACTTGGATCACCTTCCGATGAATTGGTCTTAGCCTTTCTTTCTGGTATTCCAAGTGACTCTGTTCGCAACTATAGGCGAATATTATCATCTCGCATGATAAATGTTCGCACTTTGCGAAATGATGCTGGAGAGATTCACTTGTTGGATCTAATCAAAAAGGTAACTAAAATATCTCTTTCTTTAAAAATCTCCTTATCAGAAGGAGTATCTGCAGAAACCATGCTTAATCGTGCAACATCATTTCTATTTTCTGTAGCATATAATACAGATACCGCCGTCAAAATAATCCACTCTGTAAATGAACTCGAATTTGAAAGAGGTCATTTTTCATCTCGTCGTAGCACCAATTTGAGAAACCTTGAGTCTCCAAAACTTTTTTATAATCACGAACTCATTGAACAGTATAACCTGTCCTTAACTTCCGAAGATCCGTTTATCAAGTTTATCGGATACTATCATATACTGGAGTATTTCTTCGATGCGGTTTATACTGACGAATTGATTAACAGCGTAAAAGATATCATCCTACATCCTGGTTTCTCTACAAAAAAGCCTAAGGAAATCAATAAAATTATTGATACTGTTCGCAAAAAAACAAGAGCGAATCAAGATGCTTTCCAAGGCACAGAGCTCGAAGCGCTTGAACTAACAATAAAACGGTTTGTTTCTTTGGAGCAACTCCATGAAGATTTAGCAAATTATCGACCAGACTTGATTGCTTATTACAAATCCCATGAAATTAGTTTTTCGAATGGCGATGCGATTGATTTAGATAACTATACAAGCGATAAATTGCCTAAAAAAATCGCAGCTCGTATCTATAAGACCCGAAACGCTTTGGTTCATCACAAATCAAACACCGCCCGTCTTAAAGAGCGCGGAATATATCATCCATTCAAGGATGAGGCTGAGTTGTCAAATGAAATACCTTTAATGCGTTTTGTCGCTGAAGCCATTATAATCAAAACTGCAACTGAGATTTAATGTTGAATACCACTTCTCCATATAGTTTTTCACTACAAGGCTTTGTTGGCCACTCCTATTTTCTCCATCACAATCTCATCAATCTCCTGCACCAGTTCCGGCACTTTCTCCTGTAACGACAAAATGCGGGCGTCGAGGATTGGTTTCCTCAACGCCCACATTTTTTGCAGCTGTGCCAGCTTCTCTACTTCCTCGGCACACTGCTCCTGCACAGTTTCAGCACACGCCTGCACCTCGGCATCCAGTACCTCCTCACGGATACGGTGGGAGGAGCAATAGGCTTTTCCATTCCGATGATACCCACGGCACACATATTCCACACGGCGCTTGCCATTCCAGCAACGGATCATAGGAATGAACGCATTCCCACATTCCCGGCAGGTCAGCAGTCCCGCATAGCGGTGCTTGGCCTGATTGCCGTTTGCGAGGCGAGCCTGCTGTTTGAGCAAGCGCTGTACCTGCTCCCATTCCTGTTTTCCTATGATTACGGGGAAGAATCCCTCATGACGATGCCAGTCGGTTTTGTCTATATGCTTGGCCTTACCTTTGTTGTATTCTCTGCGGTGGTTATTACCCTTTAGGTTCCTGTGCCGCGAGGCGTGTGGGTTCGAGTCCCACTACCCGTACCATGGCGAGTGGTCTCACAGCATTTGAAAAGCTGTGAGGACACTCGCTTTTTTCTGCTCAAACCGCAGGTCTGTAACAGAGGATTTTATTGCGGGGAGGAGACGGGCGAGAGCCTGACGGATTTCATCCTGAAGGAAAAAACGGAGGAGGCGAAACGCCTCCTCCGCTATTCGGATAAATCTTTGACCGCTATCGGGTCCTATTTCGGATTTTCCTCCGCCAGCCATTTTCTCAGAGTGTTCAAAGCCTGCGTCGGCAGCACACGCAGCGAATATCGGGATAAATACCTGTGACTGCTTCCGCACAACAGACATGCTGCGCGAATAGAGACATCCGGGGATGCCTGAATGGCCCCCCGGATGTCTGTGAAAAAGAGAGTTATCAGCGGGCCTTTCTGCGCCGCAGCGTCAGGCATGCGCCCAGGGCGCACACGGTCATCAGGCCCATGTACAGCAGCACGCCGCTGTCGCCGGTCTTGACGCCGGGATTCTCCGGCTGCTCCGGCTTTTCGGGCTGGCTGGGATTCTCCGGCTGCTCAGGCCGGTAATCCGGGTCCGCCGCGCCGCAGACGGTGCACTTGCCGTCCTTATAGTCATGGCCGGTGGCGGGGATAATCTCGCCCTTCTTCACGGTCTCGCCGCAGGTCTTGCACACCTCATCACCGGTATAGCCGTCCTGGGTGCAGGTAGCATCCACAGCGCCCACAACCTGGGTATCGTGGCCGGTGGCGGGGATGGTCTCACCCTTCTTCACGGTCTCGCCGCAGGTCTTGCACACCTCATCGCCGGTATAGCCGTCCTGGGTGCAGGTAGCGGACTTGGCGCCCACAACCTGGGTATCGTGGCCGGTGGCGGGGATGATCTCACCCTTCTTCACGGTCTCGCCGCAGGTCTTGCACACCTCATCGCCAGTATAGCCGTCCTGGGTGCAGGTAGCATCCACAGCGCCCACGACCTGGGTATCGTGGCCGGTGGCGGGGATGATCTCGCCCTTCTTCACGGTCTCGCCGCAGGTCTTGCACACCTCATCGCCGGTGTAACCATCCTGGGTGCAGGTGGCGGGCTTGGCACCCACAACCTGGGTATCGTGGCCGGCAGCGGGGATCACCTCCGTCTTGACGGCGGTATAGGTCTTTTGCTCAAAGGTCACAGCAGCCGTGTAGGTGCGGACACCGTCCGTGGTGCAGGTGGCAGGCGTGGTGATCTCGTTGGTGATCACGGCGTTCTCCACCTCAACGTGAGAGGAATCATTGGTGCAGATGAAGGTCGCAGCGGCGCTCTCCACTCCGTTCCAGCTCCACACGGGCTGGCCCCAGGCGTGGCCGGTGGCGGGAATCGCCTCCGTCTTCTGGTCGCCGCACATGGTGCAGGTATAGGTCATCTCGCCGTCCTCGGTGCAGGCAGCCGCCTTGGTGACCTCGCCGTCATTCCAGATGTGATGTCCGTCGGCGGTGGGGCAGGCCACATAGTACAGACGGATCACATCATCCTTCTTCACATAGTAGCTGTCCAGAGTGGCATAGATGGGCTCGCCGTTTTCATAGCGCAGAATGGGCATCTCCCCGTTGACGGTGAACAGCCACCCGGACCAGCTGCCGAAGCGCTTGTCGCCGGAGGACAGGGTCACGCCGTTGGGATCGGTGATGCCGGTAACATAATAGCCGCTGCCCTGATAGCCATACTTGTTCTGGCTCAGCAGCGCAAACAGCACGTCTGCCGCAGTGCGGTTGTCGGTCCTGGCGCAGCGATAGCTGGCCCCGGTCAGATTCTGGAACGCAGGCTCTATACTGCTGCCTTCCACGTTCAGTGTCACGTCGAAGGGCAGGAGACCGGGATCCTCGCCGTCCCGTCCGGCAACGGTGACAGTGGTGGAGATGGGCTGCTGATAGAACTTGGCAAACTCCGCATAGGCGGGGTCATTCCGGAACTTTTCGTAATACTTGGCGTATTCCGTGTAGGTCAGGACGCTGTCGACGGTGACGCGGGTGTTGTACTGGGGCTGGGTCACCAGCAGGGTCTCGTGGGCCACCACGGAGCTGTTGCTGGAGCGGAAGCAGCGGTACTTCTGGGCCGCGTACCAGCCGGGGATATTGTCGGCCTTGACGCCGCACATGTTGTAGTCGTTCATGTTCCGGATGAACCGGTAGCCGTCGCCGTCGGGGACGATCTCGATGAAGGACTGCATATCGCCGGTGACATTGCCGCGGTCCGTGTTGGCGTTGCGGATGCCCTCCCAGTACACGTCCTCGGTGCACACCTTCTTCATAAAGGCAAAGGCGGCGTCCAGATCGCTCTGCTGCATGGGCTGAACGGTGAGGACGATGTCCTTGCTGGCCAGCACCGGCATAGAGCCGTAATCCTTGCCGGAGCCGCTGGGGCGGTCCAGAATCTTCACCGTGACGGTGACGGTCCTGGTTCCCTGGCCGGGCAGCGGCTGATACGTCAGCATCCGGGCCACATTGACCATGGCGGGATCGGCGGACACCACCACATTCTCATCGCTGGTGCACAGCAGAATGGGGGTATACTTGCCGTCGAAATCCTGGTGATAGTCCCGGGCTGCATAGGTGCGGAAATCAGTGGTGGTGGGGAACTGGATATCCGAGGTGACGCTGCCGGTGTTGATGGCCGCGCCGTTGCGGGGATTGGTCAGGCCGGTCTCCCGCAGGGTAGTCTCCAGCAGGGCCTGATAATCCACGGGCCGGGGGCTGTCGGTGCCCTTAAAGAGGATGGTATAGACCTTGGTAACGGTCAGGTCCTCCCGGCCGTTGTACACCAGCTTCAGGGTCAGCGTGACGGTGGTGTCATTCCTGGGCATGGTGACGGTGGCCTTGTAGGGGGCAAAGATGGCGGAGTTGGACTCCGTAACAGACAGGATGGCCCTGTTGCTGGAGGTCCAGGAGGCGGTGGTCCACAGCTCCTGGCTGCCGCCGTCATTGTAGTCCACGGTGCCCTCGTCCACGCCGGCCTTCAGGGGATACTTGGGCAGGCTGGTCAGGTCGGAGGCGCTCTCCACCGTCTCAGGCGGGGTGATGCGGTCCGCCACGGTGTTCAGAGCGGCCATGGCCTTCTCCTCGTCCAGAGGAATGTTGAACAGGCACTGGTCACTGTCCTTGGTATAGGCGGTGTCCTTGTATGTCAGCACCAGGGTGGGGCGCACGGTGCCGGAGGCGGCAGGGGTAGAGCCCTTCTCATTCCACTTATACTGGATGGTGCCGTCGGCAGCGATGCCCACATAGTTCCAGCTGCTGTAGGCGGCCTCCTTCATGGCAACGGTGATGTCCGTGATGCCGGCTGCCGTCAGCTTGGCCCGGATCATGGTCAGAGCGTTGGTATCGGTGCCGTACTTGGGGTTATAGGTGCCGGAGATGGCTTCCTCGGCGGCGGCCAGCTTTTCCTCGGCCTCCTTCTGCTCGGGAGACTTGTTCTCCGTCCAGATGGCATAGAGGCTATACGTCTCGCCGTCCTCGCTGCCGTCTTCCCAATAGTCGCCCTCCTCAAAGGGGCGGTTGATGACGGCGCCGTCCAGGTACTTCACCTCGGTGCCGTAGGAGCTCTCAGCCCAGCCGGCGAACTCATAGCCCTCCCGGCTGAAGCCGCAGCGGGTCAGGGTCACATCCTGGCCGAAGGGCGCGCTGATCGGCCATGGAGCCGGTGGTGGTGCTCTTGTCGGAATACTTGACGTTGTACTTGATGATGTACTGATAGTCGCGCCACTTGGCGATCAGGGTCACCTGGTCGCCGGTGAACACGGTGTCCTTGGTAACGGCCTCGCCGAAGGAGCCGTCCTCGTTTTTCACATACCAGCCGTCCAGGGCCTTGTTGTCGGGATAGTAGCTCTTGCTGAGATAGGGCAGGCTGGAATAGACCTTGTCCGGGGTGACGGTCTTGTCCGCCAGAGACTGCTTGTAGCCGTTGCCGTCGAAGTGGACGGTGATGCCCTTGGTCCAGTGGGCGTACATATGGAAGCCGTTTTCGGCGTCCTCCGCTGTGAGCTTATAGGACAGGGCGATCTCGCTGCCGCCCTCCGCCGCATCGTACCAGCCGTCGAAGATATAGCCGGTGCGCTGGGGGTCCTCCACGGTGCTGAACTTTACCCGGCCGTCGGCGTCCAGGATATAGTTATAGTTGCTGCCCACCACGCCGGTGCGGACGATGTCCTCCGCGCCGTCATAGTTCAGGTGCAGGGTCACCTTCACCGGCAGGCCGCGCCACACGGCGTACAGGGTGACGGTCTCGTCCTGCCGGTCGGCCAGGTTCTTCACCGTCTCCCCGTCGGCATAACTGGCAGAGGAGGAGGTGTTGTACTTGCCCCAGCCCAGGAAGCTGTATCCCGCATAGGTGAAGGTGCTCTTGGGCAGGGTCAGCTCCTGGTCATAGGCAGCCGTTACGGTGTCCATCTGCCCCTGGCCGCCGTTGGCGGCGAAGGCAATGGTATAGGTGATGGGCGTCCACCGGGCCTCATAGGTCACGTCCCCGGTGATGACGGTCTCCGCCGTCAGCTGCGTCTCGCCGCTGAACCAGCCGCCGAAGGTATAGCCCTTCTTGGCGGGATCTGCGGGCAGACGGCCGCCAATGGCCGTGTTCTGGGGCACCAGGATGGTTGCATAGACGTCCTGGCCGTTTTTCAGGGTCACGGTATAGGCGTCGGCCCACACGGCGTACAGGTCCAGAGCCTTGTCCAGGGTGATGGCCGCGCCGTCCTCATACTGCACGGCTCCGTCGGGGGCGGCGGCCCAGCCGGCAAAGATCTTGCCGGCGCAGGTGAAGGGGTTGGCCATCAGGGTCCCCTTGCCGCCGAATATCTTCTGGGTGGCGGTGTCCTCCGTGCCGTTGTTGGCGTGGAAGGTTACCACCAGGGCCTCACCGGCGGAGAAGCCCCGCAGATAGACGCAGTCGTCATTTTTGTCGCCGCTGCTGTCCTTCTTGTATTCCACGGTGAGCTTGTCGCCCTTTTTGGCGTCCACCTCCAGGCCCTTCCAGTCCTGCTCACCGCTCTCGCCGTCGACGAGAGTCGTGCTGCCCAGCTTGATGGTGCACTTGTCGTACCTGGCCTCGGAGGAGACCTTGTACGCAAAGGACAGGTGGCTGTCCTCCGTAAAGGTCAGGGTCAGGGTGCTGGTGGAATAGCTCTTTCCGGCGCTGCCGGAAAGCAGGACCTCCTGGCCATCCTTGGTGCCGACCTTCCAGGCCGTGGTGCCGGTGCCCGGGTCCGCAGTCACAGGCAGCCCGTCAAAATACTGGGAGACGGTTTTGCCCGCCGCGAAGGCGTTGACAGGGATCAGGCCCAGAACCATGATCAGCGCCAGCAGCATGGAGAGAATTCTTTTCTTCATAATTTCTTCCCTTTCTTAAAATTTTGCTTTTTCCGGCAGAGCTTCCCTTCCCGCAGCAAAAAAAGAGCCCGCACTGCCGCGGCAGTGCGGGTGCGGGCCCTCCTATAAGCAGGATCGGCGCGGCAAACCCGGTGACGGCAGGTGCCGGATCGGGCGGCCAGCGTATCTGACTTATCCGGCCCAAGCCGGCTTCACAGTGACCCACTCGCGGGGATTTTCACCCCATTCCGCCTGTCCCGCCCGTGCGGGACAGACCGTCCGATCCTCTATGCTCTTTTTCGGCGCCGGGCAAAAAACTCCCCCGGATGTTCCAATGGAACCAGTATAGCACGGCCTGTTGAAAATTGCAAGCCGTCGGCGCTCAATCCGGCGCTGTGGAAGGCCGCGGCACCGGATCGGGCGGTCCGTCATGGCCGTCCCGATTATCTGCGGTTTGTCCCGGGAAAGGCCGGGTTTTGTCCCGGGACGGAGGCGGGACAGGCCGGGACGGAAAACAGCGTTCCCTCCGGGCTCATTTTCCCACGCAGAAGCGGGAGAAAATCGTCTGGATCAGGTCGTCCCGGATGTGCTTTCCGTTGAGCTCCCCCAGAGCCTCCAGGGCTGTCTCTGCGTCGGTGAGCACCACGTCGGGCTGCAGCGTCTCTGCCAGCTCCAGGGCGTCCCGGCCGTTTTCCGCCTCGCCCACCAGTTCAAATCCCAGGCCGCTCCAGTCCATTTTCCGACTGATGCCCACCCGGATGTCCTCCTCGTCATCCACCAGCAACACCTTATAGAGGCCC
>OLVO01002994.1_pt1 | contig 14632 bp, 10 predicted proteins | sample 1672571 | NCBI WGS metagenome assembly OLVO01 (sample SAMEA3136700, study PRJEB25190) | human gut metagenome | biome: human gut; feature: human-associated habitat; material: faeces | place: Austria | collected 2013 | reverse complement strand
TTCTGGAGGACTGCGGGGTGTCCCAGCCCCACGCCGACGCCTTCCGCCGGCAGCTACATCCTGCCGGACAGCGCCGCGCGCCGGCTCACGCAGGCGGACGTGGCGAACCTCACCTGGGAGCAGTGCTGCCTTGCCCGCAACGAGATTTTTGCGCGCCACGGCCGCATCTTCCAGACGCCGCAGATCGCGGCCTATTTCGAGGCCCAGAGCTGGTATCACGGCACGGTGCCCGGCGCGTCGTTCGATAACAATTCGCTCTCGCCGACCGAGCGCGCGAACGCCGACTTCCTCGCAAATTACGAAAACGCTACTTGGGGGCACTCGTACTATTGAGCATATGCTCCATAGAGAACCGCCTCGCCGGTTCACGAATGAATATGAAAAAACCTCCGCAGCCGAAGCTGCGGAGGTTTTTCATGCGGTTTGAATCACACGTTCGTCTCGGCGACGGCGGCGCGCAGAAGGCGTGAAAAAAGGGACGCATCAGACAGAAGACCCGACCGATGGATGCTCATCGGTCGGGTCTTCATGCTTGTGTACGGATTTTTTGCGGTCCGAATGATGCGAGGCCTTTTTGCCCTTGAAGGAATGAAGCCGGCTTGGCAAACCGGAAGCTGTTAAAGAGGATGATTCCAATATTCTACAGCATTTCCGTTCACGTCATAAAAAGTAATGCTGCCCGCATTGATCGGCAGGACGATCGCAAAGGGCTGATCGCTGTCGATATCGATCGCTTGTTTGGCGTGGCCATCATCAATTTGAAGCTGCTGCACCTGCTGCTGATTCATGGAAATCAATGCGCGCTCATTAGCCCCCTCTGTGGTGAACTCTGCAATTCCTTCCTGAACCTCTGAGAGTTTTCCGCCCGCGCGGAAGAAATATCCGAAGGAAAGTCCCGGGCGATTGACATAGACGGAAAAAGTGTGGTCGCTCATGTCCTGCGGATAAGAAATATATGCAGCCATCGTGTCAGAAACACTTCCATCGACCGCCCAATCCTCCTTGATCTTCTGCGACGAACGAATGTCTGTTTCCAGATTGCCCGACGCTATGCCAATGTCGCTGCTTATATAAAGAAAACCGACAAATAAGCTGCAAACAAGAAGAATCCCTATCACAGTTTTAAGAACCATCTTTTTCATAGCTATCAAAACTCCTTAGCAGATTCCTGATTTTTTGCCCCGGATGCGCCCTTCCTCATTCAAAGCGCTCAACGGTCGTTGCGAGGTCGTAGCTTGCCTTGAGCGCCTTGAGCTTTGCCATCGGCTCGCCCGCGGAGTGCTTGTCGAGCGCGGCGCGGTCGCGCCAGTGCTCCACGAGCAGCACGCAGTTTTCCTCGGCGAGAGGCTGGTAGTAGTCATACTGCATGCAGCCCTCTTCCGCGAGGACGGCGGCGCGCAGGCCGCTTCGCTCCATCTCTTCTGCAAAGTCCCTGGCCTTTTCGCCGCGATAGAGAACGTGAAGTAAAATGCCTTCCATAAAGTAACGCTCCTTTCCTGCTGTGCGTATTACGATACGTCGATCATTTCGAGGTATTTGTAGCCGTTTTCGGCAATGTGATCCTTGCGCCCCTGCAAATTGTCGCCGAGCAGCAGATCAAACGAGCGCGCGGTGGCCTCCGCTTCCTCGGGCATGACCTTGATGAGACGGCGCGTTTCGGGATTCATCGTTGTCAGCCACATCATCTCGGGGTCGTTTTCGCCGAGACCCTTCGAGCGGTCGACCTTGTAACGCTTGCCCTCAAGGTCTTTGACGATGTCGTTTTTCTCCTTGTCGGTGTAGGCGAACCACGTCTTTTCGCCGCAGGTGATCTCGAAAAGCGGCGTTTCGGCGATGTAAACATAGCCCTCGCGGATCAGCGTGGGGCAGAGACGGTAGATCATCGTCAAAATGAGCGTGCGGATCTGGTAGCCGTCCACGTCGGCATCGGTGCAGAGAATGACCTTGTTCCAGCGGAGATTATTCAAGTCGAAGGCGTTCAGATCCTTGACGAACTTGCCGGGGACCTCCACGCCGCAGCCGAGCACCTTCAGAAGGTCAGTGATGATCTCGCTTTTGAAAATGCGCGGATAGTCCGCCTTGAGGCAGTTTAAGATCTTGCCGCGCACGGGCATGATGCCCTGAAATTCGCCGTCGCGCGAGAGCTTGACGCTGCCGAGGGCACTGTCACCCTCGACGATGTAGATCTCGCGGCGCGAGACGTCGCGCGTGCGGCAGTCGACAAATTTTTCCACGCGGTTTGAAATGTCGATGCTGCCGGAGAGCTTCTTTTTGATGTTCAGACGCTGCTTTTCCGCGCTTTCGCGGCTTCGCTTGTTGATGAGCACCTGCTCGGCGATCTTGAGCGCGTCGACGCGGTTTTCAATGAAATAGGTCTCAAGGCGGGACTTCAAGAAGTCCGTCATCGCTTCCTGCACGAACTTGTTCGTGATGGCCTTCTTCGTCTGGTTTTCGTAGCTCGTCTGCGTGGAGAAGTTGTTCGAAACAAGGATCAGGCAGTCCTCCACGTCCTGCCAGGCGATGCGCGCCTCGCCCTTCTGGTATTTGTTGTTGTCCTTCAAATACTTGTCGATGGCGTAGACAAAGGCGGTTTTTGTCGCCTTTTCGGGGCTGCCGCCGTGTTCGAGCCAGGAGGAGTTGTGGTAGTGCTCGATACGCTGCACCTTATTGGAAAAGCAGCACGCGCAGGAGAGCTTGACCTTGTATTCGGGCTTGTCGTCGCGGTCGCGGCCGCGGCGCTCGGTCTCCCAGAAGACGGGGGTGGTCAGTCCTTCCTCGCCCGCGATCTCGGCGACATAGTCGATGATGCCGTTTTCGTAGACGAAGTCCTGCGTCTCAAAGTGGCCGGGGAGGACTTCGTTTTTGAAGCGGAACGTGATGCCCGCGTTGACGACGGCCTGACGGCGCAGCATTTCGACATAGTAGTCGGCGGGAATGTCGATATCGGTAAACACGTCGAGGTCGGGCAGCCAGCGCGTGCGCGTGCCGGTTTTGCGGCCGCGGTCGGTCGGCTCGATCCTGAGCTCATCGCCCTTTTTGCCCACGGGCTCGCCGCGTTCAAAGTGCAGGGAGTATTTGTTCCCGTCGCGCCAGACGGTCACGTCCATGTAGCGCGAGGAATACTGCGTGGCGCAGGCGCCGAGACCGTTGAGACCGAGGGAGTATTCGTAGTTGTCGCCGTCTAAATTGTTGTACTTGCCGCCGGCGTAGAGCTCGCAGTAGACGAGCTCCCAGTTGAAGCGCTTTTCCTTGGCGTTATAGTCCACGGGGCAGCCGCGTCCCATATCCTCGACTTCGATGCTGTGGTCTAAGTAGCGGGTGACGGTGATGAGTTTGCCGTGCCCTTCGCGCGCTTCGTCGATGGAGTTGGAAAGGATCTCAAAGACGGCGTGCTCGCAGCCGTCCAGTCCGTCCGAGCCAAAGATGACGCCCGGGCGCTTGCGCACACGGTCCGCTCCCTTGAGCGACGAGATGCTCTCATTGCCATAATTCGTTTTTTTTGCTTCTGCCATTGCGCATTCTCCATTTCGCCGAAAATTAACATTCTGATCGTCAAACACAAAATTTAGTACATTATACGATTTTTTGACCACAATAGCAAGTGGACGGCGGAGATTTTTGTCGGCGGTGCGAAAATGCGGAAGTTGGGAGGATAGGGGTGCTGTTTATGCCGAAGTGTGTCGGGCATAATAAAACGTCAACCACGGAAAAATGACTGGGGGAACAAAGTTATTCACAGTTTCCACAGAGTTTTCCACATCGTTATGTCAACAGAATATCCGCGTATAAAACATGAATGGACACGCTTTATTCTTTTTCGTGCGGTGCGGGGAAGGAAAAGAGAAATTCGTCAATTTGCCCCTTGACCGCGCTTGCGCGGAAATGGGAGGAAAGAGCGCCCGGCACGCGCCCTTTCCGTCACAGCAGCATCAGGATAACGCCATACACGACGCTTGCGAGTGTGCCAAAGACAATGACCGGGCCTGCGACCACGAACATCTTTGACGCCATGCCGGTGATGAGTCCTTCACTTTTGAAGTCGATGGCGGGGGAAACGACGGAATTTGCAAAGCCTGTGATGGGTACGAGCGTGCCAGCGCCGGCAAAGCGCGCAATGGAGTTGTAGAGATTGAGTCCTGTCAGAAGTGCGGAGAGGAAGATGAGGCAGATCGAGGTCGCGGTACCCGCGTCTGCTTTTTCAAGGCCGAGCGAAAGAAAGCCTGTCTGGATCAGCTGTCCGAGCGCGCAGATCGCGCCGCCGATGCAGAAAGCGAAGGCAGTATCCTTGAAGATCGGCGATTTGGGTGAAAGGCGTTTGACGTAGGCCTGATATTCCTGCGGGGTCATATCCATGTGAGATCACTCCTTTCCCCGTAGTCTTTGCCGGAAACGGGCGGAATATCCGCGCGGGAGCATCTTGCGCGCAGCATAGTTTGTGGTACAATAGGCAGGAACATGTTGACAAAGGAGCTGACGCGATGCGACCGCTGGGACTATATCTCCATATCCCGTTTTGCAAAGCGAAGTGCATTTACTGCGATTTCTATTCCCTGCCGCGTTCGGAGGAGAAGATGGACGCCTACACCGAGGCGCTGCGGCACGATCTGATCCATTGGGCGGCCGAGGCGAAGGACTGTACCGTTGACACCATTTACTTCGGCGGCGGCACACCGAGCTATCTGGGCGCCGACCGGCTCTGCCGCATTCTGGAAACAGTTTTTGCGCATTACCATGTGGCAAGAGAAGCCGAGATCACGACTGAGGCAAACCCCGACAGCGCGCGGGAAGAACGCGCGCTGCGGCAGCTTAGAAGCGCCGGCTTCAACCGCATCTCGCTCGGAATGCAGTCTGCAAACGATGAGGAACTGCGCCTGATCGGCCGCGTTCACACGCATGAGCAGACCGTTGCGGCGGTGCGCGCCGCCCGCGCGGCAGGATTCGACAATGTGAGCCTCGATCTCATCTACGGTCTTCCCGAGCAGAGCATGGCGAGGTGGCGGAAGAACCTGGACGCCGCGATCGCGCTGGAGCCGGAGCATCTCTCCTGCTACGGGCTCAAGATCGAGGAGGGCACGCCGCTTTACAGGAAAAAGGACGCCCTTGTTATCCCCGATGACGATGCGCAGGCGGAAGAATACCTTGCAACGGTCGAAACGCTCGCGCGCGCGGGCTACCGCCAGTATGAGATCTCCAATTTCGCGCGTCCCGGGCGCGAATCGCGCCATAATTTGAAATACTGGCTGATGCAGGAATATCTGGGCTTCGGCCCGGGCGCGCACTCGGACTTTGGCGGACGGCGCTTTGCCTGTGCACGCGATCTGAACGCATACCTCGCAGGAGGGGAGAGCCTTTCCGAAAGCGCTTGCCCCGCGGAAAAGGAGCGTGAGGAGGAGCGTGTCATGCTCGCCCTGCGTACAGTGCAGGGGCTTGACCTTTCTACGCTCAGGGAGGACACACGGGACGCGGAAGCGGTGCTTGAAGAGTGCGCGCGCCACGGCCTTGCCCAAAAGGAAAACGGCTGCTGGCACCTGACGCCGCAGGGCTTTCTCGTTTCGAATGCCGTCATCGTGCGCGTACTCGAGGCGCTGTCGCTGTGAAAAAACAAAAAATTTGGAAACCTTTTCCGTGTCTCTGCGTCTTTACTTATGGCAGGGCATCTGATATACTATATTATGTTTACCAATTCGAGGCATTTCAGCAAGGAGGCATATTGTGAAATCCATCATTCGAAAGTTTTTGTCGCTGTCGCTGGCGGTCGTGCTGGCGGCCGCTCCGCTGACGGCGTTCGCGTCTGACGCGCTCGGCGACGAGCTGATCAGCTCAAACGTCGAGGTCAATGAGCGCACCGAGCTCAACGCCGGTACGTTCTGGAGCAATACTTATTCCGATCTCCGGCAGGAAAACTATGTGGTTTATGAGCCGAACCGCAGCGTGAAGCCCATCGTGACGAGCGGCGATTACAGCACGCAGCTCACCACCGTTTCGTCGGCGGCGCGTACGCTGGAAGCGGACGGCTGGCGCGTGGTCGCGGGCGTCAACGGCGACTATTACGATACGGCCAACGGTATTGCGCTCGGCAGCGTGATGAGCGACGGCGTTTTCCGCAATATTTCCGGCAGCTATTATGCCTTGGGCTTTTATGACGACGGCAGCGCCGTGATGGGAAAGCCCGACCTTCGCATCAGCGCTGAGACGGATTATGATTCTTTCAGCATTTCTGCGATGAACTATATCCGCCAGACCTCTTTCGGCATTTTCATGTACGACGACAGCTTCAATGCCCGCGGTACCATCGGCACGAGCGAGCCGGGCTATGATGTGATCTGCTCGGTGCGCCGCGGTGAGCTGAGCATCGGCGGAGAAATGACGCTCGAAGTCGAGGATATTGTGGAGGGCAGCGTGGATACGGCTGTCGGCAGGGGACAGTATGTACTGTCTGCCAACCTCAACTCCGGCGAAAACTATCTCAATGCGCTTCGCGCGCTTCGCGTCGGCGACCGCATCACGGTTTCCGTCGACGCAAACAGCAGCGAATGGGACGGCGTGACGAATCTGATCGGCGCGCTCTATCAGCTCGTGGAGAACGGGCGGGTCTGCTCCGGTCTCAGTGCCGGCAACGCGCCGCGCACGGCGGTCGGTCTCAGACGCGACGGCTCTCTTGTGATGTACACCATCGACGGCCGCCAGAGCGGCTATTCCGTCGGCGCGACGCTGACGCAGGTTGCCGAGCGCATGCTTGAGCTTGGCTGCGAAACGGCGCTGAGTCTGGACGGCGGCGGCTCGACTGCGATGGTCGCGACGAATCCCGACAGCACGACGGCATCGCTTGTGAGCAAGCCATCCGGCGGCAGCGAGCGCGCGGTGACGAATCACCTCTTCCTTGTGGCGGACAACCGTCCGACGAACTCCGTGGGGCATGTGTATCTTGAAAGTGAGAGCAGCCGCGTGCTGCCGAACGCGCAGGTGAAGCTCAGCGCGACGGTGCTCGACACGAATTACATTCCGATGTCTTCGCGCGACGTAACGCTGCGCGCCGACCGGGGCACGATCGAAGATGACGTGCTGACCGCACCCGATTCCGGCACGGTGACGGTACGCGCGAGCGCAGGCGGCGCAAGCGCCGAGCTTGAGATCGAGGTCGTGACGCAGCCCGACAGCATCAGCGTGCAGCAGAACGGCAAGGCCGTGAGCGCCATCACGCTGAGCGCGGGGGATAAGGCGGAGCTTTCCGCTGCGGCGATGTACCGGCATCTGCCGGTGCTGGGCGATCACAGAGGCTTTGTCTGGACGGTGCAGGGCAATGTCGGTACGATCGAGGACGGTGTGTTCACGGCCTCCGGCAATGTCGGCAGCGGCAGCGTGACGGTGAGCCTCGGCCGTGTTTCGGTCACGATCCCTGTGACGGTGACGGCGCGCGCTCTGCGCACGCTCGACGGTTTTGAGACGTCGTTTGCCGCCATGACCGGCACACGCGCGATGCTCTCCTATAATAACGACATGAGCCGCGTTCATAACGGCTTTGCTTCGGCACGCCTCGACTATGCGACCGGCAGCGGCGGAGATGCCTACATCGGCATGCAGTATGCCGTACCTTCGAACTATGACCAGCTCAATTTCTGGGTCTATGGTGACAACAGCGGCGCACAGCTCGCTCTGGTGACGGATACCGGATATGTAAATGTCGGCGCACTGAATTTTTCCGGCTGGAAGCTGCTGACGGTGAACCTCGGCACGGCGTCGAGCATCACGGGCATGACGGTATCCTCCGTGAGCGATCTCATCAGCGCGATCTACCTTGATCAGCTCGTGCTTTCCTACGGCGGTCTGGCCGACACGACCGCACCGAAGATCACGCTCCGCTACGATGCTGCGAGCAACAGCGTAACGGGCAGCGTGAGCGACGATACCGACGGCGCAGCCGTTCCGACCGTCCGCGTGAGCTTTGACGGCAAGAGCCATTCCTCCTACACCTACAATCAGGCGAATGGCACGCTGAGCATTGCGCTTCCCATTGCCGACGGTGCGCAGCACCGCGTGAGCGTGGTCGCGGGTGATGCGAGCGGAAACCTGAGCCGCGCAGGCGTGAGCGTCGGCACGGCAAGCACGACGCCCGCCTTTGCCGACATGCACGGGCACTGGGCGAATGACGCGGTGGCGTACCTCAAGCGCAGCGGTATTTCGAACGGCTCTAACGGCTATTTCCTGCCCGATACGAACATCAGCCGTCAGGAGTTTGCCGTGCTGCTTTCCCGCTATCTTGGCGCTTCGGTGGATCTTTCCTCCGTTCAGCTCCCGTTTGCCGACGTGAATCAGATCGCACCCTGGGCACTGGACGGCGCGAAAACGATGTATGCCCTCGGCATCATCAAGGGCAGCTCCGATGATTCCGGAAAGCTCTACTTCAACCCTGCGGCCAATGTGAGCCGTCAGGAGGCGGTGACGATGCTCGGCCGCCTGACCGAAAAGGGCTACGCCCAGCCGGCACTCAAGTTTACCGACAAAGCGTCCATTCAGCCCTGGGCGGCGGAGTATGTGAGTACGCTGAGCGAGATGGGCATCATTACGGGCTTCAGCGACGGCAGCTTCCGTCCGAACGGCGCAATGACACGCGCACAGGTGGCAACGGTGCTTTACAAGTTTTAAAATAAAAGGAGAGCAGCAAAGGCTGCTCTCCTTTATTTTAAAGAGATTTTCATAAAAGGGACTACCTTTTTTGCTTGCTGCGTGATATGATAATTCAGAATAGGCATCGGAAGCGAAAGGAGCGTGATGGGCATGAGAAAAACGATGGCGGCGCTTGTACTGAGCGCACTGGTGCTGGTGCTTTCAGGCTGCGTATTTACCAAGCCCGAGGCGTCGCTCTACCGCCTGCCGAAGCTCTCGGGCGAGTATGAGTCGCTCGAATCACAGATCGACGCGCTGCTTTCAAGCGGCGCGGAGTATGCCGCGCCCACCTCTGGGAGCAATCTGCAAAGCGTGCAGATGATCGACTTAGACGGTGACGGCGAGGAAGAGGCTGTGGCCTTCTTTCGCCGCGCGAACGACAAAAAGCCTATGAAGATCTACATTTTTAAGGCGGCCGGCGATAACTACGAGCGTTATGCCGTCATCGAGGGAACTTCCAACCAGATCTACAGCGTGAACTACGCCGATTTGGACGGCGACGGGCGGAAGGAGATCCTGGTCGGCTATAAGAGCAGCTCGGACGTGCAGGGCCTGTCCATTTATCCGCTTAGTCCGGGTACGCCGGAGCCGCTGCTGATCACGGGATATTCCCGCTATGCAAATCTTGACATGGACGGCGACGGAAAGCAGGAACTGCTCATTATTTGCAGCGATGAAGAGAGCGGTGCGCGCGTCGATTACTACAACTGGGATGAGGGTGTTTTGCGCGCTAAATCGTCGCTGCGGCTCTCTTCTTCGGTGGCAGAGCTGAGCCAACTGACGGCGGGGACGCTGACAGGCGGCGAAAAGGCGCTTTTTGTCACGAGCGTGACGGGCGACAATCTGACGGTGACGGACGTGCTGGCGCTGCGGGGCGGACGGTTGCAGAACATTGCCTCCGCTGCGGACGTGAATCAGGCACCCGCGGAGCAGATATTCCTCGGCCTTTTTCCGCGCGATGAGAACAACGACGGCGTGACCGAAGCGCCGATGACACGCGCGCTGCGGCGCTTTGACGAGGAGAGCGAGCCGCAGTACTATGTTCTGTGGGAACAGTACAGCGTGGACGGGACTGTGAGCGACGTGCAGAGCTGCTTCCACAATGTGAGTGACGGCTGGAGCCTTGTGCTGCCGGAGGAATGGAACAAAGCCAAGCTGACCGCCGCGCGCAGTGCGGGCGGCGACGAAAGCATCGTTTCCTTCTACCGCGCGAACGAAAACGGTTCGTGGGAAAAGCTGCTGACGATCTACCGCCTGACGGGCGAGGCGCGCGAGGGACTTGCCGATATCGGTGATCGCTTTGTGCTTGCGCAGCAGGTGGACGCAGTGTATGCCGCCGAGATCGGGAGCAAGTGGAGCGTGCAGCTCGACGAGCAGTCGCTGCGCGAGCGGTTCTCGCTCATCATGGCGGAATGGACCATGGGAGACAACTGAGAGGAGGAGAAAAGAGATGAAAAAAGTACTGGTGCTGGAAGATGAGGCCAGTATCCGCAGCTTTATCGTCATCAATTTGCAGCGCGCGGGTTACGAGGTCGTGGAGGCCGAGTGCGGTGAGGAAGCGCTTCAAAAATTGCAGGAAAATCCCGATACGCGGCTGTGCCTGCTCGATATCATGCTGCCGGACATCGACGGGTTCGAGGTCTGCCGCCGCATCCGTATGTCGAACTCTCAGATCGGCATCATCATGCTGACGGCGCGTGCGCAGGAGATGGACAAGGTGACGGGGCTGATGACCGGCGCGGACGACTATGTGACCAAACCCTTTTCTCCGGCTGAGCTCACCGCGCGCGTGGACGCGCTGCTGCGCCGCACGGGCGATAATACGCCTGCGGTGCGCACGGGAGAGCTGTATCAGCCGCCGTTTTTGCTGAATATGACGAACCGCACGCTGGAGAAAAACGGCGAGCGCGTGAAGCTGACGCAGCTGGAATACTCGATCGTCAAGCTCTTTATGGAAAACCGCGGCAAGGCGCTCGCGCGCGAGGAGATCCTCGACGCGGTGTGGGGCAAGGGATATTTCGGCGAGCTCAAGATCGTAGACGTGAATGTGCGCCGGCTGCGCATCAAAATTGAGGACGACGCGCAGGAGCCGAAGTATATCTCCACCGTGTGGGGCTTCGGCTATAAATGGACGGTGTGAACACATCGCACGAAGGAGGGGCTGCAATGCCGGAAAATCGAAAAGGCTTTGCCTCGGCGCTGCATATCCGCGGCCTTCGCCAGCGGTGGATGCTTTCGGCGGTGCTGCCGATCTTGCTGCTGCTTGTTTTGGCGGTGGCCCTTTTCAGCGTGGGCGTGCAGGAATACTACTATAATGCGATGCGCTCGGGTCTTGAAAGCCGCGCGCGCATCGCGGCGGAGACCTTCTCGGGCTACGGCGTGAAGAGCTACAGCGAATACTACCGCCTTGCCTCGTATTCCGCGGAGACCTTTGAGGAAAAGGACACGATCGAACTGCAATTTATCAATACGAACGGCCGCGTGCAGGTCTCGTCCTACGGCCTCACGGCAGGTACGCTGCCCGGAACGGAGGACATTGAGCGCGCCATCGCCGGCAATATGGCATCGTTTCAGGGGCGCGATCCGCAGACGGGGGAAAATATTCTTTCGGTGTCCTATCCGCTGTTTTTCAATTCCCGCGTGGTCGGCGTGCTGCGTTATGTAACGTCGCTGCGCGAGGCACAGCACCGGGTGCTGATGGAATCGCTGTTCGCCTCGGCGGCGGCGCTCGTGTGCATGGCGCTCATTGCGGCGTCGAATGCCATTTTTATTAACAACGTTGTGCAGCCTGTGGCGGTGGTGAGCGATGCGGCGCGCCGCATTTCCGGCGGAAGCTACGGTATTCTGATCGAAAACCGCTACCGCGACGAGCTGGGAGAACTCGTGGACAATATCAATGATATGTCGCTCAAGATCAGCCAGGCGGAAAAGATCCAGCAGGAGTTTATCTCGTCTGTTTCCCACGAGCTGCGCACCCCGCTCACAGCCATCAGCGGCTGGGCCGAGACGCTTTCTGCCGATCCGGGCGCGAACATCGACCAGACCAAGCGCGGCCTCGGGATCATCTTGAAAGAGTCCCGCCGACTCACCACGATGGTCGAAGAGCTGCTGGAGTTTACCAAGATGCAGGACGGGCGCTTCACGCTGCGCGTGGAGAGCGTTGATCTTGCGAGCGAACTGGAGGACGCGATCTACACCTACCGCGAGCTGTTCCGGCAGGAGGGCATCGACGTGAGCTACAATGGCCCCGATGAAGAGGTGCCGCCGATCGTGGCTGACAGCGAGCGCATGAAGCAGGTCTTTTGCAACGTGCTCGACAATGCCGCCAAGCACGGCGGCAGCGGCAAGAAGATCGACGTGAGCGCCGCGCAGGAGGACGGAAAGTTCGTTATCCGCGTGCGCGACTACGGTGCGGGTATCCCGGAGGAGGAGCTGCCGTTCGTCAAGCAGAAGTTTTACAAGGGCTCGTCCAGAGCGCGCGGCAGCGGCATCGGCCTTGCCGTGTGCGACGAGATCGTGCGCCTGCACGGCGGCACGTTCGACATTGCCAACGCCGAGGGCGGCGGCGCGGTCGTGACGATCGCACTGCCAATGGCATAAAAATAGAACGGGTGTTGCATTTTGGAAACGCCTGTGGTATGATATCGCATAGAAAAAGGAGAACCATTCATGGCAGAAGAAGCAAAGAAGAAGGCTTCCCCGTCCAAGTTCCGCACGAGCATCGGCGGACAGGCGCTGATCGAAGGCGTTCTGATGCGCGGGCCGGGGAAGCAGGCCATCGTTGTCCGCTCGCCGGAGGGGCTTGTGGAGAAGGTAGAGGAGCTGACGCTCGTGCGCGACAAGTACCCCGTTTTGGGCTTACCCATCATTCGCGGCGCGGTGACGTTCGTCGATTCGATGGTCAAGGGCGTCAAGGCGCTGATGTTTTCAGCGGACTATTTCCCCGATGACGACGTTGCCGAGCCGGGCAAGTTCGACCGGTGGCTTGAGGAAAAACTCGGAAATGAGAAGATGCAGAAGGTCATCACGGCGCTGGCGGTTTTCCTGTCGCTGGGGCTGACGATCCTGCTCTTTTTCCTGCTGCCGACGTTTTTGGCGGGTTTTATCGACCCGTATATCAAGAGCGCGGCGGTGCACAATCTGGTCGAATCCGTCATCAAGCTCGTGATCTTTTTCGCCTACATGATCCTCTGCTCAAAGCAAAAGGACATCTACCGCGTGTTCCAGTATCACGGCGCGGAGCATAAGACGATCTTCTGCTACGAGGCGGGGCTGCCGCTGACGGTCGAAAACTGCCGCATCCAGCCGCGCCACCATCCGCGCTGCGGCACGAGCTTCCTCTTTGTCGTGGTGGTCGTGTCCATTCTTGTTTCAAGCCTTGTTTTCAGCTTTGTCAACTGGCGCAACATGTGGGTGCGTATGGGACTGCACCTGCTGCTGCTTATCCCCATCGTGGGCGTGACGTATGAGTTCAACCGCTACGTCGGCGGGCACGACAACAAGGTGACGCGCTTTTTGTCGCGTCCGGGCCTGTGGCTGCAAAACTTTACGACCAACGAGCCGGACGACAGCATGCTTGAGGTCGCCATTCGGGCGCTCGAGCTGGTCATTCCTGAAGAAAAAGGCAAGGATGCGTGGTAAGCATGGCAACGACGTATAATAATCTCTATCTGGATCTGCGCACGGAGCTGAGGCGCGCGGGCGACGAGGAGGCAACGCAGTCCGCGCGCGAGCTGGTGTGTGCCGCGGCGGGCAAGACGCGCGAGGAACTGGTGCGCGACGGTTCTCTCTATGCCTCACCCGAGGTGGAAGCGGCCGCGCACGAACTGGTCAAGCGGCATCTTGCGGGCGAGCCGGTGGCCTACCTGATCGGCGAGTGGGAGTTTTACGGCCTGCCGCTCGATATTTCACCCGCGGTGCTGATCCCGCGCCCGGATACGGAGGTTTTGGCAACGAAACTCATCGACGCGGCGCGCGGCGCCGGGTCTTGCCGCATCCTCGATCTCTGTGCGGGCAGCGGCTGCATCGGCCTTGCCGCGGCGGCAAACTTACCGAACGCGCGCGTGCTGCTCGGCGAATACGATGAGGAAGCGCTGAAGATCTGCCGGCAGAACATCCGCCGCAACCGCTTGACATCTCGCGTGGCGAGCCTCAAGCTCGACGCGCGCGAAAAGCCTTCGCGCACGCTGGGCGAGTTCCGGTTCCTCGTCAGCAATCCGCCGTATATTCCGAGCGCGGACATTGAAACGCTCGATGCCTCCGTGCGCGAGCACGAGCCGCGACTTGCGCTCGACGGCGGCGAGGACGGACTCGATTTTTACCGCGTGATCTGCGAAAAATGGCGCGACGTCCTGTGCGAAAACGGCATGCTCTTTTTCGAGGTCGGCATCGGGCAGGCGGACAGCGTGCTGCGCATCATGCGTTCGAGCGGCTTTGGCGACATTCAGATCGTCAAAGACCTCAACAACATTCCTCGCGTGGTATACGGCACGCGAGTAGAAACGATTTGATCTTAAAAAACAGTTTACATAAAGAATCGGGAGGAACGCGAACATGGCAGAAAAAGCTCAGACGAAGGCAGCCGCGGCGATGGCTGACGACAAGAAGCGGGCGATCGAGACCGCGATGCAGCAGATTGAGCGCACCTATGGCAAGGGCTCGATCATGCGCTTTGGCGACAATACCGTGAGCAATGTGGAGGCCGTTCCCACCGGCTCTCTCGCGCTCGATCTTGCGCTCGGCATCGGCGGACTGCCCAAGGGCCGTATCATCGAGATCTACGGACCGGAATCCTCCGGTAAGACGACGCTTGCGCTGCATGTGCTCGCGCAGGCACAGAAAGCGGGCGGCGAGGTCGCGTTCATCGACGCAGAGCACGCGCTCGACATCACCTATGCCCGCGCCCTCGGCGTGAAGGTCGAGGATATGCTCGTCTCCCAGCCGGACACCGGCGAGCAGGCGCTCGAGA
>OLVO01002992.1_pt1 | contig 14640 bp, 9 predicted proteins | sample 1672571 | NCBI WGS metagenome assembly OLVO01 (sample SAMEA3136700, study PRJEB25190) | human gut metagenome | biome: human gut; feature: human-associated habitat; material: faeces | place: Austria | collected 2013 | reverse complement strand
CGGGACGAGATCGAAAAAGTCGAGGGCAGAGAGGTGGCGTAGGAATCCATGGAAATGGGGGACATATACGGGCTTTTGCGCTGGCTTGGCCTATCTGCGGAAAGCACTCGCTTTTTTCACGTTTCGTATGCGGTCTATCTGACGACACGGCAGCCAGCCCGGACGCCGTTTGCCGAATGGTGGCTGTACCCGGCGGTTGCCGGACACTATCACACCTGCATTTTCGACGTAGACCGCAGCGTCTGCTTTGCGGTGGACCGGGTATGGGAAACAGAAAGAGAAGCCCTGATGTCCATCGCGAAGTATCCCTTGAAGCGGGAGCCTCTTCCTTCGGAGTTTATTGCCATTCTTGCCGCCTACATCAAGAACGGAGATGCAGCGTGAGCCTTTACGCAGTACCATGTGCTTAGGGGTGCAAGAAATAATCGGCACACAGGGTAAGGCTGAAAGCGAAGCGTCATTATGGGTGGGAATGGTGTCTGCCCTTGTGAATTATTTATGGAGTACGAAGGTATGGGACGGACGAATGTCGGGAAAGGCTATACACAGATGCTCCTGCGGGAAAAGCGAGAGGTCAAAGTCATGGCGAAAGAGGTCTGCACGAATGCGCCATCTGCGCCCGTTACAGCGACTGCGCCGCACCGATGGTTGAAGACCATTGAGAACAAATTCGCGGATGCGTTAAGAATCCCTTCGCTATGTCGCTGCCCTCAATGCGGTGGCAATGATAGAAGATCTCTGCGATGTGTGTGATGACAAGTACGGCCGAGGGCCGATATCCTTGCTTCGTCATTACGAAATTAACAGCATGCCAGAGGAATACGGCGGCGGGCATGTTGTGAAGTCCTCTCCGTAAACTGCGCTCTCTTAACAAAGATATTATGCGCTAAGAGGTATCCTAAGCAGCATGAAGAGTTTTGCAGACGAAGAAAGGAAGATCAAAATAGATGAAATTGAACCAGCAGACAGCAGCACTTGCGTTATGCACGCTTCTTGGCGTCTCTGTATTTGCAGGCTGTGGAAGAAGTGGAGATTTTTCTGAACTGCAGCCGGCAGTAAATAAAATCGAGTACACATACCTGAACGACAGCGGATCAAGGGAACTTTTGAAGGAGCTGCTCTCCGACACAGGCGTGTCGGACGGGCGTATTCAGAGCTTTTTCCGCCGTGTGGACCGCTTTCATGACAGCGTGAAGCAGGAATGGCTTACGGATGGCTTTGAGGAAGCAGATCTGCTGTATACGAAATATGACCCTTACGCGATGCAGGACGAATGGACGGCGAAAAACGGGACGTTTCCGGGCTATAACTGCCGGATCACCGCCATGAACTTGTTTGGGGACTTCCTCTCCGTGAGCGCAGACTCTCAAATCAATGCTGGTGAAGATGTGCTGTTTGTGGACGAGGAAACGCTGAAAACAGATCCCGATGCGCTGGGCGGAAGCAGCCTTGCAGATTTCCGCGCACTGTATTCCTCCATGAAGGCGGAGGATACCACGGAGATCAAGCGTCATGTACAAACCGTACAAGAGGAATGGGCTTCCCGCGGCGTTACCTTTCGGGAGAATGAAAGAATCCGCCTCATCACGGTATTCTTCCACGATAAGCCGACCGAGGAGGAATCTCTGCTGTTTGTCGGGCATGTTGGCGTACTTTTGACGGCAGAGGACGGCGCGCTTTACTTTGTGGAGAAGGTGGCCTTTCAGGAGCCGTACCGGCTGCTGCGCTTTGCGGACCGAACGGCGCTGAGCGATTACCTTATGGGGAAATATGACACCTCATGGGGGCAGGATACGGCGAGCCCCTTTATCATGGAGAACGACGAGCTCATGGACGGCTGGCGCCCAAATACTGAAGGAGGGGCATTCACCGACCATGTACTAAGCGGCGGCGATGAGGAATACTGCAAGAGCTCCCGTAAACACCAGCCTGAAGGCTGATGGGTTGCTTTGCGACTACGGCGGTGTCTGTTGAAAAAAACTGTCCTGGGTTCAAAACTCAAAATTGTTCACTTGAAAGATTATGGAGGAGTGCCGGAGATGGTAATCCTCCTTGCTTTTTTGTACAGAGGGAACGGGTGAGAAGCAAAGAAAATGAGAAACTACTTTCCTATGCAGCTAACAGACTTATGTCGTTTTGCTGGGCAAACTGCCACAATGCAGCCGCAATAATTGGCTATTTTCACAAAGAAAATCGGCAATATCGAGGGAGGCAGGCGATTTTAAGGACGGAAAGCAGTTTCACAGAAAACGATTTACAGCATTTTTGGCGTGAATTATAATAAAAATGCCCTATAGTGATATTGGGACAAAAAATATGGAGGAAAGTAAGATGAAAAAGGTATTGGCCATTCTTTTTGCTGTTTCTTTGTGCATTTCCTCGCTTTATACGGTTGCCTTTGCGGAAGAAGAGATGAGCAACGAGATGATTCCTGTTTGCGTATCCGTACCTGAAGGCTGGGACGCTCCCTGCTGTTGGGCCTGGGCGGATGATGGCACAAACGCTTTTGAGGCATGGCCTGGCGAGCAGCTTGAGCCTTTGGATGATGGGTGGTATTACACTTATGTTCCACGCTTTGTGCAGAACATCATTGTCAATGCCAGTGATGCCTCTGTCCAGACGGAAGGCATTGCGGTAGAGGCCGGCAAAGCCGTTTGGATCACGGTTGCCGATGACGCGACCGCTTCTGTAAGCTATGAAGCGCAGAGTATGGCAGAGATCCCCGAGTATGTGGAAAAGTTTACAGTACATGCTTATGTGCCGCTGACGTGGAAAAGCGTAAATCTTTGGGCATGGTCCGCCCCCGATGGTACCAATGCATTTGCGGCGTGGCCCGGTCAGGCTATGGATGAGGGTGAAGACGGCTGGTTCACCGCCAAAGCCCCTACATGGGTGAATTCTGTCATCGTTAACGGCAACGAGGGCACTGTTCAGACAGCCGATATCAGCATTGAGGGCAAGGAGCTCTGGATTACCGTTTATGAGGATCTGAGCTATGAGCTCTCCGACACAGATCCGAACAAAACGGCTGAAAATATTACCGTCCGCGTTCAGGTTCCCTCCGACTGGTCTGCTCCGTGCTGCTGGGCATGGTCTGCGCCGGACGGCACAAATGTATTTTCTTCGTGGCCCGGTGAGGCTCTGACAATGGATGGTGACTGGTATACCATCGAGGTTCCCGGTTGGATTAACTCCGTAATCATTAACGCCAATGAAGGCTCTGTCCAGACCGCTGATCTGTCTGTTGAAGTCGGAAAGGATGTATGGATTGTTGTGTCTGATGCGGAAAATGCAACCGTCAGCTACGAGGAACCTGCCGGCAGCAAAATCGTTGCCGCTGAAAAGGACAATACCGTTCTGATTGTTTGCGTTGCTTTGGCTGTTGCTGCTGCGGCAGCGGTTGCGGTCGTTGTTGTGGTAAAGAAGAAAAAAGCAAAGTAACGGTTGATAACAATAGTGCGGGTATGCGTTTTTGCATCCCCGCACTATGTATTAGAAAGGGGATATTATGAAACGTTTTCTCGCCTTGACGCTGGTGCTGCTGATAGTAATGACCATGGCGGCGTGCGGCGGATCTGGCGGCAAAGCTGCCGATCCGAATACTCTTGTTGTGTGGCACGACAAGGAGGCCGCAGTCATTGAAGCCTTACAGGCTTATCTGGATAAGGCACTGCCTGATATCACGGTACGGTTTGAAAAGAAAACCAGCCTGACAGACTCGCTGAAGCTGGTAGGCAATGATCCTTCCTCCGCTCCCGATCTGTTTGTATTTGCCCATGACAAAATAGGCGTTTTTGCCGAAATGGGAATACTTACGCCTGTTACAGAGCTGATCTCACAAAGTGAACTGTCCGGTTATCTCCCCATGACGCTGGAGGCTGCGACCTACAACGGCAGCTTGTACCAGCTTCCTCTGTATTTTGAAACGCTGCTGTTTATGTATAATCGACGCTATATGCAGGATGAAGAGGTGCCGACCACCACAGAAGAATTGCTGGCGTATATGAAAGAAAACACCGGGCGCGGTCGTTACGGCTTTGTGGAGCAGCACAGCACCGCCTATTACAGCGCTGCATGGATTCACGGCTTTGGCGGCAGCATTATCGATGCAGACGGCACACCGTTCCCCGATCAGCAGGCAGTCAAGGACGCGTTGGAGTATCATTTGAAATTTGTAGATCTGATGCCTGGGGAAACGGAGTATTCTACGGTGAATACCCTGTTTTTGGAGGGGAAAGCGGACGCAACAATCGGCGGTCCGTGGATGGTTCCCTCTGCCCGTGAAGCGAATATAGACCTCGGCATTGCTTCGATGCCTACCGTAGATAAAACAGGCAGGGCTCTTGCTCCCTACTCCGGCGTGCAGGGGATTCATGTGCTGACCTTCGCGGCACAGAACAAAACGGACGCCGTCCAAAGGCTGCTGCATGTATTGCTGGATCCGGAAGTGGGTGTTGTGCTGGCGCAGGCAAGCGGCTGTGCTCCGGCAAACAGCGCATGCTATGATGACAGCCGTGTATGTGATGATACACTGGTGCAGGCAATGCGCACTACCGCCGAAATTGCCGTTCCCATGCCCAATATCCCCGAAATGGATGTTATGTGGACAGTAGTCGGTAATTTGCTGACAGATGTAAACCTCTCCAAATCGGGGATAGACAAAGCCTTTGCTGCCGCATTGACGCAAGCGAACAGCTTGATTGACGCCATGCATTGAGGAACTTTCTATGAAACGTAAGCTACAAAAGGAGTGGCTCCGCTCCTATTTATGGTCCGGACCGTCCCTCCTGCTGATTGCTTTGGTAGTAGTCTTTCCCATCCTCTATACGTTCTATATCTCTCTGACCAACATGAACGTGTATCATTGGTTTGACTTTACCATTATCGGCTTGGAGAATTATATCCGTGCGCTGTTCGTTTTTGATTCCGGGTTTTTATCGGCGCTTCTCGTAACCGTTTTGTGGACGGTGGTCAATATGGTGTTGCAGCTGGTGATCGCCTTTGTGCTGGCAAGCCTGTTGAATGTACAGAAGCTGCGGTTTCGGAAGCTGTATAAGACGCTGCTGATGTTTCCGTGGGCCATGCCCGGCTATGTCTCCATTCTTCTGTGGAAAACCGGCATGTTCAACACACAGTTCGGCTTGCTGAACCAGTGGATGGAAAAGCTGGGGCTGGAGACTATGCGGTGGCTATCCTCGGATGTGTCGGCGTTTATCTGCTGCACGGCTGTCAATCTTTGGCTGGCGCTGCCGTTTATGATTATGATTATGGATGGCGCTATGCAGAGCATAGACAAAAGTTACTTTGAAAGCGCTTTGCTTGATGGTGCCGGATGGGTGCAGCGCACCCGTTATATTACGGTTCCAGCCATTCGTCCCATCATTGCGCCGGCTGTTATTATCACCATCTTCACAACCTTCAAGCAGTTCGATGTGATCTATCTTCTGACACAGCAGGCTGGAGCCAAAACCGGCGCACATGTGCATACTATTTTGACCTATGCCTACGAAAATGCATTCATCAGCAATAACTATGGATACAGCTCTGCCATATCCATCATTATCTTTGCGTTGCTGATTGCATTCTCCGCCCGGTATCGGCTGCAAGAGGAGGGTTCCAGATGAGCCGCAAACAAAAAGAACGCGTTCGCCTTACGGCACTGAATATTTTCTTTATTGTCCTGTGTTTTATTACACTGATTCCTATTCTCTATTCGCTTAGTGTTTCCCTCAACGGACAAAACACATTGCTGAGTTCGGATTTTTCCTTTATCCCCAAGAACTTCTCACTGGAAAACTACCGCCGTGTCCTTTTTGGTGAAGATATTCTCACATGGCTTGGCAACAGCGTTTATCTGGCGGTCGTTACTGTATCCCTGTCACTCTGTGTAGCAATTCCGGCTGCCTACTGTTTTTCACGGCGGCGGTTTCCCGGTCGCAGACCGATTTTGAAGTGCCTTGTGCTGCTCAATTCGTTTCCGGCTGTCCTGTCGATGTTTGCCGTATACCGCCTGCTCCGCCCGATGGGACTTATCAATCACCGAACCGGCCTTATCCTGATCTATACCGGGACCATGGCGGTCTTCAGCCTTTGGAATATCAAGGGCTATTTTGACACGGTACCCGTGGAAATCGAAGAAGCTGCCCGGATGGACGGTGCGAATCCTCTTCAGGTGGTCACGCGAATTGTTTTGCCTTTGGCGAAGCCCAGTATCGTTGTCACAGCTCTGATGGTCCTGATTTATGTGTGGAACGAGTATATCTATGCTACAACCTTTATGACCGGCGAGGAGAACTACACACTGGCTGCCGGACTGTATGCGTTGCAAGCAACGGAAATGAGCGGCAGCTGGCCGGTTTTTGCCGCCGCGTCCATTACCGTATCAATTCCGGTGCTGATCATCTTCTTCTTATGCCAGAAGCACATGACTTCCGGCTTAACGGCCGGCGGAGTGAAAGGATAAGCATGAAAAAAGAAGCTGTTTTACACATCCCCATGTCGCAGTACGCACATGGACTTGACGAAAAGCACATCGTTTTTCGCCTGCGCTGCGCCAAAGGCGATCTGAAGAGCTGCACGCTCTACTATGGCGATACCGCCTGCCGTGTTACTCCCATCGTTTTTACTCCTGTCGCCATGAAGGTGGCAGCGAGCGATTTGTATCATGATTACTGGCAGGTAGTGCTGGATAGTCCCTATAAGCGACTGTATTATTACTTCCATCTGAATGACGGTACCGAGCGGGTCCTGTATTACGGCGATGTATTTACCGATCATCTGGTGGATGACCGTTCGCAGTATTTCAAGCTGCCGTTCAACCACCGGGCAGACATTGCGGTTGTGCCTGACTGGGTCAATGACGCTGTGGTGTACAATATTTTCCCCGACAGCTTTGCCTCAGGGGTCAAACGCATTTCCATTCAGGATCGAGCCATTGACTATCATGGTCAGCCCGTACGCAGCAAATTGGGCGGCACATTGTGGGGTATTGCCGACAATGTTGACTATCTGGAAGAGCTGGGCGTGAACTGCGTATACCTGAATCCCATCTTTGTGGCAGGAGAGTACCACAAATACGATCTTTTGGATTATTTTCACGTTGACCCGTGCTTTGGCGGCGACGAGGCACTGCATCATCTGGTACGTGTGCTTCATGCACGGGGAATCCGCATTTTGATCGACGGCGTGTTCAATCATTGCGGCTGGCATTTTTTCGCCTTTGAAGATGTGGTGGAAAAAGGAGAGGCATCCTCTTACAGAGACTGGTTCTACGGTTTGAAATTCCCCGTGGTGTGTCCGGACGATCCGGAGGATTATCCGGAATACGAATGCTTCGCCTATGAGCGGATGATGCCAAAGCTGGATACAGCGAACCCTGCTGTGCGAGAGTACTTTTGCGAGGTAGGACGCTATTGGGTGAAGAATTTCCACATCGACGGCTGGCGGCTGGATGTTGCCAGTGAAGTGGACGATGGCTTCTGGCGGGCATTCAGAAAAGCGGTGAAGGAGATTGACCCGGATGTGCTGCTCATCGGCGAAGTATGGGAAAGCGCAGGGCACTGGCTCCAGGGCGACATGTTTGACTCCACTATGAATTACGATTTCCGAAAGCACTGCAATCTGTTTTTTGCGGAGCAATCCATTGATGCATCGGATTTTGCGGGACGTATCACGGATATGCTCATGCGCTATCGGATGCAGATGACTCCGGCGCAGATGAATCTGCTGGACAGCCATGATGTGAGCCGGTTTCTGTCTTTGTGCGGCGGAGACATGAGGCGGTATCGATTGGCCATTCTTTTTATGATGACTTTTGTCGGAATGCCCACGGTTTTCTATGGTGATGAACTGGGTGTTCAAGGTCTTTCAGAAGAAGAATACCGTTGTCCGATGCCGTGGGATAACGAAAATTCGACTCTGTGTACTTTTTTCAAGGAAGCCATCGCCATGCGCAAAAAACTGGAACCGCTTCGCTGTGGCGATTTCCGCGTGGTATCTGCAGAGCGCGGAAGCGGACTAATCATCTACGCAAGGGAATACTGCAATCAGCGTGTTACCATCTGTATCAATCGCGGAGGCAAAGCCGTTGATTTGGACGAGGAATACGGTAAACTGCATTGGAGCGAAGGACTTGACCACAGGAAACTCTACGATCATGGCTTTGCAGTATTTGTTGACGGTCAATGCTGAATAAATTATACTTAAAATAGTTGTATGATTATTCTGCATGGAGGGCTGTGTCATGGGTATTACGATTAAGGATGTTGCGGCAGCGGCCGGCACCTCTGTTTCTACCGTGTCCAAAGTGATCAATGGGCACTACAGTATTTCAGAGGAAACAGCGGCGCGGGTGCGCAGGGTTATGCAGGAACTCAACTATTATCCAAACGCCAGCGCACAGAGTTTTGCAAGAGGCACGACCAAAACGATTGCGGTTTTAGCAAATTTAGCTCCGAACACAGCCTTTCAGAATCCGCATATGTTTGAGATGATTGCGGGCTTGGAGGAGTCTTTGAGCACCAGAGGGTATCGGCTTCAGCTTCGCGGAGTAGACCCGGCAACTGCATACGAAGTAGCCAAGGAAGTGATTTATCGGCAAAGTGCCGACGCACTAGCCATCCACGTTTCCGTAATAGCATATCCCTTGTCCGGATTGCTTACAAAATCGCACTTTCCTCACATCGTGTTGGGCGCGCCGAATTTTGAAAGCCAGGTGTGTTGGATTGACAACAACAATGTGTACTCCGGAACCGTCGCAGCGGCTTATCTTCTTTCACGGGGATACCGGAAAATTGCATTTATCGGCGGACAGTATTACGACTTTGGGTCGCTGCATCGACTGCAAGGTGTAAAGCAGGAACTCGAAAATGCCGGCCTGCAATTGGAAGATCAGTATATCTGGTTGGGAGAATCCACCCGCGCAGACAGCTTCCTTATGACGATGAAGCTCCTGGATCATAAAATTCTGCCGGACGCCATTATCTGCGCCAACAACTATATTGCCATGGGGTGTGTTGACGCTCTTTGCAGGAAAAACATAAGAATTCCACAGGATATCGGCATTGTTGCGTTTGATGACTACCCGCTCTCTCAAGTAATAGAACCTCAGCTCACCATTGTGGATATCAATGTAAGGGACTTAGGCAGGCAAGCTGGTAAGTTGATAATAGACATAATCAAGCATCCCAATAAGCAAATTCAGACGTATGTAACGACTTCAAACATTGTGGAGAGAAAGTCAACCAGACGTACAAAGCAAACTTAAAACGATGAAAGGAAGGGAGCCAGGAGCCGTAGAGCATAAGATTTAGGGTCTTTACACGAGATATTAAGGCCATTTGATGCAGAAGGAGGAAATATGGCATGAAGCGTGCTAGAGGAGTTTTAGTGTTCGTGCTGGTAATAGTTTTGTTGCTATCCATACCTGGCGCGACTGTATTTGCTCAAGAAACTGTCAATGACCTTGGTCCAGTTTCGTCCAAAGATGTCATCTATCAGATTATTACTGACCGCTTCTATGATGGCGACAGTACAAATAATATTCCGGTTGGTTTTAGTTCCAACTTATATGACGGAACTGGGGCAGACTTGAAACTATATCAAGGTGGGGATTGGGATGGCATTGTTCAGAAAATTCCTTATCTGAAAGGGATGGGCGTAACCGCTGTTTGGATTTCCGCGCCCTATGAAAATCGAGATACAGCGATAATTGATTATCAAAATGACGGGAGTTACGACACTTGGACCAGCTTTCATGGATATCACGTACGTAATTATTTTGCAACAAACAAGCATTTTGGTACTCTTAATGAGTTCAAGGATTTGCGGGATGCTCTTCATGAAAACGGCATTAAATTGGTAATCGATTTTGTTACCAATCATACAAGCCGTGAAATGAACCCAACAAACAACAATGCTCCAGAAGATGGAAAACTGTATGAGCCAGACCGCAAGGAAAATGGAGAATTTGCTTTTGATGCAAATGGAGAACCATATGACTACAACAATGACGGACTGATTGAAAACTTGATCGCTGATCCCAACAACAATATAAATGGCTGGTTCCATGGTCTTGGGGACAGAGGCAATGACTCTAGCCGATTTGGATACCGGCATAAGGATTTAGGTTCGCTTGCGGACTTCTCGCAGCAACATAGTGATGTTGTTGCATATTTGGAAGCCGCCATGCTGTTTTGGAGTGATTTGGGCGTAAATGGTATTCGCCATGATGCTACTCTTCATATGGATCCGTCTTTTGTAAAAGGCCTAAAAGATGTTGTGGATTCCAGAAAAACCGTTACTCACTTTGGGGAATTCTTTATTGGCAGACCAGATCCCAAATATGATGAATACGTTTATTTTCCCAAACAAACTGGTGTAAACAACCTTGATTTTGAGTTCTACCGAGCAGCAAGCACAACATTTGGCTCATTCTCTACTCCTATGAGCAACTTTGCCAATATGTTGGTATATACTCAGGAGGATTACGACCATCCTAATCAGACTGTAACCTTCCTAGATAATCACGATGTTACCCGCTTTGGATATACCCAAAGGAGTCAGAAAGTCTACAATGCGGCGCTTGCAGTTCTGCTGACATCAAGGGGCATTCCAACAATCTACTACGGAACGGAACAGTATGTTATACCCAGTGATGCAAGTGATGTTGCAGGAAGAGTATACATGCCCACCGAATGTGGCTTTAGTACAACAACAACAGCATACCAGCTTATAGCAACTCTATCTACCCTGCGGCGCTCAAACGATGCAATTGCATACGGCACTACAACCGTTCGCTATAGCGATGATAATGTGATGGTTTTTGAACGACAATTCTACGATGACGTAGTTGTCGTTGCAGTCAACCGGCAGCCCGATAGTGCAAGCGTTATTCCTGCAATTCAAACAAATCTCCCCACCGGACAGTATTCGGATTATTTGGACGGATCCTTGTTTGGTACTGCCACGACTGTGCAGAACAATCTCATACCTTCGTTTACTATTTCTGGCGGCGGCGTTTGCGTATGGCAATACCAAGCATCCGAAGCGCCTTCCACGCCCCAGATTGGAGATGTAATCTCTACTACTGGACGTCCCGGAAATACCGTTCACATTTATGGAGATGGTTTTAGTGGGAATATCTCGGTATATTTCGGGACTACCGCTGCAACTGTTCAAAGTACAACCGCCAATAAGATTGTGGCAACTGTACCCGAGGGGGTTAATGCCGGACTCCAACCTATCACCGTGCGAAAGGGGACGGCAACTAGTAATGCAATTTACTATAATGTTCTGTCTGGAGATCAAAATCAGATAGTTTTCCATGTATCCGCTGAAACTCAACTTGGTGAGAACATCTATATAGTTGGGAACATTCCGGAACTCGGAAATTGGAATCCTGATAACTGTACGGAATCCATGCTCAACCCCAATTATCCGGAGTGGTTTCTTCCTGTAAGCGTTCCCTCTGGAACAACGATAGAATTTAAGTTTATCAAAAAAGATGCCTTAGGAAATATCACTTGGGAAAGCGGGAGCAACCGAACCGTAACATCCTCGTCTAACCCCTGTGGCGTTGTGGATACAGAAGTCTATACATGGAGAAACTAGCGCGTTGCTTGTGAAGAAAACATACGGTATGGCGGGATATTAAAGATCGTTGTCGATCAAGAATCAGGAGTTCATTATCTGGTATCAAGCGGCATAGGAATAAGCGGTATGACTCCCTTTCTTGATGAAGACGGTAATCCAATCATAAAACACACATGAGGTAAAAACTATAAAAAACAGAATGTCAATCTTGCCCTTTGATCACGATGATCGCCTGGATTAACGAGCATACTGCCTAAAAAAGCAGGAACAATGGTGAATATGTTTTCTTCCAAAAGAATACTGAGCGCCATCACAAACGATCCCAAATGAAGCCTGAGGCTGCGGCATTTGCCGCAGCCTCATTTGCCAGCATGTAGGGATTCCTGATGCATATCGGGAGAGGTTCTTTCGTCTCCTGATATCACGACTGAGACGCACTTTTTAGATACCCAGCAGCTCCGCTGCGTTAGTATCGGCTTGACCTTAAACGAAGCCTTTTCTATGACGCCCTGCTCGTCGATGAGAAAGCTGCTGCGGGCGACGCCTATGGAAACCTTCTCGTAGAGCTGCTTCTCCTGCCAGACCCCATAGGATTGGATCGCCTGCAGCTCTGGGTCGGAGAGCAGAAGACCGGGCAGATTGTGTTTTGCGTAAATCTTGCGCGGGAGGCCTTCAAGTCCTTGCTGATGCCGACGAAACGGCGTTCAGCTTTTCAAATCCCACGTAGGCTACGGCAAAGGCACCGACCTGCAGGGTACAGCCGGGGGTGGTATCATTTGAATGAAAATATAGAACGACCTTCTTGCCGGCAAAGTCGTGCAGACTGACGGCATCGCCGTTTGTATCATATTAGGCAAAGCCAGGGCTTTCATTCCGGGCTTGAGCACGGCCCATCCTCTGTTATGGCTTATAAAACAAATCAGAACCTACAGCGCGGCCTTTTTCCACTTCCTGATCTTTGTCCGAAACGTTCCGAAAGGAGCAACAGTATTGACATGGATAAATTTGTAAGCCTCCCATACCGCTGTTTTGGTGGCGTCATCCGCCCACCTTCTCATGTGCGGCTGGAACAGCTCATCCTCGCTCATGGAATCGATCATGGCCTGAATCGCGGCGATATTTTCATTTAATTTGCCCTTCAATTCCGCCAAGGACAAATGGGCGTAGGTGTCCGTGAACCATTGATACAGTCCGCCCAGTTGGTTCCACTTGAACTGCTCTGACGGTGTTTTCACGTCCATTCCGCGCTTCTCGTCAGCCTCCCATTTCAAAAGCAGTGTCGTCCACCCCACCTGATACGCAAGATTCTCTGCCGGCGTTCTGTCCACGCCGGGTACTCTTTTATCCTTCAGGGCTTCCGGGATCGTATCAAACTCGGAAATGTACTTTTCGAAGCTCTGATGGATCTCGTTTTTGAGTTCCTCTTTATCCTTGTATGCTCTACCAGCACGCCCTGCTATATTCCAAAACTCAGCGTTTGATAAATCACCTTTATTACGCAATTTAACTGTATCAAAAATAACCGTATTAATCGGAAAATTCATTCCTTGCGCCAATGTTGTTGTTGCAAATATAAGTTTTATCTTATTGTTTCGAACTAATTCCTCGATAGTTTCCTTGACCAGACTTGATAAGCCAGAATTATGATAACAAATACCAAATTTCAAACATTTGATTAAAGGATCATTTTCTCCATTTTCTAACTTTACAATCTCTATTGCACGTTGAATTTCTTCGTCACAGCTCATATCAGGCAGCATACCTTTTTCTTCAAAATACATTTTCGTATAAGATGCCAATTTCAAAGTGGTACCTCTGCCACCACACAAAACTAAAACATTCCCTTCCTGTTCAATAAAATCATTCAGAACCACACAAAGTCGAACCGTATTATCAATACGATCTAATCTAAGCTCTTCTTTCACATCCTGCGGGTTCAAGTTCAAGGAAATTTCAACATCTTCTGTCCCCAATTGGTTTCTTGGTGATTTGTAAAATTGTAGAACAGATTTTGTTTTCTTACTATCAAGTAAATTACAACCAATATATTGTTTTGTTGGCGCCCACTCTATGGAAATAGTATCTGCATTTCTTGGTGAGTCGGCTAACCACTCACTAATTTCCTGAGCATTACTAATAAAGGGGCTTAATAAAAGAAAATTTGCCTCTTTCATATTTTGCTTTATAGATGATAAGACCAGTTCAAATTTAGAACCCCGTGATTTGTCTCCTAAATTGTGCGCTTCATCCATAATAACTAAACGAGTGTTTTGTATTGCCGGATGGTTTTGTCTTACAAGTGCCTCTAATTTTTCGGGTGTACTAATTAATATATCAATATGCTCCCGCGTCAAAATTTCATTTTCTATCTCATCAACATCATAATATGGTAATGCTGTTTCTATATTAAAATTAAATTCCTTAAAATCACTTTGCAAATCAATTTTAACTTGATCAATAAGTGCATTAGTTGGAACAATATAACAAACTGTAGGATTAAAATCGGCTGTTTTATAGTTATGAATACTAAATAATATCTGCATCTCTGCCAGCAACGACTTTCCTGCACTAGTCGGCATTCCAACAACAATACTCTTTTTAGGCGTTAACACATCCGAAATAACCTCTCTCTGAGATGGCAATAAAGAATATATGTATCTATTACCATTGGAAAGGTTTTCTTCGATGAACTTTCTTATTAATGGTGACTTTTCTGCAATGTTCCATATTGAATTTTCTGCTACTCTTTCATATGCATATCGCAACAAATGCCCAATAAGTTTCAAGTCAATGCTTTCATTATCCAGCAAATGAAATGCATTATATGAATACATATCGATAACACTATATATATCTTGATTTTCCGAGCTATCAATCTCACCGCTAAAAAGATATTCTTTTAAAACCATCGTCAAATAAATAATATTTCCATAAGAAGCAATCTTTAGACCAACCGGTATATCTAACTCAGCTTTTACAAGTTCCTCCCTTTGAGCCTCATTCAAATTATCATTTGCTCTTTTAATATAGGAATTTAACTGTGTCAAT
>OLVO01002990.1_pt1 | contig 14648 bp, 13 predicted proteins | sample 1672571 | NCBI WGS metagenome assembly OLVO01 (sample SAMEA3136700, study PRJEB25190) | human gut metagenome | biome: human gut; feature: human-associated habitat; material: faeces | place: Austria | collected 2013 | reverse complement strand
CCTTTTTCTATCGCTAATTGCCAATTGCCAAAGGGGACGGGGTATTTTGGCAATTATTAATTAAATATTAAATTATCTTAATGTAGCCACTTAAAATCCAATTGCCAAAATACCCCGTCCCCTTTGGCAATTTATTCGAACAAGGCCATAATGTCATCTTTAGATAATTTGTTAATAAATGTTTGCTGTGTAGATAACATGTTTTCAGCTAATCTTGCTTTCTTTTTTTGTAATTCATATATTTTTTCTTCTATGGAATTCTTTGTAATTAACTTATATACCTGTACATTCCTTTTCTGTCCAATTCTGTATGTTCTATCTGTAGCTTGATTTTCAGCAGATAAATTCCACCATGGATCATAATGTATTACTACATCTGCTCCTATAAGGTTTAGTCCTGTTCCTCCTGCCTTAAGCGAAATTAAAAATACTTTTATTTCTTCATCTTCATTAAACTCATCGACTAATTTTATTCTATCTCCGACTTTTGTTTGTCCAGTTAATTTAGAATATTTTATTTTTTCTCTTTTTAATTCTCTTTCTAATATTTCAAACATACTCGTGTAACCCGAAAATAGTAAAATTTTGTGACCTGCTAATATAGCATCTTTTATAACTTCCATGCATTGGTTCATCTTGCTACTTTCTCCATGATAATTATTCAAAAATAATGATGGATGACAACATATCTGTCTTAATCTCATTAATAATGCTAATATCTTTATTTGGCTTCTTTCGAATCCATTCTCTCCAATTTCACGAATAGCCTCTTCTTTAGCCCTTGCAATATATGAGGCATATATTTTTAATTGTTCATCCTGCATTTCATTATTTAAAACAGTTACAGTTTTATCTGGTAATTCTGTAAGTACTTCTTTTTTTATTCTTCTTAGTACAAATGGTTCTATCATCATTTTTAATCTATTCATGCATTCTATATCATTGTCTTTTGCAATTGGTATTTCATATTGCTCTTTGAACTTTTTATATGACAATAAATATCCTGGCATTATAAAATCAAAAATAGACCATAATTCTGATAATGAATTTTCAATTGGCGTACCTGTCAAAGCATATCTTGTTTCAGAATGTATTACCTTAATTGTTTTTGCATTTTGTGTATTGTTATTTTTTATATACTGTGCTTCATCGGCAATAATATATTTAAACTCAATATTTTGTTCTTCATATATATCAACGTCTCTTTTTAATGAGTCATATGATGTAACAATAATTTGATAGTCCAATATAGATTTTATTTGCTTTGCTCTCTCCTCTGAATTTCCATGTATTATTAATGTTTTTATTGATGGTGCAAATTTATTAATTTCATTTTCCCAGTTCAAAGTAAGGGAACTTGGGCATACTACTATACTTGGTTTTGGATTTTTAGCATTCTCTATATATGAAAGCACAACCGCTAACATCTGAACTGTTTTTCCAAGTCCCATATCATCAGCAAGTATTCCTCCTAACCCATATTTATCTAATAGAGTTAACCACTTATATCCCATTAATTGATAACTTCTTAAGTTTGCATTCAAACCTTTTGGTGCTGTAATTAGTTCTTCTATATCTTTATGATCTACAGTAGCAATCAAGTCTTTGTATTCAGAATTTTTTACAACATTTGTATTTTTCAGATTTTTTAATAATCTGTCTAAATACATACTTCTAGATAGCGGAAGCTTCAAACTGCCATTTTCGATTTTTTTGTAATCTATATCTAATCCATCTGTAATACTATTTATAAATTCCATTGCGTCATTTTGATCTATTTTTAAGAAACTACCATCTTTAAGTCTATGATATTTTTTCTTCATTCTGTATTTTTTCATAATTTCTTGTAATTCTTGCAAATCAAAATTCATGTTTGAGAAATCTATATTTAATAGGTTGTTTTCTATTCTAACTCCTAATGTATTTATTTTAGGCTCATGTATTTCTTTTTTCTTAAAGTTATCAGTTGCAAGTACTTCAAATTTTTGCATATATTTTTCTATTTCATATGATAGAAAATAGTAAATTTTTTCCTCATTTGCCAAAATCAATCTTGTATTTTCCTGATCTAACATAAATCCTGTTTTTAGAAACATCTCCAGCACTTCATTTTCTTTTGGTATGTCTCTTGCAATTTTAATATTATCCTGAATTATAGGATTAAACTCTACATCACCATACACAAATTTTATATCTGCTATAATATAATTGTCTTTGTTAAAATCTAAGTATAATTTTACATACAAATCCTTTGGCACATATTTGTCAATTTCTTCTTTACTTAATTTATCTAAGCATATATTTTCTTTTACTTTTGGAAATACAACAGAAAATAGTTTTGGTAAATCTTCTTCCTGCAATATTATTTCTTTTGTATAATTTTCTTTAAAAAACTGTATTAGTTTTAGCGTTGTTTCTTCAAACTTTTTATTACATCTGTATAATACCTTATTATATAAAAAATATATACTATTTTTTCCCTCAAAAATTTCAAATTCATGAATATTTAAATCAGTTCTAAGTTTGTAATCTCCATCTTGCAATTTTTCCAGATAAAATTTAATTTCAGGTTCTCCTTCTTGTAAATATATTTTATCTTCTTGATAATCGCTTTGAAGTACTATACTTTTTCCTTTTAATATTTCAAATATCTCATCTAATCCGCTATTTGAAATAGTGATAAAATCGTCTTGCATACTAACTCCATAATGTCCATAACTTCCTGTAGTTTCATTAGCATATTTTATAATTTCCGCATACTTCATTATATAATGTAAAAGAGGTATACTTTCCTCTTCAAAAGCTTGTTCATTATGTATAAATTCTAACTTTGATCCATATCTATAATTTTCATTCTTTAACATTCTAGTATAAAAATCCGGTAATTTTTTTAATTTATATAATTGTTTATTTCCAATTTTAAACTCAACTTTTAAAGTTTTATAAAAAGAATGATATATTAATGTAGGTTCTATTCTTATTGAGTGTTGTGATATAAAATTTATATTTTTTTCTTCTTGTACTTGGTCTTTATAGTAAAATGCATTTACTAATTGTTTAAATACCCTATATTTCTGTGTATCTTTATCATTCTTCTTTAAAGATTCATTTGCATTTGGATCATCTAACATAATAAACCTCCACTAATTTTCTAGTGGTGTATTATATCATAAAAATAGATTGATTGCAAATGCAACCAATCTATAATTCATTATTTTGCTTTTCCAGGTTTGTTCCATGAAATATAATCACAAGATTTTGGATTATTTTCACAAATATAGAATTTTCTTTTTTTCTTAGATTTACGAATTTGAATTTTCCCGCCACATTTTGGACATGGTTCTTCTATGGTTTCCACCAATGGCTTTGCATTCTTACATTCAGGATATCCAGGACACGCCAAAAATTTTCCGTATCTTCCATATTTGATTACCATCATTCGTCCACATTTATCACAAGGCACATCAGATACTTCTTCAACTAATTCAACATGTTCTAATTCTTTTTCTACCTTTTCAACTTGTTTTTCAAAAGGCGCATAAAACTCTCTAATTACCTGTTTCCAGTTTTCTTTTCCTTCTGCAACCTCATCAAATTCTTCTTCAATTTTTGCTGTAAATTCAACATTAATAACATCTGTAAAATTCTCAGTCAATAACTTATTTACAATTTTACCTAATTCAGTTGGTACTAATTGCTTTTGTTCTTTCTCTATATAATGTCTCTCTAAAATAGTTGTAATTATTGGAGAATATGTACTAGGACGTCCTATTCCCTTTTCTTCTAACATTTTTACAAGACTAGCCTCAGTATACCTTGGTGGTGGTTCTGTAAAACTCTGTTTTGATTCTAATTTTTGTTTTATTACTTTCTGACCATTTTCTAACTCCGGAATAGAAGTATCTTCTTCTTCTTGTTTATTATCCTCCGTTTCAACATATAAAGTCATAAAGCCTTTAAACTTTAATGTTTGTCCACTTGCTCTAAAATTATATTTGTTTACATCTATATTAGCAGATACAACATCATAAATTGCTGTTGACATTTGACTTGCTAAAAATCTATGATAAATTAATCTATACAATTTATATTGATCATTTGTCAAATATTCTTTTATCTCTTCTGGAACTAAAACCACATATGTAGGTCTTATACCTTCGTGAGCATCTTGCGCATTTTGTTTTGTTTTATAATATCTATTTTCGTAATATTGCTCTCCATATGTTTTTATTATTTGATTTTTTGCAGCTGCTCTTGCTTCTTCAGAGATTCTTGTAGAATCTGTTCTCATGTAAGTTATTAATCCAACTGTACCCTTTTCTCCTACTTTTACACCTTCATATAGTCCTTGTGCTATAGACATTGTTTTCTTTAATGTAAATCCCAGCTTTCTAGAAGCCTCTTGTTGCATCGTACTTGTTGTAAATGGTGGTGCAGGATTTCTTTTCTTTTCACCTTTTTTTACATCTGTTACAATATATTTACCATTCTCTATATCTTTTAAAATACTGTCAACTTCTTCTTTTGAATGAATTGCAAGTTTTTTTTCATCTTTACCATAAAACTTAGCAACAAAGTTTTTCTTTGATTTTTCATCTAACAAAATTGCAGAGATATTCCAGTATTCTTCTGGAATAAATTTTTCAATTTCCTCTTCTCTATCTACTATAAGTTTAACAGCAACAGATTGCACTCTACCAGCTGATAATCCTCTTCTTACTTTCTTCCATAATACTGGACTTATTTTATATCCTACTATTCTATCTAACACTCTTCTTGCTTGTTGTGCATATGTCAAATTCATATCTATTTTTCTAGGTTTTTTTATTGATTCTTTTACCGTTTCTTTTGTAATTTCATTAAAAGTTACTCTGCACAAATTATCCTCAGGTATTTCAAGTATATGTGCTAAATGCCATGCAATTGCTTCCCCCTCACGATCAGGGTCAGTTGCAAGATATACTTTTTTTGCATTTTTTGCATCTTTTTTTAGACTTTTAATCAAATCTCCTTTTCCTCTAATATTTATATATTCAGGCTCAAAATCATGCTCAACATCAATTCCTAGCTTAGATTTAGGCAAATCTCTTATATGTCCCATAGAAGCAACTACTTTTGTGCTTCCACCTAAAAACTTTTTTATAGTATTTGCCTTTGCCGGTGACTCTACGATTATTAATTTATCAGCCATTATTTCCTCCTTCATTAAAAAAGACTATATAGTATAATAGACTATATTTAATTTTTTTGCAATAGTTTTTATTAGATTTTTTGTTCGATACTCTTTAATATAAAAAGCGATTTGAATATTCTCAAATCGCTCTTATTTTTGTAAAATCTTGCACAATATCTTCTACTGAAATTGGTGTTACCTTATTTGATACTAACATTTTAAGTAATAGATTGGCATCTTGTCTTTTATTACATATATGATAAATTATTTTATCTTCAATATTAACTATATTATTTTCCATTCTTCTTTTTACTATTTCTACTCCATATGGTTTATCCGATGTACTATTCTCTAATTGATAATATTCGAGTTCTATTTTTTCTTCATCTTGTATTTCATCAGAATCTTTTTTATCAATTATTGTTCTTCCGTAAAGCTTTTTAAAGCATTCCATCATTGGCATCCTCCCTCTTTCATAATATTTCTCTACTATATTACATATGCCTAGAAATATCAAGGAAATTCGTACCCTTAATTTTGACCAATTTCGACACCTTGATGAATTTTTTTGTTTTTTACCTTTTTATTGCGAGTTCAATTTCATTATATATTTTGCTTGTAACATCTTGTATGGCTAGCTTTTCAGCGTTTCTTCCCATTTGTTCTAAAATATTTTTGTTTGATATAATTTCTTCTATTTGTTTATTTAAAATATCCGCATTCAAATCTTTATCTAAAATAATTTTTGCAGCTCCCACCTTTTCTAATACTCTTGCATTATATTCTTGATGATTTTCAGCAGCATATGGAAATGGAATAAATATGGCGGGTTTACCAACTATAGATATCTCTGTAATTGTCATTGCACCACTTCTGCATACTACTAAATCAACAACATTCATTATTTCTTCCATTTGATAAATATATGGAACAATTTTAACATTTTCTATATTATTAATATTTATATTATAGTTATCTAATTCATCCTTTATTAATTCATATTGATTGGCTCCAGCAGCCCATATTATTTGATAATCTTTATTTTTCTTATTTTTTATAATATCAATTAGACTTTTATTAATACTTTGAGCTCCTTGACTTCCACCAAATGCTAACATTATTGGTTTGCCTGGCTTAAGCCCTATATCATTTATAATACCTTCCTTCTTTTCTTTTGAAAAACTTTGCTTCTTTATCTTGGTTGGATTACCAGTAACAACAATCTTATTTGCTTTTTGTAATCTTGTTTTTGCATCTTCAAATCCTAATAAAACTGTATTTACCTTTTTAGCAAGTACTTTTACTGAAAGCCCTGGAAATGCATTGCTTTCATGTAGAAGAGTTGGTATTTTTAACTTATTTGCAGCACTAATTACTGGCATACAAATATAGCCACCAGTCCCAATTACAACATCTGCTTTAAACTCTTTTATTATCTTTTCTGAGTCTTTTATAGATCTAATGGTACAATATAATCTTTTTATATTCTTTAAAGTGAGTTTTCTCTCAATACCATATGCCTCAATTGTTTTTAATTCATATCCTGCTCTTGGAACTAAATCATTCTCCAATCCTCTATCTGTACCAATAAACAGAATCTTAGATTTTCCATCCATTTCTTTTATTTTATTTGCAATTGCAATTCCTGGATTAATGTGTCCTCCAGTTCCTGCTGCTGCAATAATTACATTCATATGATTCCTCCAAAATAAATTTTAATGTTCAAAACTAGTCTTGTGTTATTTTATATTATAATTGAATTTCTATACTTTTGATGATGACTTTGAAATATTAAGCAATATTCCACACATTCCCATCAGAATAACAAGTGCTGTACCTCCTGCACTAAAGAATGGTAATGGCATACCTGTATTTGGAATTGAATTTGTTACAACTCCTATATTTATAACAACCTGCACCATTACAAGTGCTGTAATTCCTGTTGCAAGTAAACTAGAAAACATATCTGGTGCTTTCATTGCAATCAAGATACCTCTCCATATAAATAAGGCAAATAGAATAATAACTATAGCACATCCTACAAATCCCAACTCTTCTGCTAAAATTGAAAAGATGAAATCATTTTGAGGCTCTGGTATATATAAATATTTTTGTTTACTTTCTCCAAGTCCCACTCCAAACAAACCTCCTGATCCAATCGCATATAAACTCTGAATTGCTTGCCAACCTGTTCCTGTTGGATCTTGCCATGGATCCATAAAGTTTAAAATTCTATCAATTCTAAAACTCTCGTTCCCAGCACTTTGACCTTTCGTTGCTAAAAATAGAGCAAGAGCTCCTCCTCCTAATCCACCTACTGAGAGACCTGATAATATAAAATGTGATAATTTACATCCAGCCATTATCATCATAACACAAGTTATAGCTCCCATAACCAAACAAACACTCAAATGGTTTTGAAATACATATGCAATAGCAACTGGTGGTATTAAAAATATTAATGGTTTTAAAAAACCTTTTTTAAAATCTCTTAATTCATTTTTATGATCTGATAAATATCCTGCATAAAATATTATCATTCCAACCTTTGTAAGCTCAGATGGTTGAAACTGCATAAATCCTAAGTTAATCCATCTGGTTGCTCCATTAGCACTTGATTTTAGTCCTGGTATTAAAACTAATAAAAGTATTCCAACTGAAATCCAGTAAATAACCCAATAAAACTTTTTGAATATTCTATAATCAAATTTTGAAAAAAAGAACATTACTCCAAATCCTAATACTGCAAATATAGCCTGTTTTGTTACATATGTATAACTATTACCTGTTTCAGATAATGCAGATGGTGCACTTGCTGAAAGTACCATAATAATTCCTAATGACAATAACAAGATAATAACTACTAGCAAAATAAAGTCAATTTGCTTTCCAGATGCATTTCGAATATTTTTTCCTTCCTTTTGCATTTTTCCTCCTTAGATAGACATAAGTCCTATCACACAAAAAATTAATGTAATTAAACTAAATACTGACACTATTTTATTTTCTTTCCATCCTGATAATTCCAAATGATGGTGAATTGGTGCCATTTTAAATATTCTTTCTCCTGTTCTTTTAAAGTGTGCAACTTGAATTATAACTGAAAGTGTTTCTACAATTGGTACAATAGCAATAATTACCAATAATAATGGCATTTTTAGATATATTGCTATTCCTGCTATAGCTCCACCAAGCATAAGTGATCCAGTATCTCCCATCATAACCTTTGCCGGATGTAAGTTGAATAGTAAAAATCCTAAGCATACTCCTATTAAAATACTACCAAATATCGTAACTTCTTTTATTCCTAATATAATAGCAATTACAGTTAAACAAGTAATCATAATTGTTGTAACACTTGTTGCTAAACCGTCAATTCCATCTGTTAAGTTTACTGCATTTGTTGTTGCAAGCATAACAACAATTACAAATGGAATATAGAACCACACAGGTAATGTAAAATACATATCTACAAATGGTATGTATATATCTGTACCTATATTAAATACATTTATTAAAGTTAAAGTATATGATACTGCTATAATTAGTAGTCCAAGCATTTTTGCTTTTGGACTTAACCCTTTTGTATTTTTCATTACTAACTTTTTAAAATCGTCAATAAACCCTATCATTCCAAAACCTATTGTAACAAACAATAATGGTAATAAATTTTTAGCAATTTCTATTTGTTCATCTTTCATATAGTCATAATAGCAAAATAATGTTAATGCTAATATAACAATTATCATTATTATTCCTCCCATTGTAGGAGTTCCTTGTTTTTTCAAATGAGACTGTGGGCCTTCTTTTCTCTCAATTTGGCCAACCTTCAATTTTTTTAATATTGGTATTACAAAAAATGATATTACTACACTTGCCACGAAAGATAACAGTAGTATTTTCGTTTGGAATTGCATATATTTTCCTCCTTAGTCTTATTTCTTTTCTTCCATTTCATCTATTATTTCATTTACAATTAAAGCCTCATCAAATGGATATTTTTTTCCTTTAATTTCTTGATATTGTTCATGTCCCTTTCCAGCCAATACAATAATATCCTTAGTGTTTGCCATTTTAATTGCTTTTCTTATCGCTTCAACACGATTTACAATACATTCATATTTCCCTTTTGTCTTCTTTATTCCATTTTCAATCTGTTTAACGATTTCTTCTGGATCCTCTGTCCTTGGATTATCAGAAGTAATAATTGTATAATCTGCTACTTTGCCAGAGGCTTCTCCCATCATTGGTCTCTTGTTTTTATCTCTATCTCCTCCGCAACCAAAAACAGAAATTACTCTTCCTCGTGTATATATTTTTACAGCACTCAATATTTTTTCTAAGCTTTCTGGTGTATGAGCATAATCTATCATAATTGCTAAACCTTTTTTGTTTTTTACTAATTCACTTCTACCTGGTACTCTAATATCCATTAATGCTTCTTTTATACTATCTGCACTACATCCTAGTTGTAATACTACACTAATTGCAGCTAATGAATTATATACACTAAATCTTCCTGGAATAGATACTTTTACTCTCTCATTTCGGTCTCCAAGTTTAACTTTAAAATCAACTGTTTGATTAGTTACAGTTATATCTTTTGCTAATAAATCACAATGATTATCAATTCCATAAGTTTTTATATTACACTCTGGAACTAGCTTAGGTATCATAATTGCATGAATATCATCCGCATTTATAAAACCATTTTTACACATTTTAAACAACTGTACTTTTGAGTTAAAATAATCTTCCATATTTGGATGTTCTTTTTCGCTTATATGATCTTCCGATAAATTAGTGAACACTGCTGTATAAAATTCACATCCTGCAACTCTTGATAATTTTAGACTTTGTGAAGATACTTCTGCTACAACAACTTCGCACTTTTCCTTCACCATTTTAGCTAAAATTTCTTGTAATTTAAGACTTTCTGGCGTTGTATTATCATTATCAGCAATTTTCTTATTTCCAATATATGATGCAACTGTTCCTATCAATCCAGTTTTTATTCCTTGTTTTTCCAGAATATCTCTTATCATATATGTTGTTGTTGTTTTTCCTTTTGTTCCAGTTACACCTATTAATTTTACTTTTCTAGATGGATTTTGATAATAATTACAAGCCATAATTGCTAAAGCATATCTAGTATCTGGTACAACAACTATTGTAACTTCACTTGGTATTTTTTGAATTATGTTTTTATCAATTTTGTCTTCCTGCATTACAACTGCTTTTGCTCCATTTTTAACAGCTTCTTCTATATATTCATGACCATCAAAATTGAATCCTGTTAAAGCAACAAATACATCATTCTCGCTAACTTCCTTAGAATCGTTTTTTATTTTAGAAATATCAATATCAAGGCTTCCTTTTACTTTTAAATTTTCTAGGCCTGATAACATATTTTTAAGTTCCATAAATATCCTCCCGTTATTTTACACAACTTTGCGTTTACATTATATAACTAAATTATTTTTTTGTATATAGTTTATCAGTTTTTTATTTTACATGTCAAATACTAACTACTATTTTTGTGTTTTTATAAATTTTTATTCCAGCTTTTGGCAACTGCTCTTTTATTATTGTTTCCTTTTTATTAATTTCTTTTGTGTTTAAATCTATTTCTAGACCAACCTCCTTTAATATCTTTTCAGCTTCTTCAACTGTCTTTCCTGTTATTTTTGGAACTACAACTTCTTCCCTTATATCTTCTTCTTTTTCATTATCTTTATTAATTTCTAAATATGGTAATACCTCTCCTAATACTTGTGACGCAATTGGTGCTGCAACACCACCTCCTTGGTGTATTTTAACAACACAAATTTTTCTTAACATTTTATTTTTTTGAATACTATATAATTGAAAAATAACCTTTCAAATAGTTATATCATTATGTATTGCATTTATATAGATATTATTGTATAATGTACTTTACATAAGTTTTTAACTTATTTTATATATAACGAAAGAATTAGATTATAATCTAATTGAGAAAGGAAATGTTATGAACAAAAAGCGGATAGTTCCTTATTTAGCTTTACTTGCTTTTCTTATGAGTATTTTTACTGCATGCAGTATAGCTACATCACAGGAAATCCCAATGCCAACTGTTGAGAAAAATGTGTACATTTATGATGATGATAATGTCATAAGCGATGATGTAGAACATTCTCTCAATCAAAGTCTTATTTCCCTTGAGGAAGAAACCGAGATAGAATTTGCTGTTATTTCTGTAAAAAGTTTGCTTAACAAAGATATAGAAAGTTATTCAAATAAAGTATTTAATACTTTGAAAATCGGCAAAAAGGATAAGGATAACGGAATCCTACTCTTATTTTCTCGGTCCGATTCAAGAGTAAGACTTGAAATTGGCAGAGGCCTAGAAGGTATTTTACCAGACTCAAAGTGTGGACGAATTCTTGATAATTACTTTGTTCCTTATCGAGATGAAGATAACTACACTCAAGCAACCCGAATGACCGTACAAGCCGTTCTAAATGTCATTTCAGACGAATATGAAATCGATATTTCAGGCTTGGAAGATATTTCACCAGAAGATCCAAATGAATCAAACTCTTTATTTGTTTGGATTTCTATTATTCTCCTTATTATTTTCATCTTTGTTTTAGCTTTAATTATGGATAATGATAGTGATGGTCCATTTAGCGGTACATTCGGTGGTTCTTCTGGCGGATCCTCTGGCGGATTTGGCGGAGGTTTTTCAGGTGGTGGAGGTGCTTCACGTTAGTGCCTCTTATCTAATTGTAAATCAAAACAAAAACAGCAAAAGGCAACATGGAGGTAATTTACAATGAAAACAGCATTAAAAGTTATTTGTGCAGTTCTTTTACTTGGGATTCTTATTTTTGTTGGAATTAACAACAACTTGGTAACGCTGAAAGAAGATGTTGATATGCAGCAGTCTCAGGTTCAAACAACATTGCAGAGACGTAGTGATCTGATTCCGAATTTAGTTGCAACCGTTAAAGGTTATGCAGCTCATGAAGAAAAAGTTTTCACTGAGATTTCTGAAGCAAGATCTAAACTTGCAGGTTGTATCGAAACCGGAGATATGGAAAGCATAAGCAATGCCAACAGCTCTTTAGATTCAGCTTTAGGACGCTTACTTGCTATTTCAGAAAGCTATCCAGAACTTAAAGCAAGTGAACAGTTTATTGCTTTACAGGACGAATTAGCGGGAACAGAAAATAGAATAGCTGTAGCAAGGCAATATTACAACGAAAAAGTAAAAGCTTACAATACAGCTATACAGACATTCCCTAATTCCATGATAGCTGGTTTAAACGGATATAAATCCATGCCTTATTTTGAGGCCGACGAATCAGCAAGTAAAGTTCCTGAGGTGAATTTCGAGTAATTCATAACTTTACAAAAAAGCGAAGATAGTATAACTATACTATCTTCGTTTTTTATGTCTAACATACAGCTGATAAATTTACTTTCTTGATCAAATCTATTTCTTTTTTGTTCTTTTCATCATCTATAAATTCGTTTATTTCATCCATAAATTTAAAATGAATAGTTATTTTTTTATTTTCATATATCTCTATAAAATCAATCAATTCCATTATAATATCTCTGTCTAATTTATTTATATTTCCACTTATTTCAAAGTTTTCTATCCACTTTTTATTTAAAATTCTTATATTTTCTTTTTTATTCTCATGCTTATCTAGATTATTTAAAATACCATTTATCTTTTCTATCTCTTTTTCATATTTTTTCTTATACTCAACATATTCATCTTTTGTTATATAATCATTTTTCCAGTCTTCATATAGTCCCTTTTTTAATTCTTTTACTTTTTCTACTTCATCTTTCTTTGTTTTCTTAATTTTTTCTATTTTTTCATTTTCAACTTCCTCCATCCTTTTATTAATATTATCTTCTAATATTTTATTTACATCAACAAGTAAATCTATATGCAGTCTTATAATTTGTAGTACTATTTCTTCTAAGATTTCTTCTTTTATAGTGTGCTTCGTACATAATTGCTTTGACTTTTTTTTATACGTACCACATATATAATATTCATATCTCTTTCCATTTTTATTTATACAATATTTTTTGTGCATCGCTCTTCCACAATCTGCACATTTTAATATTCCCGCCCATATGCTTAAAACTCCGTTGTTTTGAACTCTAGTATCCACTTTATTTAAGCTTTGTGCTTTATAAAATAACTCTTCATCTATAATTGCTTCATGCATATTTTTTACTGTAATCCATTGTTCTTTTGGAACCTGTTCAACTTTATGTATTTTATAGCTTTTTACCTTTCTCTTCCCCTGAGTTATATTTCCAATATAAACATCATTCTTTAATATGTTCCTTACCGTGGAAGGACACCATGAATAATTTTCTTGTAAGATTTTAGAATTATTATAATTTTGATTTAACATTTTCCTTTTATACCCAGTTGGATTTAAAATTCCCATCTCATTTAGTTTATGACATATACTTAAATTACCCATTCCATCATTAACTTTCCATTCAAAAATTTTCTTTACTATTCTAGCCGATTCTTCATCTATTATTAATTTATGAGTATCATTTGGATCTTTTATATACCCATATGACGGAAACGCTCCTATAAATTCTCCGCTTCTTTTTCCTTCCATCTAGTGCAGACCTTATTTTTATTGATGTATCTCTACAATATTCATCATTTATTAAATTTTTAAATGGTACTAAAATTGTATTGGTGCTAGTTGGATCTCTAAAACTATCTACATTATCATTTATTGCAATAAACCTTATATTAAACAGTGGAAATATCTGCTCAATATAGTTTCCAACCTCAATATAATTTCTTCCAAGTCTTGATAAATCTTTAACAAGAATACAATTAATATTACCATTTTTCATATCTTCCAACAGCTCCTGAAATCCAGGTCTATTAAAATCTGTTCCAGTGTATCCATCATCAACATAAAAATTATAAATCATAAGGTCATCATTTTCTTCAATAAATTCATTTAGTAATGTTTTTTGGCTTGTTATACTATTACTTTCCTGCTTATCTTCTCCATTATCACTATCTTCTTGTGAAAGTCTTATATATACTGCAACCGACCACATTTTTGTTTTTCTTGAATTTTCTAAAAAATATTTTGACTTTCTGCCGACCAATTTATATTGCCTCCTTCTTGTTTGTTTTATAGAAGACTACTAGTTTCTGCTTAGTTTTCGCTTTAAAACATTAAGCATACATTCATTAAAACTTCTATTTTTTTTTGAATACACTAATTCAACACCCATCTCTCCGATTTCTAATATATACTTTCCATCCATTTTAGATATTCGCTCTATGTTATTTATTTGTTTTTTCAAAATATCTTCTCCTCAAAAAATTTATATTCAATCTTATTCTATCAAGACAAGTTTTATTACAAATTCGTCCACAAAAAAATAACTATGACTTAACTCTCCACCAAATCATAGTTAC
>OLVO01002972.1_pt1 | contig 14692 bp, 10 predicted proteins | sample 1672571 | NCBI WGS metagenome assembly OLVO01 (sample SAMEA3136700, study PRJEB25190) | human gut metagenome | biome: human gut; feature: human-associated habitat; material: faeces | place: Austria | collected 2013 | reverse complement strand
CCATTGCGATGAAATCCGAACTCATAACCAGTATCTTGGAGCAGCAAATGGGCGCTGGCCTGCTGACCGGCAGCCAGAAATCCATCATCGACCGATGCACGGCCAGCGTCTATCAGAACTACTTCCATGCAAAAGGTGCGCTGCCTATGCCGCTGCTGTCCGATTGGCGTGCGGAGGTGCTAAAGCAGCCAGACCCTGAAGCCAGAGAAATTGCCCTTGCCGCCGAGCTTATCACGGAGGGCAGCTTGAACGTGTTCGCGCACCCGACGAACGTGGATATTAACAACCGGATCGTCGTTCTGGATTTGTATGAAATGGGGGAACAACTTCGTCCGACCGCGCTTGTTGTCGCGCTGGAGGCCATTCAAAACCGCGTCATGGAAAATCGCAAGCGCGGCAAGTACACTTGGGTGTTCCTCGACGAAGTGTATTTGTATTTCAAATATAAATACTCCGGCGAAATTCTTTACCGGGCATGGAAAAGATTCCGCAAATATGGCGCTGCATTGACAGCGGCATCGCAGAACGTAGAAGAATGTTTGAAATCCGAAACCGCGCGTCTGATGTTTGCAAACTCGGAATTTCTGCTGCTGTTCAATCAGGCGGCAACCGACCGCGCAGAGCTGTCGAAGCTGCTTCACATTTCCGATACGCAGCTCAGTTACATCACAAACGCCGAAGCCGGTCATGGACTTCTGCGCATGGGCGGCAGCATCGTGCCTTTCGTCAACACGATTCCGCGGGACACCGAGCTATATAAGTTGATGACAACAACGCCCGGTGAAGCATTATAAATGCGTCTCACCGTGAGACGTATTTATAAAGCGGAAGTAAATCTTACGGTGAAACAAGTATGTTGTTCGCATTCCATTTAACTTCTGCTAGAGCGGTTTCAGAAACGGAGGATAATAACAGTACGGCATTCTGGTTCATAATTATCGCAACTTATTTTTTCAATATTCCGAGACCAAGAGATTATTTTTTCCAAATCGCTTGTGGATTTATGCGGCACAGTGTATTATTAAAATAGGTTCATAATTAGGAGGCGGTATGTTTGCCAATTACAAATCAACACCGACAAGAAGATCTTGGGCAAGCGTATGTCAGCGCTGTGGCCGCAAAAGCAGGATTTAACCTCAGTTATGACAAGCATGATTATGGTTATGATGGTACAGTAAAAGATGTTGCTAATCGTGGAGGCAGGTTTGTCAATACGGGATTTGGTTTTGATTATCAACTGAAAAGCTCTGCAAATGTTACTTTTAACGCGGACTGTCTCGTGTACGATCTCGAAAGTAAAAACTATAACGATTTATCTACCGAAGAAGGACTATTCCCCAAGGTGCTAATTCTTTTTGTTTTACCAAAAGATGAGACAGAGTGGCTGACTGTAACCCCCAATGAAATGGTTGTGAAGCGATGTGCATGGTGGTGTTCGCTTAAAGGATTGCCCAAAACTAAAATGAGGCCAAGAAGCGTATTTCTATCCCCATCGCTCAAATTTTTACCCCCTCGGCAGCGATTGAAATAATGGAAAAAGTGAAGGGGGGACATGAATTATGAACGCTATTTTGAATAAATCCCTAAATGGCATTACCCCTGCATCCATTGAAAAATACCTTTCATTTACTGGATGGAAAAGAGATACTTCCTTTGCAAACCAAAAGTTAATGGTTTTTCAAAATGATACTGAGGGAAATCTTAGAATTGCCGTCCCAGCTACAACAGCAATAAGCGATTATATTGCACGAGTTTATGATTTGATTCTTACACTTAGTTCCCTCACAGATTGTGCAGAAAATGACATAATTGCTTCTCTCAAGAGCGCATATACTGACAGAATGCAATTTAGAATTATTGCGGAGTCAAGTAAGAATGGAAAAATCCCCCTTGATTACGCAGCTCGCTGTATTGAAGGATTGAAGGAATTGGTTCTGTATGCAGCGTGCGCTGAGGAAAAGGCGTGCCCGGTTTGCGTAAGAACATTTAACAACGCAAAAGTCAATCTGGACAAGTTCCAATTTGAGCAGACTGAAATTGGAAGTTTTATCTTTAATGTTGGGGTTCAAGTAGCAGATGAAGACAATGAGCAGCTTTTCCTTCCTGAGGTTAATCCCCAGCCATATGAACCTCCCGAGCATCGAATCGTTAAACGTATAGAGAAAGCGATTTTACAAATTGATGATGTTGCTGAGAGAAAAATCACTATGTCAAACCTTGTGGAAAATGCTTATGAAGAAGGCATAACTGCAAATATGTGTGATGCTATTTCCATGTTAAAACCGGAAGACGGCGATATCGAGCTGGAAACATCCATCCATTATGCGGAAGCAATAACAAGGGCTGTAATACCACCAACTGTTCGAAAATTTGATAATATTCACTTTGCTCTGGTTGATGATATTTCGAGAAGATATAAGGACTGCACTTTAATTGAAGATGTAACCTTACGTGGCATGATCAATATGCTATCGAAGTCCGCATCTGCAGCGGAAGAAGGAGAGAACACTGTTCGCCTTTTCACAAAAATTGAGGGTAAGTCCCGGGCAGTTACACTTCACCTGTCGCCCGAAAACCATACCCTTGCATGTGATGCTTACCGGGATGACAGAGAAGTGGAAGTATCGGGCGTTATTGATAAGAGCGGAAAGTACTGGTTCTTTAGTGAAGTCGATAGTTTCCGAGTGATAGAATAACACTACAAAGAGCGGACAGTTTCATGCTGTTCGCTCTTTGCTTGTCTAGCAAATTTATAAAGGCTTATCTGATTTTCAAAGGACATACGTAAGAATATATTTTTTGAACACGAAATGAATCTCACCGTGAGACGCATTTCAGGAGGTGATCTATATTCCAGACATTCGAGAGCGAAACGACCGTCCAAAGGACAAGCAGCCAAAATATCAAGTTACATCCACTGTCCGACACCAGATGGTACAGAAATTTGTAAAGGAGCTGAATGACAGCGCAAATCAGCCTGACCGCTCGGACAGCGTGGAACGCACGGCAACCGAACAGGTAGAAACAACCGCCCGCGAAATTGTCCATGAAGCAGTCCAACTGCCGCGTCGTGCGATCCAGCACCCAGCCCGCAAAGAATTAGCAGGTTCTTCCGCAAATGCGCAGCCGGAGCAATCCGACCAGCACCATGCGCCGGAATCACCGCGAGAGCGAACAGGCGCACCGCGTACCCGGCCAGATGCGACGCTACCGCAGAGCACTCCATTGCCCACGCCGCAGGAGCAGCCCCGTCACACCTATGTCCAGCAGATCGCAAGAGAAGCCGCACCAGCGCTGCCAATCACGTCGGAGCAGCCGCGACCGCAGCATACCACAGTGACCGCGCCGTCGATGGAAAATACGCCGCGTCAGCGCATGGAAGATGTACGCCCCCGGCCAGAACCGAAGCAGGTGCAGAGCGCACCAACACCTGCACCGCAGGAGCAGGCCCGCCGCGCTTATGTCCAGCAAGCCACAAAGGAGATTGTGTCAGCGCCGCCGATCACGTCGGAGCAGCCGCGACTGCAGCATACCACAGTGACCGCGCCGTCGATGGAAAATGCACCGCGTCGGCGCACGAACGATGTACGCGCCCGGACAGAACCGAAACAGCTACAAAGCACCCCAGCCCCCATTCCACAAGAACAGGCCCGCCGCACCTATGTCAAGCAGACGAAGAAATCCCGCGCAGAGAAACCGTCTGCGCGGGATAACCTTTATACGGAGCAGCCGGAAATCCGGCCTGCGGATGATCTGCCAGAACATGAACCGCCACATATCCGCGAAAAGCCAGATATACCAGAAAACCGTGGCCCGGCGCAATCCGAAACCTCACCAGCAAAACCGTCCGCTGTCCGTCATGGAAAGCGCCCAGATACATGGACACCACGCAGCGCGACGGCCCCAGTCACGCGCGACAAAGAACAGCCTATTCGTGAGCGGCCAGCGGTCACACAGACGCACGATTTACCACCCATGCCACAGGAGCAGGCCCAGCAAGCCTTTATGGAAAGGCAAACGCAGCTCTCTCAAAATCCGCCCATCGAATCGATCTATCCATCCAAACCGACTGCCCCCATTCCGCCGCAGTCGCCTGTTTCGGAAGCACCCACAATTACGCCAGAGCGCCAGCCGATCACGGCTGGCAGCAAACTGGCCCCACCTGTCCAGCCACCACCGACGCAATCTCCTCCAGTGGAGCAGCTGCCCGCCATCCGTGAAAAGCCGAAGCCAAACGCCGCGCCGAGGGAAAGGCCTCAGCGCGGCATTGATATTCGGACGCGAGATACAGAGCAAATCAGCGCACCAAAGGCACAGTCAAAAACACCTGCATCAAAAACCGCGACAAAGCGGGCACGGAAAACGGCCACGCAGGACGCACAGCGAAAAATGCTTAAAAAGAGTAACAACCGCGCAGCCAGAGCAGCCGCCGCAGCCGCGAAAAAGCTGGCCGATGCCGCGGTAAAGGCTGTCAAGGAGCTTCTAAGCGCCCTTGCCAGTCTGGGCGGCGGTACGGCGCTTTTCGTTGTGTTTTCCATTGTTATTGTGGCAGGCGCGTTTCTTGCATCGCCGCTGGGGATTCTTTTTGCGGACGAGCAGGAAAGCGACGATACCGTTCCGCTGGCAACCGCCATTGCGGAAATTCAGGGCGAATATCATGCTGAATTGGAGCGCCTGCAAAACGGAGATTTTGCATCCATTCAGATCGTCGGGCAGGCCCCGGATTGGCGTGAAGTCGTAGCCGTGTTTGCATCCAAGACGGCAGGCACAGAGGACGGCGTAGACGTGTTCACGTTGGATGCAGAGCGCGTCGAGCTACTACGGCAAGTCTTTTGGGATATGTGCGAGATCACGACGGCGACGCAAACCGTTGACGTTCCGGACAGCAATCCGGACGACGATGTGGACGACAGCCACACAGGGATTGCGCTGACCATCACGATCACGGCCAAAACCGCCGAGCAAATGCGTCTGATCTATGCGTTTACAAAATACCAGAACGATGCGCTGGATATTTTGCTAGAAAACCTCGGCAGTCTAAATGTACCTATGGGTTCGCTGACCATTTCGCAGGAGGACGCCATTGCACTGCTTGAAAATCTTCCGGATGATCTTGACCCGGCACGAAAGGCCGTCGTGGAAACGGCAGTGCAGCTCGTCGGGCGCGTGTCGTACTTCTGGGGCGGAAAATCTTTGACGCTCGGCTGGGATGATCGTTGGGGAACTTCGATGGAAGTCACAGCCGCAGGCAGCGGCTCCACCGGCACGGTACGCCCGTTCGGACTGGATTGCAGCGGTTTCGTCGATTGGACATTCTACAACGCAACAAACGGCAGCGACTATCCGGGGCACGGCGGTGGTGCGGCCACACAGCACAGCTATTGCACGAACATCTCATGGAACGACGCGCAGCCGGGCGATCTGGTGTTCTACCCGGACGATTCCCACGTCGGCATTGTCGGCGGCAGAGACGCGGACGGCAATCTTCTGATCGTCCATTGCAGCGGCGGTGCGAATGGTGTTGTCATTACCGGTTCGGCAGGTTTTACAACCGTGGCCAGACCGGACTATTTTTCCGGTTGACACAAATTATTTATAAAAATCGGGATTCTACGCAAAAGTTTTTACATACTTAGTAACCCCTCTGGTTTTGCAAGTTGCGCCTTGTAAAACCAGAGGGGCATTCATGTGTGGAAGTATGTGCTGCTTCACATATGGTATTTACTCTTTGACCGCGCCGGCCGTCAATCCGGAAATGAGCAGTTTTCCAAGGACAGTAAATACAAGTAAGATTGGAATTACAGCCATCAAAGATGACGCCATCAGCGGGCCCCACTCACGGCCAAAGAAGCCGAGGTAGTTGTAAACGGAGACCTGAATGGGGTAGAGATTCTGAGAGGTGATCAGCACAGACGCGACCAAGTATTCGTTCCATGCACCAATAAAAGTGAGCAACGCCGCACAGGCAATACTCGGTGTACAAAGGCGCGGGATCAGATAGAAAATAATATATGGCATACTTGCGCCATCAATTTTTGCTGCTTCATCGATTGCATTCGGTACGCTATCCATACCGCCAATCATAACCCAACAAGCCATTGGCAGATTATACGCCACCAAGATCAATGGCATCGTGTACCATTTGTTGATCAAATGTACATAAGAGAACAGAAGATAGTTCGGTACAACAAGAGCTGCGCTTCCCATAGAGAGGGGAATTCCAAACAAAATAATATAGAAGAACAACTTCTTCCCGCGAAATTTGCAACGTGTAAATGCGTAAGCAAACATAATCGCGCAGATAATGCATACGATAATAGTCACTGCACTATAGAAAATGCTGTTTCTGAGCGCAATCGGGAAGTTGCTGTCCATCACAAGTTTGTAGTGTTCCAACGTTGCCGTGAAACCGATAAACTTCGGTGGAAAAGTGTTGATCCCCTCAGTCGTTTTTATAGAAGTCAAAAATGCCCACAGAAATGGAACCAGATTGCAAATAACGATTGCGCCAAAGGCCAACCATTTAAATACCAGTTCTAAAATTTCAGTCGGTGTTCGTTTATGGTTACTTAATCTCATATTTGATCGCCTTTATATAGAAGTAAATAAAGATGAAATTTATCAGGCAGAGAACAATCGACATTGCGCTAGATTCTCCAAAATGATAATACATAAAACTTTCATTATACAGTTTAATACCAAGCACCATCGTTGCTTCGCCCGGACCACCGCCGGTAAGAGTCCGCGGAACAACAACGTTATTGATATTAGACAGCAGGATTATCATACTGGAGAGTGCAATCGGCGTTTTAAGCATGGGTATTTTCACACGCCAGAACATCTGAAACCGGTTTGCACCATCGATCATGGCCGCTTCTTCATAATCTTTTGGAATTGCTTTCAAACCGGCCAGCACTTGTATCATCGCATAAGCAATCAAACGCCAAGAAAGGACGAATACAAGCGTCCAAACAACAACGTTTTTGCTGCTCAGAAATTTAATTGACGACAACCCAACTTTATTTAACAGGAAATTGACAAGCCCAAGGCTATCCTGGAAAAGCCACTGCCAAAGTAAAGCTGAAACCACCATTGAGGTTACCCACGGGATCAAAAGGATCAGCTCAAGAACATAAGCTGTTGTTTTTGACAGCTTATCCAGCCACACGGCATACAGGACGCCCAAAACCAGAGAGATCAGATAACTGGCCAGGGAAACGCCCATGGTTAATAAAAAGGAGCGGATAAAGCTCTTGTTGGTTAGAACCTCCAGATAATTCTGTAACCCCAAGAATTTCGAGAAGTTCATATAGTCGCATCGCCACAGGCTGCACCAAAATGCATAAAAAATAGGAACGATCAGAAAAAGAAATACGAATAATGCCGCAGGCGCCACCAACAGATACGCCATTGTCGATCCATTTTTCGGTTCTCTTCTCCTACGCGACTCAAGTGTTCTTGTTGAAGAGGCCATAACTTTCCTTTCTGTTGTAATGAACCGCATAATCGGTGTGTTAAACACACCGATTATGCGAAGTTCAGGTTAGCGGTTGATATTACGTGCGCAGAAATCATCCATTGCCTGTTTCAGAGCCTCTTCAGGCGTCATACCATCAACAAATGCATGGATAAAAGCATTCTGAATATCTTCCCAGATACCAGTCGTGATGACATTGGACGGTGCAACGAAAGCACGTGCACGAAGTTCTGTGGCAACTGCAAGCCATTCGTTTTCGGGCTGAGCAATGTAGTCCGCAAGTTTCTCAAGGGTCGACTGGCGAATCGGAACCTGCTGGCCAACCGTCACCCAGATTTCGTCGGCTTCCGGAGAGCAAATATACTCGAGGAACTTACCGGCTGCTTCCTGATAAGGAGACGCGGAGTTTACACAAGTCAGCCAGCCGCCAGACGAAGTGCGGTTTGTCATGCCTTCTTCCCATACAGGATACTGCATGAACTTGATGTTCGAGGAATCAAATGCCGCTGCGTCACAAACAGTCGGGATTCGGAGCGTCGGTGCAAAGACCATTGCATATTCGCCCGATTCGAATGCGACGAGAATGTCTTCATAGCTCTGAGACGCGCAGGATTCCGGCGTGATTCCCATGCTCACCGCATCGAGCTCCATCTGCAATGCAGCCTGACCAAGTTCGTCATCCCAAGCGTTCGGCGTACCATCGGCCTGATAGATCGTTCCTTCCTTGTTCAGAAGGACGTTGGCAAGAACGCCATTTGCGTCGGTTGCGCTCGTTGCATAGCCAATACCCAGGCCATACACCTGCATACCGTTATCGTCGACGAACGTGAGCGTTTTTGCTGCTTCATAGAGATCATCGTAGGTCTTGATGCTGTCCGGATCAATGCCGAATTTTTCAAAATAGTCTGCGCGATAGAGGATGCCATATACGCCGCCGAAAAGGGCAACCTGATAATGACCCTTTTCATTCGCGCCAAACTCCCACATATCGCAGGCAACATCGGCCTTTTCTTCATCGGTCCAGTCATTATAGAACAGGCGTTCAAGCGTTGAGAACGCACCCATTTCAATGCCTGCCGAAAGGTTGCTGACACTTACCTGCACAATGTCGGGAGCATTGCCCGCTTGGAATGCTGCGTAGTATTTTGCAGGCAGCGTAGAATGGTCTTGGGATTCAACTGTTACGGTAATGCCGGGATTTGCTGTTTCGAAGTTCTCAATAAGCTGGGCCAATGCTTTCGCACGGGAGTTTGTAGGATTCTGAACATCCAGGAACGTCCACATGGTCAGGTTGACCGGCGTATTGCCTGCGTTATTTTCAGCTTCTGTGTTCGCCTCATCTGATTCGTTGGACGCAGGCGCATTGGTTTCCGTGTTTGCTGTTTCACTCGATGCGGAGGGCTGGGACGGTGTCGCGCACCCTGCAAGCAGCGAAAGGGCAAGCAGAATGGCAAGGAATACTGATAACTTTTTCATAATGATCTCCTCTCGTGTTTTGTTTTTTATTTAAGGACATGAGTCGGCCGTACTCAAGCCCTTATATACAAGATTTTTGCAATAGTCCGGTACTGTTTTACTTATTTGTCCGCCAACTCCGTCAACAATTCCATCCCGAGCTGATGCTCATCTGCCAGACGGCAGTATGCACTGAATAGTCGATCATATAGCCCGGCATTTTCTTTATTGGGTGTATACGTCTGTGTAACCTTACTATGCATCCTCTCGGCAAGATCCGTGAATGTGTACTTTTCTGAAGCTGCCGCGCCGAAGATCGCACTTCCAAGAGCTGCCGTTTGATGACTTTTAACCACGTTGACTTCCATCTGGAGGACATCCGAAAGTATTTGCATGAGCAGCGGGTTTTTGTTTGCTATACCACCTGTTGCATAAATTCTGTTGATTGCATGACCCTCGTCCAAAAACATACGAAGGCATCTTCGCACATTCATTGCGTGGGCCTCAAGGAAGGAAAGCCATATTTGCTCGGGCTTTGTTTTTATGTTTAATCCCAGAATTGCGCCGCCGAGATCAAACCGGAAATACGGCGTACGAACACCGTTCCACCAATCCAGTGTAAGCAGCCCGCTTTTCCCTTGTCCAATCGCCACGGCTCTCTCATTTAGTTCCTCAAATGGGTTTTTTCCATTTAATTGCTTTGAGACGCTCTCTGGCAGCATCTTATCTACAAACCATGAAAATAGATCTCCAACGCTGTTCTGTCCTGCGCCAAGACTGAACAAACCCGGAATACTTGCGTTTCGCGCATTGATATGGATTCCGGGAATCGCTGTCTCTTTATCCGTCAGCATGATTTCAACGGCGCTTGTTCCGCAGATATAAACGAGATCGCCTGCCCTCTGCGCACCTGAGGCGCATACGCTTGCGTGCGAATCAACGATTGGCACCGCGAGTGGGGTGTCGGGCTTGAGTCCCATGCAGAAAGCTGCATCTTCTGTCAGCATTCCGATTTGTTCCCCAAGATCCTTGTGCGGCTCCGATAATTTCTGCTCGACAAGATCGGCCGCTGCCGCAGAAACACGACGGAAAAAGGCGCTGTCCGGATATCCGGTATCCCAGCGGCAGCAGCTGTTGCACGCTGCAAGCGGCTGACTCCGTATGTGTTTTCCGGTCAGTACCCACGCAAGCCAATCGCCAATCTCAACAATAGCCGACGATGCCCGATAGACTTCGGGTGCTGTTTCAGCCAGTTCAATCGCTTTGGGGAGAAACCACTCACTGCTGATGACGCCGCCATATTTTCTAAACCAGTCCGTGTTTTCACGCGCAGCTTGTTCCGACAGCCTTTTTGCCTGATCATTGCCGCCATGATGCTTCCATAATTTCAACCATGCTTGTGGATTGCTTTGAAATTCTGTTTTCAGGCCCAGTGGAACCCCGGCATCGTCGACCGGCATGATCGTACTTGCCGTAGAATCAATGCCGATACCAATAATCTGCTCCGGAGCAATACCGGTTTCCCGAAGCAGTTTCTTTGAGCAAAACGCGATTCCCATCAAATAATCTAACGGATGCTGCAACGCAAACGTTTGCGGAATTGCAGTTCCATCCGGGAGCGCTTTACTCATGATCCCATGCGGATAGTTATAAACAGCTGCACAAAGTTCTTCACCGGTCTGGACATTGACCAGAAGGCCCCGAACAGATAAGCTCCCAAAGTCAAATCCTACGGCGTATTCTTCCATTCCTTCTCCTTTACGCAAAAGCGTTAGCTGATACGCACCTCAAAGACGCGGATTGTATCAATTCCGTTCGTTGCCGTAAACAAAATGGTGATTCTATCACACTCTGTCTCATCAAAAGCCACACGATTCAGTCTCATATAGTTGTTCTTGACTTCTTTCTTACGTACGACGACGCCTTTGTTCCAAAGACTTATCGTGTAGTCTTTGACTAATTCTGGCGGAACGCCGACTAGCTGCTGACCCATTCTCTTGGATGAGAGTGTAATTTTTATGCTACGGCAGAGGTTCGTATCGAAAATCAACTGTACACAATGAACACGCTGCGTAGACGGCAGATAAAAATCCAGCGATTCACCTTCAGTGGAAATCCCATTCGATTCCCAATAATTCAGCGTTCCTGCATGATTTCGATTATGGCCATTTATCACATTATGCCCTTTGCGGCCAGGTTGTTCACTTGAAGCAGATATGACAGCCAACCGTGCAAGATCCTGCGTACCGTCGTTTGTAACTCCGGGAATAAAGCAATCGTCTTCGATAAGCCGCTGCTGTAAAACGTGAATCCTGTCTCCAAGCTCTCGCGGTAAGCAGTGGTATTGCACACACAAACCAGCTGCGGTGCCCGCGGCCTGCCCGCCAACACTGCACGTACCCATGACGCGCGTACTGGACATGGCAATTTTAGTTGCACTAATGTTCCGACCGGCCATAAGCATATTATCAATATTTCTTGAATAAAAGCAACGGTAAGGAATTGTATAAAAACCGGGGAAATTATACACAAAGTTCGGAAGCTTATCAAAATCAAGAATACCGCCGGGCGTATGCACATCAATAGGCCATCCGCCATATGCTACTGCGTCTGCGAACATCCGATTCGACAGCACATCGTTTTCGGTTAAAATATATTCACCGACCAATCGTCGGCTTTCTCTTACACCAGGAAGCGAGCCAACCCATAGAAGATCAAAATTTTCAGCCCCATGGTCTCCACCATTTTTTATATGATCCCACACACCATATACATAGCGAGTAAGTTCATCCCGAATATCTTCATACTGGGATATCTCGCCAGGGATCTCAATCCACCAGTAGCCATAGTCAAGACAGTAGGCGTCAAAATCCTTTCTACCGGCCTTTGTGGCTGATGCAGTCTGTGCGATATCTCCATTTTCGCCGATGTTATATAAAGAGCGTGTGTTGCCGTGCTTCCTGTATTTTAGCTGATCCTCAGTAAAGTGGTACGCCCACTCAGGCGCAGTGTACTTTACGGGATGCCCTCTGTCAACCGCCTTAAAAAGGAGGGTGTTTCCCATAACATTCCGATTTGCTTTTTCCGGAGCGTGAGGCTCAAGGAATTCTGCTTTTGCCTCACTTCCAAAGCGATATTCTGCACCTGACATATAGCCTAATGTGCCATTTCCTGTTGCGTCAATAAAGATATCCGCATGGATATCAAGGTGTAATTCCGTTGTCATCTGATAACAATACACATTACGGATACTATTGTCTTGCACGTTCACATCGTACATTGTGGTATTCAAATACAACGTAAGATTGGGTTCCTCTTTGACCTTCCAAAGCAGGATTGAACTCCACAAAGAGTAATTATAGCTGTCGTTAATTCGCTTATTCTCTAGCTGCAGTTCCTGTAAAATACCGGTTTCTTCAGCGTCGTCCTTTGTCATGTTGCAGGATGCGCCGCAAACGTGCATTCTGATTTCCTCGCTCGCATTCCCGCCAAGCACAGGCCTTTCCTGGACAAGCGCAGTTTTGGCTCCGTTTCGTGCGCTGGCGATTGCAGCACATATACCGGACAATCCTCCCCCAACCACGACAACGCCATAGTAAACCCTCTTTCTCTCATCCGCTTTCAAGGCCGCGCCTCCTTCGTTCTTTGTACGAATATATTATAATAAATACGTACATTTGTAAATACATCAATACATTTTTCGCCAGATTACACGAATATATAAGCGAGTTCATATTATTTCTGCACAATTTATTTTCCGATATGTATTTAATATGTACTATGTTTTGATGTGCTCAGAAGCATTTCGCTTTTTTGCTGCCTTAATACCCACACGCTTGAAATCATTACAACAATATGTTATCCTAACTAAAGAGTATAGAATTGGATTATAACGTATTTCGAGGTTGCTTATGGAAACATTGTACGGACAAATTGTAAATGATATTATGGAAAAAATCGAATCGAACGCTTGGCCGGTTGGATATGTCATACCGACCGAAAGCGATTTTCAAAAACAGTATGGTGTAAGCCGTGCAACCGTCAGGAATGCGATTCTGAAACTGGTTCACCTTGGTTATCTCGTTAGGAAAAAGGGAAGCGGAACATATGTTACTCGCCCCAAAATCATGGAACAGTCCTCAATTTTTATTGAGAGTTTTGCCGAAGAGATGGCTTCTAAGGGCTTAGAAGTCAAAACCGAGGTTCTGGAATTCCGCATGATTCAAGCCGACGAAGACGTTGCTTCTCATTTGGAGATCACTGCAAACGCTGATGTTGTAAAGCTCACAAGACTGCGTTATGGTGCAGACTCTTTTTCCAAAGGGCCTATCGTATTAACAACATCATATTTCCCGAAGACCTTAGATTTTGTTACGAAATATGATCTTGAACGTCATTCTATGCATGAGGTTCTGGCAATGAACGGGATATACAGAAAATCTATCAGCAAAGAAATAACCGTAGATTTTCTTGCAGTAAAAGAGGCATGTCTGCTTGGTATGGAAGCAGGATCGCCGGCCATTATTATTACTTCGGTCGTTCAGGATCAGAGTGGTCGAGTGGTCGAATATTCAAAGAGCTGCTACCCGGTTTCTCGAAATCGATTTATTTTAAAAATCAACTCCTGATAAATATGTCTAGGTGTCTGGGGAGAGGAAACCTGTGCTGAATAACGAACGCCAGCAGCAAATATTACGCTGTATGGAAATTAAAAACACCATTACCGTTAAAGAACTGACAGACCAGCTTTATGCCAGCCCGAGTACGATTCGCCGTGACCTTTCAGAGCTGGAAGCGCAAGGCTTCCTGAAACGTATTCACGGCGGAGCGGTTCTGACTGCCGGAAGCACCTTTGACACACCGGCAAGCCTTCGCCGTACACAGCAGCTCGCTGAAAAGCAGCGAATCGCAGATCTTGCGTCTCGGTTTCTTGCACCATCCGCAACATACTTTTTTGATTCCAGCTCGACTGCGGCAATCTTGGCCACAAGACTCACCATGTATCCGGATGTCAAGGTAGCGACGAACGGTGTTGCGATTCTGGCCAATATGAAGAGCACAGAGCATCTGTCTATTCTCTCCACCGGCGGTTTCCTTCGCTCGCCATGGGATGAGCTAACGGGAAATCTGGCGTTAAAAACGATCGAAAATCTGAATGCGGATATTTTCTTTTTTTCCTGTGCCGGCTTTACCGCAAAACAGGGCGCTTCAGAACTCAGCGACGAAAATGTTTCAGTTAAGCGCGCGTTTTATCAGCACGCAAAGCAGCGCATTCTTCTTTGCGACAGTACGAAGATTGATAAGCAGTTTTTCTTCCGCTCTTTTTCCATTTCGGAAATTGACTATATTATCACAGACCGCTGTCCGGATGATCCGAACTATGTTGCCCTTCTCGGAGATAAGCTGATATTCTGAATCTGACCTTATATGAAAACGAGCAGAACTGTGCACGTTATTGCGCAGTTCTGCTCGTTTTTTCCTCACAGTTTTTGTTGTATTTCAACCTCGCTTCCAACCTCGCTCATCTTATTGACGGCAGATTGTCCTGCGTGATATAGAAAAAATAAGACATTGCGAAAGGAGAGCAACATGAAACAAGGTTTAATCGCGCCTTCCATGATGTGCGTCGACTTTTCAGAAATGACATCTGTCATTGAAGCCTTCGAAAAAACCGGAATCGGATATCTGCATATTGACATTATGGACGGAGAATTCGTACCGAATTATACACTTGGAACAGACTTTTGCCGCCGCTTGCGC
>OLVO01002967.1_pt1 | contig 14710 bp, 5 predicted proteins | sample 1672571 | NCBI WGS metagenome assembly OLVO01 (sample SAMEA3136700, study PRJEB25190) | human gut metagenome | biome: human gut; feature: human-associated habitat; material: faeces | place: Austria | collected 2013 | reverse complement strand
TCCTTCCTGCATCTTCATGTTCATAGACGGATACATCAGGTTCAGGAAAGGGAAAAGACAACGGAACGTATCCCAAAAACCGGTATCGGTAAACATATACCCCGGCAGCACTTCTCCGTTATACGGACTGTAATGTACAACTTTTCCGTTTGCATCAAGTTCGTAGAAACTGCGCGGGAAAAGTAGCGAACGGTACAGGCAGGAATAGAATGTGCGTAGTTTGTCCACATCGTCGTCTTCCACGGCGATACGTCCTAAAGTTTCATTCCACACTTGGCGACCAGCCTCGGCTATTTCGTCAAACGAACGATCGCCCAATTCTTTCAGGTTCAGTTCAGCCTGTTCAGGACTGATGAATGAGGATGCCACCTTTGCATGTACCTGTTCTCCTTTCTTCGTTGAAAATCCGATAGCAGCACCCACGTGATTGGATTGTAGTTCGAGATGTGTTTCAACCAAATGATAGTCTGCCCATACTTTATTGAAAGTAAAAGGCTTGTCGAACTCTATCACAAAGTAATTTTTAAAGTTTTGAGGAACACCGCCACTATTGCGTGTCGTATAACCAACTATTTTATTTTCTTCGGGAATCACCTTCACATACGAACCACGATCGAAAGCATCTATTACCACATAGGCATCGGAGGTTTCAGGGAAAGTGAAACGAAAATGTGCACAACGTTCTGTCGGAGCTATTTCAGTTGTCATGTCATACTCTGACAAATAAACACTATAATAATAAGGAGTGGCTTTCTCTGCTTTGTGAGAGAACCAGGAAGCACGACTATCCTGATCAATCTTCAACTGTTTAGTCATCGGCATGATTGAAAACTGACCGTAGTCATTGATCCACGGACTGGGCTGATGGGTTTGCTTGAAACCTCTGATTTTGTCGGATGCATAAGTGTAAGCCCAACCGTCACCCATCTTTCCGGTTTGTGGCATCCAGAAGTTCATTCCCCAAGGCAACGCGATGGCAGGATATGTATTCCCATTAGATAGTGATATTTTCGAATCAGTCCCCATTAAAGGATTCACATAGTCTACCGGTTGCTTTTGTGCAAAGGTAGAGGAAACTCCCAATAGCAGGGCTATTGCGAAAGATAGTAGTTTCTTTTTGTTCATGGTCTACGAATTAAACTATTAATACTAGATTATCAAGTCTTTTTTATTTATGTTACAAATTAAAGCATCTTTCAGCAATTATCAGTCCTCTGATACGCCAAAATAAGAAAAAATAGCAGTATAGTCAACCAAAGGAAACGAGTGTCAACGAGAGTACAAGTTAAACAACTGAGAATCAAAACATAATATTTATGTGTATACAATGAGAGTACAACCGAAAGACTAACCGTTTAAGCAATAGAGAGAGGATAATTAGCCTTTACCCTCTCTCCAATTCTATCAGAAACAAATATTTATTATTACCTAATTAATTCCATCCCGGGTTCTGATGTCCTTCCAACGCAGGATTAGCCTGAATTTCATCTAACGGGATAGGCCATAACAAAGCATATTCAGGAATGGCACCGGCTCTTGTGCTTCCATCTGGCTTGTTTTGGATTTGAGCCGATGCAAGAGCAGTCCATTTCAATTTTCCTGATTCTGTAGATGCTTCCGGATACAAACGAGTACGGCGAATGTCGTCCCAAATCTTAAATTCCAACGGTAACTCATGTAAACGTTCAGTCAAAATCGATTGTATTAAATCATTTCCTGTAGCCGTCTCATCTGCCAATCCAGCACGTTTACGCACTTGATTGAGATAATATTTAGCTCCACCGACAGCATTATCTTCATGATTTGTACGTGCCAGACCTTCGGCCGCAATCAGCAAGACTTCCGCAAAACGGAATACTGGCATATTATAATCACCGTCGTGACCACTAATCAAAGCATTTTCATCAAACCATGCCCAGTTGCCTGCATTATTCAAAGTATGAGTATTTCCTTCAGCATCGGTATATTGCTTAAAGAAGAACTGTTTCTCATGTCCTCGAATATCATTAGAGGCATAGCTGTTAAGCAACATATCACAGGGAAGGTATGCATTATACAGCACGTCTCCTCCCGGATGGAACACTCCCCACTGGAAAGCATCTGTTCCGATAGAACGGCAAGCATAAGAGTTACCTACACTATAATTGGTGTAATTGTATTCTTTAGCATAAATGATTTCAGCAGATTCTTTCGTCGTCTTAATTACATTATATGCTGAGTTTAAATCATCAGTCGTTCCATTCGGATGAATAAGTTCGTGAGGACTGTCATTGATCACTTTCAATGCCATCTGTGCAGCTTTTCCATAATAGTCTGCCCCTCCGTTTAACGGTGCACCAGCCCATTGTAGATAAACTTGTGCCAGCAAAGTCTGCGCCATTGCTCTGGTAACATAACAGCCATTTTCATAGAACGTTTTATTCGGCAATGCATCCCCGTTGACAATATCCAGCAAGTCGGCTTCAATTTTCTTATAAACCTCTTCAGCAGAAAGACGTTCTTTGTACATACCTTCTGTAGATGTGTAAGGTTCTGAAATATAAGGAACGCCACCAAATTCTTTGACCAGCCAAAAATACCCGTATGCACGGAAAAATTTACCTTGAGCCACATAATTATTAATAGTAGCTTCATCCAGCACACCGGTCATTGTCGGAATATTGGCAATAACAAAGTTGGCACGTGAAATACCTTTATAAAACTCATGCCAGTATTTCATTGCAATATCATCAAAAGATTCAATATTGAAGTTACACCCTTCGGATGCCGTAGTAAATGTTCTATCCTTACGCTTATCAACGTACAATCCGGACACAATACCACCCCACATTGTCGCTTTAGGAGTCCAGCCACCGCCTACATCAGTGTTGTGTAAATAAGGTACACCACCAAAATACAATGCGTTCACCCCCGACTCCGCATCAGCTTTCGTCTTCCAGAATTGGTCAGATGATTTCATATCCAATGGTTCTTCTTTCAGGAAATCGTCGCATGAATTCAGCAACACAGAAAGTGAACACATACAAAATGCAGATATATATACTTTTAATAGTTTCATAATTCTTATGGTTTTTATAACGGTGAATTAAAATGCTACATTAAGACCGAACGTAAACGTTCTCGGACGCGGATAGGTGAAGAATTGGCGGTTAGCCCCCCATTTGTTGTCACCTAAACGAGATGAGTTATCCGGATCGTATCCGTTATAGTCCTTAGAAGTAATCAGGAACGCGTTATTCACATTCGCATACAAACGCAATGAAGACAGACCGATCTTCTTAATCAGTGTCGGATTGAAGGTATATCCGAGCTGAATCATGTTACAACGCAAATAAGAACCATTGCAAACCCAGTCATCATCTGCCTGGTTATTAGCTCCCTGACCAAAGTTATTCAGACGAATTGCCTGTTCTTTACCCGACGGATTGAGAGTTGGATGCCATGCTTCCTTATAAAGACGGTCTATACCGTTAGTTAGGAAACGGGCTACAGTAGAGTGATAATATTCTTGCATCACGTCCACCCCCCATGTAAACTGGAAGTCTAAAGTCAAATCAAATCCTTTATAATTGAAGGTATTGATGAATGAGCCCATCCAGTCAGGTAATCCGTTACCGATAATTTCGCGTTTCTTATAAGTTACCTTTTCACCAATAGTGGAAGGTATGTTCATTGTCTCCGGATCCCAGTTAGACGGAATACCATCGTAAATACCGGCACGCTTATAACCATAGAAAGAAGAAAGCTCTTCACCTTCACGGATCAACATATCGTAACCCACAAAACCATCGGTTGTAATCTGACGCTTACCGGTGACAGGATCAACAGATGCACTTTCATCCAACTTCTCTACACGGTTTTTGTTGAAACCTAAATTAAGAGTGGAAGTCCACTGGAAATCATGTGTCTGAATAGGATATGCTGTAACCAGAATATCTAAACCACGATTGGAAACGGCTCCAATATTATCCATAATGGAAGAGTAACCTGTTGATTCAGGAACCGGACGGTCGAGCAACAAATCCGAAGTATACTTATAATAATAGGAAATATCGAAATTCAGTCTGTTATTGAATAAACCCAACTCGAATCCTAAGTCCCACTGTCCTGTCTTTTCCCATTTCAGGTCCGGATTAGGCATATTGTCCAGATAAGACACTACGTGCAGAGCATCACCAATGATCGTATTCGACTGGCTCACCGTAGCCAATGATTTATATGTACCAATTTCCGAATTACCTGTCAGACCGTAAGAAGTATGTAATTTCAGCTTGCTGATCAATGAGTTATCTTTCAAAAAGTCTTCATTAGAAATCATCCAACCCAAGCCGACTGACGGGAAAAATGCATATTTATTGTTCTGTCCGAATTTGGAAGAGCCATCATAACGACCGGTTACGGTAGCCATATACTTGTTGTCATAAGAATATGCCAGACGCAAGAAATAAGAGTTCATCGCCCACTTGTCGTAATCATTGCCTACAGAAGGACGGTTCGTTCCGGAACCTAAATTATAATATCCGTAGAAGTCATCAATATACTTACTGTCGGAAGCTTCGAATTTGGTATAATTATACTCTTGCCAAGACATACCCGCCATTGCATTAATGTGATGTTTGTTTATATCTTTCACATAAGTCAAATAGGTTTCTTCCTGCCAATACAAAGAGTTGGAGTTATTTGCAGAAGCTGCTCCCTCGGAACTTTGATTAATCATCGGACGCGGAGTGAACGGCGTATAGTTAGCATCACGATTATTGTGGTAGTCGATACCGAACTGGGTCTTCAAATCCAATCCTTTCATGAGATGGAAAGTCAAAGCAGCATTACCAAAAATCTGCGTACGATATTGCATAGCCTGCATCCGTTCGAGCAACTCAACGGGATTACCTACACCTTCCGGGCTGAATCCTTGTTTTCCGCTATTAGGATCAGTCTGATTATTGAGAATAGAGCTTGTATTAATAATGTTCGTCTGCGTATATTCACCATCCAGCTTAACCGGTAAGAAAGGCAACTGTTCGATCATCGTACGCAATGCGCCTTGTCCGTAAGGGTTATCAGAAGTTCTATTACCCCAAGTATGATTTACTAATAAATTAGCGGAAGTAGACAGCCAATCAGTCGGTTTGTCATCATACGCCAATTTTGCATTGATACGTTTGAAGTAAGAATTCAACAAAATACCCTGTTGATCGGTATAATTGATGAATGCTCCGATAGAAGATCCTTCTCCTGTACGTTGGATACTGATCTGATGGTTATGAGAGATGGCAGTGCGGGATGCTTCATCCTGCCAGTTGGTATTATATTTCGGAGAACCGTCTGCATTGAACAAACGTTCGTCTGTGAATATCTGTGACAGATCAGTTGTGAAGTTCTTGCCTTGAAATTCGTTGGCATTTTCCAATCCCTGCTTGAAGGTAGACATCCATTCGTTAGCATCCATTACATCTATTTTTCTAGCCATCTTACCGATAGACAATGAACCATCATAGGAAACATGGACTCCTTTTCCTGCATTACCGCGCTTGGTAGTCACCATGATAACACCATTCGCACCACGGGCACCATAGATGGCAGCAGAGGAAGCATCTTTCAATACTTCGATAGATTCGATATCATTCGGATTAAGCAATTCGAAGTTTGACATCACCACTCCATCTACTACGTACAGCGGTGATGCCGACGCGTTGATAGTAGAAATACCACGAATGATGACACGTGATTCTCCACCCGGCTGACCGGTATTAGAGAAGATATTCACACCGGCCACTTTACCCTTCAATCCGTCAAGCGCATTGAATGATTGTGCTTTCAGCATGTCTTTACCTTTGGCTGTGGAAATGGAACCCGTCAAGTCTGATTTGCGCATGGTACCATAACCTACAACGACTACTTCGTCCAGTGCTTTCGTATCCGATTGCAGAACTACGTTCAGAACATTACTCTTTAATTCCGAGACTTTAAATTCTTGTGTGATATAACCAATATACGAAAACACCAAGGTGGCATTGGAAGGAACAGAGAGAGTGTATTTACCGTTAATGTCAGTGATTGTTCCTGTACTACCGTTTTTAACTTTCACCGTACCACTGATAACCGCCTCTCCCTGATCATCGGTTACCGTACCGGAGATTGATTTTACAGATTGAGCATTCATGCCCAAACTCAACATCATACCTATTACAAATAAGGTAAGATACTTTAGTTTTTCATTCATAATTCCTTTAAATTTGATTAGTAATAAGGTTAATTCCCTTTAAAAAGATTGTTGCAAATAAAGGCTATTCGAATAAAAGTCCAATGCTCTACCTTGCCAAAAAAACGGCAAAATAAAGACACATATCTAAAGCACAGAATGGTAAATTAGAGCACAGATTAACACACTAATAATCAATACAATAAAATCGACAAAAGGAATTTAGAGCACAAGGTTGTGACAAACAAAGGTTCTTAATCAAATTCCGTGCTAGTAAAGCTCATTGAAAGGCCGATGGATAAAGGGATATCGGCATATTAGAAATAGCAAATAAATTATCCAAACTATATGCATCTTAAAGTACTCCGGAATAGCCATGAATAAGGTAATTGAACATAAATAAGTAGCACGGAATTTGAAGAAGAACCCAAACAAATAAATAATAATGTTTCCCAACTAATCACCTATACGAAAGAATTTAACCTGACAATCAGCATACCTTTCGCTGTTCCCGATAATCTTTCGGTGTCATCCCGAACCGACGGGTAAACTCTTTATAAAAATAAGACCGGCTGGAAATACCGACCTCCATAATAACATCTTGAATAGAAAGTTCTTCATCAAGTAACAGGCGGGCTGCCTTTTCCATACGGTAACTCTTTATTAAATCACCGGGAGCAGTATTGGAAATTTCCTTGAATTTACGATAGAACTGACGGGAACTCATTGCCATACGATCAGCGATCAACGTTGAGCCCAGTTCTTCCTTGTCCAGGTTTTCTTCAATCACCTTTAACAATTTACGAATAAAATCAGCTTGTTCGGTAGTTGTACAGACAATCTGTCCCGCCAAATCTCCCAGTTCCTCCATATATATCTGCTTCGCTTCCCGCTTTCCATAAATAGCATTATGGACAACTTCCCGCAAGAATAATATATCATAAGGAAGTACAATATAAGAATCAGACCACAAGATCAGTTCCCGCTGAATGGCCGAACCAACTTTCCAGGTTAACAATGGAATAAAAGCTGTCTTTGAAAGCAGAGTACGATTCCGGCTAACATACTCCATAAAAGTACTTTCAGCATTGGCATACATTGTCATATCCACTAATAATAGAGCCGGAGCCGACCGACGAATTTCGTCAAAAGCAAGCTGCACACTCTTTACTTGATGAACCACGTATTCATCAGCCAGGAAATTACTAATCAACCAAGTCATTTCATCTCTGTCTTCCAACAAAAGCACAGTTTTTTTCCCTTGTTCACCTGCTACTGTCAAGACCGCCGGTTCAAAGATAATCGTCAACCGACTACCACTCTCATCATCATCATAACGAAGAACGGCATGAATACGTTCCAAAGCTGACCGTACAAAACCTAAAAGTAAATGCACAACAAACACATGATCGGAATCTTTCTCCGTCACTGAAGAAGCTTTATCTGAAAGATATTCATACAACGCTTTCGCAGTAGCATCTTTAGAAGAAAAATGTAGCTGCATCTTACCATCCTGTTCTGACATTTCTACTATTACGCCATGAGTACCTTTCATTTCAGTAATCCGGAGATAGCAGCAATAAAGAATACTGTATAATGCATTCTTGTAAACTGGAAATGTTAAGTGTTCCGGAATCATTGACGATATAGAAGAATGATCAATCCCTTGTTCTTCCAACGTACGCAACACCTCTTGAGAAACTCCCTGTATACTCATACGTGCAGAAACAATAAACCGATCCGGAAAGAATTGTCTAAGTTCTTCCAAAAACAGAGCGTCAGGATTAAGAAGTGCGCTCATCACAGTTTCGCGTATCAGTGACACTTTCTCAAGACATTGCTCATAAGAAAGATTCTCAGCACGCAATTGGTCACAATAATTATAAATGAGAGTAAAATCTTCAAGCATCCTACGGTTTGTATATACAGTCTCGGATTTCCGGCAACTTTCTGTCCCCATCAGTGTTTTCATCATCCGTTCCTGAAGGTAGTTTTTACGTAGCAAATATATCACGTACCCTAACAACAACAAGAAAATGACCAAATAAACAAAATAAGCCGCCACCGATCGATACCAGGGAGAAAGGATATATACCGGAATAGAAAAATGCCGATATTCCGTATCAAATACATCCCTCTTATAGCGTACCTTAAAGATATAATCACCTGCCGGCACTCCTGTATATGAGGCTTCATTAATACTACTAAAAGAGGTCCAATCCTTATCATATCCTTCCAACTGGTAAGAATATTCTATATCTTCTCCTGATAAAAAATCCGGAACAACAAAAGAAAGTGCAAATGAAACCTCCGTCCCCTTCAACTGTAATGCCTTACCATCGTCTGTATAGTAATCTCCATCCCCCTGAACCACTTGCGTATGTCCAACAGTCAACTTACGTAACAAAATATCCGGATAAAATTCCGGAGCAGCCTGCACCTCTTTATCCAAATAAAGCAACCCGTCAATCCCACCGAAAAAAAGCTCCTGTGTATATGGGCACATGTAATAAGCATCATCGCTAAACTCGCCGATTTGAACACCTGCACTGTAAAAGTAGGCATGTGATGAGCCATTTATCGGATTATATTTAATCAGCCCCCGATTCGTACCAAGCCATAAGAGTCCGTTCTCATCTTCAAGTACACCATGAATCATATCATTGAGCAAACCTTGCTCCCGTCCGATATAAGTAGCTTTCATCTGTTTTCCATTAGAATTCAGACATACCAACCCTGATGTTGTCCCTACATATAACAGCCCTTCTTTGGTCCGATACAGGCTAAGCACATCGTCTACCGACTTATGAAGCATTTCTTTCAAAGAAATCACTTTATATTCTTCAGTCCGCTTATCAAACCGTACGAGTCCTTTCTCCCGACTGCCAAGCCACAAAATAGAATCCCCTTCGGGCAGCATTGGATAGAACATCGTAATTTCTCGCTGACCGTGAAAAAAATGATAACTTTTCTGCGACTTGAAACGAATGGTACCTGCCTGCTTCTCAAGTATTAATTTATGAAAACCGGAACCGGCTGTCACCACATAAAGTACACTATCATTTTCCTCATAAATGCCATGTATCTCGGTGGGTTGTGCCGGCAGATTCTCCACAGAATGCAAAGCTTTGTCTTCAAAAGAATAGTAAAATAGTCCCGGATCTCCAGATCCTATCCAAAAGCCATCCATATAACGGCTTTGAACCAATTTATAAACAGGAAATTCTTTATTCCATCGCATATAAGACACAACATTTTGCTTACCTTCAGGAGAGTAAACTGTAACGGCAGAAGCCTCCTCATTCTCACGATAATCCGGTATATGCAACAGTCCATCACCCTTCGTCCCGAACCATAGCCCACCACTATTGTCTGTCATAACAGAACGTACCTGCCTGCTTAAGTTAGATGACAGTTGATTGAGCATCAAATTGGTGGCAATAGAATATTTCTTAGCATACATAATCGTTCCTTGTCCGTCCGAAGCAACCCATAAGACATTCTGATGAGGATCTCGATAAATACTATATATACGCACATTCCGGTCGACCACTTCTTCTTTATATTTTTGTGAAGTACGGAGACGGACTAACCCATTCGTTCGAAAACCAATAATAATATCTTCATAGAAAAGGGCTATTCCTGCAATAGTTCCATTCTTCTGCACTAATGAAGAAAGGTTACGAATATAAATTTTAGATTGTCGGGAAATATCATAAACATAAAGATCATGCTCACTATCGATGAAACAAAGAACGCCATTCTGATAAAAGACATCTTCAATAGGTTTCGCATGAAAATTAGTAGATAAAACAGTTGAATGAATTGATAATGTGTCACAATCAAAAGCATCCTGCGAAACCTGTAACAGCTCCCCTGTTTGTTGAGTGAAAATCCACAAAACACCATCATCCGTGACGAACGCCCGTTTATCCATATCCTCTACGGGTACTTTCAGATTCTTAATCTGTACAAATCGTTTATAAGATGTATTATAGTAGAAAATTCCACCATGACTCACCACCCATGTGTTTCCTTTAGAATTGGAATGTAGATAATAATCATCTGTAAAGTCATAATATCCGACAACTTGCCGTGAATCCTGTGAAAGACGATTGATCCCCAAATGGGTAGAAATCCACAAACAATTATTATCCGCCTGCTGAATAGAATGGATTACGTTGTTACTCAAAGCCTTGGGAGCTGAAAAATCGGAACGGAAAACTTCCATGCTTCTGCCGTCATAACAATTGACGCCATCGTAAGTACCGAACCACATCAACCCTGTATTGTCTTGAAAAAGACAAAGCACAGCGCTATTAGATAATCCTTGCTGATAATCTACTTTCCGGAAGATATATGAATCTTTACCGCCATCTGCCTGACAGATCAATGAATAAATCAATAGAACAAAAGGAAAAATCAAGCGCATTTTCATTGTGTTAATCATTAATATCATCTATTAAATATCAGGCAATCGCTTATATGTTTTGTTTCGCAGTGCGAAAAAAATAGCCATTAATAATCGATGTCTTTGATTCTCTTTACACAAAGATACGTTTTTATACGGAAAATGCAACTCTATTTTATCAAGTACCTCTATTTTTCAACAATTACTTCACTACTAAGTTCACACAATCTAAGAGTCTGCCTCTTCCATTTTTCAATGATCTCATCATTATAAATAATGCAATCAGTTTTATTTTCATGCCGTACGTTTATCAATATGCATATTTAAGCCATGTGTTTATCATTGATATAAGACCTATAAAGTTGTATACCAATTGATATTCTTGTGGTGTATCTATGCTAACGACGCAGAGAAGTAAGCTTTGTTGATTACTTCTCTCTCAACACTGCTTACTTCTCATGTAATCTATTAATAGAAAAGTTGCTCTTGATTAAGTCCAAACTTTCTTTTTATTAACAGTAAAGTTGCTTTTCATCCCTTCCAATCTATAAATGCAATCTTCATTTATAAAAACAAAGGTTCCGTTTTTAAAAACAAAGCTTGCATTTATAAAAATGAAGCTTTCATTTTAAGTTTGTAAATAACAAAAGAGAAGTTTACTATTAGACGAAAGGAAGTTTAGACTTAATCAAAAGAAACTTTATTGTTAATACTCAAGGAGAAGAGTAACTATTATCATTCAGTGGATATCATCCTAATAAAAAGTCTCGTATATCAATGAGACAACTTATTCAGTTATCTTTATGATATACGAGACTCAAATGTTATAAATAAAATCCTATTTTGCAGGATATTATTTTGCTAATTCATTAATCACATCCATTATCTTCTGACCGATTTCCTCGGCAGCTTCCATAGTAGAAGCTTCACTATACACACGGATGATCGGTTCTGTATTACTCTTGCGCAAATGTACCCATTTGTCAGCAAAGTCAATTTTCACACCGTCGATATCGTTGATTTCTTCGTTCTTATAGATTTCCTTTACTTTTGCAAGGATAGCATCTACATCGATTTCCGGAGTCAAGTCTACACGGTTTTTAGCAATGAAGTAAGGAGGATAAGTAGCACGGAGCTCGCTAACCTTCTTTCCTTCGTGAGCCAGATGGCTAAGGAATAATGCGATGCCTACCAATGCATCACGTCCGTAGTGACTGGCAGGATAAATTACTCCACCATTTCCCTCACCACCGATAACAGCATTGATTGCTTTCATCTTCGTTACCACATTTACTTCGCCTACGGCAGAAGCGCTGTATTCCATTCCATACTTGCGAGTTACATCACGCAAAGCACGGGTAGAGCTTAAATTAGAAACAGTGTTACCGGGGGTATGTTTCAGTACATAGTCGGCAACAGTAACCAGTGTATATTCTTCACCGTACATTACGCCATTCTCGCAGATCATTGCCAGACGGTCAACATCGGGGTCTACAACAAAAGCTACATCGGCCTTTCCACCTTTCATTAAGTTCATGATGTCACCGAGGTTCTTTTCAAGCGGTTCGGGGTTGTGCTGGAAGTTTCCGGTAGGTTCACAGTAGAGTTTTTCTACATGTTTCACACCTAAACGTTCAAGAAGTTCGGGAAGAATAATACCGCCTACCGAGTTTACACAGTCAATAGCTACCCGGAAATCAGCTTTTTTGATAGCTTCTACATCTACCAAGTCGAGAGCCAATACACTGTCGATATGTTTCTGATTATAAGTCAGGTCTTTGCGGTAAGAACCCAAGTGATCTACGTCGGCATAGTCAAATTCTTCTGCTTCAGCAATACGAAGTACTTCGTTGCCTTCGGCTGCATTCAGAAATTCACCATGTTCATTCAGTAACTTCAGTGCATTCCACTGTTTCGGGTTATGAGAAGCCGTCAGGATGATACCGCCACAGGCACCTTCCATTGTCACAGCAAGTTCTGTGGTCGGAGTAGAAGCAAGATCAATATCTACTACATCCCAGCCCATTCCCATTAATGTACCGACTACTACGTTTTTTACCATTTCACCTGAGATACGGGCATCGCGTCCCACAACAATCTTGTTGCTCTTCGCTTTGCAGGTCTTACGAATTAAAGTAGCATAAGCCGAGGTGAATTTTACAATGTCAAGCGGGTTCAGTCCTTCTCCCGCTCCTCCGCCGATGGTTCCGCGGATTCCAGAGATAGATTTGATTAGAGTCATAGGTTTTTAACTAAAAGATTTATCTAATGTTAGTGCTTTAGCTTTTTGCTTTCTCGAACTTCCGGATATCATAGAAATAAGGATTGACATATTGTTGTGCAGTTGTATGCCCCATCTTAGAAGGTACAATCAGGCGTACATGTGCATTATTACGCAAATAAGGTAAGGCAATCAACCATCCGGATGGAATTGCAGTTCCATAACCTTGATTAACCCATAATAAATCATATTCCAAACTACCGGATAAAACGATCCCATAAACAGTAGACGCGTTTTGTACATAACGGAATGTTAATGGAAACTTATAATAATCAGGAGCATCCATCCATTCTTCTAAAGGTACATTGAAGCAAGTAACCTCTCCTGTCATCATATCCTTTTCTACATAACGAGTACAAATGACATTATTATTAGCAAAAGTGTCTACCGCATTCTCAAATTCACTTTTATCTTCATCTTTCCCGCCACGATCTACGATCTGCATATATACGCCATTGGAGAAAGCAACGTATTCGTCATATCCATTCCCCGCTTCTTTAGAAGCTGTAATCGTATCCCGTTCAAACTCTTCCAATGAAATGACACGAATATCATTATCTTTGATGAACTTATTCACCGCATTTTTCTCGTCTTCCAGCATTTCTGCATAAGTCTTCGAATTGTCGCATGCCTGGAACAGACTTCCGGCGGTTAACAAAGAGAGAAATAAAAATACAAGTTTCTTCATTATCTGTTATTTAGCTATATTCCGCACAAATGTATCTCAAAATCATTAAAAGTTGAAAGGGGGAAGTTGAAAGTTCGTATCTTTTAACCTTTCCATATTCACTTTTAACCTTCCATCTTTAGCTTTTCGCTGTTAGCAAAGGTTTATACTTCTCAAGCGCTTTCTCAAAGACCGCTTTTGCCTCTTCCATCGTTCCGAAAAACTCACCGCCCGAAGCGTTCAAATGTCCGCCACCGTTGAAAAATTCAGCGGCTAACTGATTACATGGAAAGGTTCCTACCGAACGAAGGGAGATTTTAATCATCGGCTTCTCTGTATCTTCCCGCAAGAAGCAGGAGAAACAAACATTCTTGATGGAAAGGGGGATGTTTACGAAGCCTTCGCTATCACCTTTTATATAGTTAAACTTACTTTGCTCGGCTTTTGTCAATGTGATTAATGCCGAATTACAATCCGGATAAACAGTCATGTTCGACAATACATAGCCCATCAAACGCAAACGGCTCTCCGAATAGGTATTGTACACCTTACGGTAAATATCATCCTTATCGATTCCTTTGGAAAGCAGCTCGCTGATGATAAAATAAATTTCCCGATTATTTGAATTATAAGTGAATCCTCCTGTATCTGTCATCATGCCTGTGTAGATACATTCTGCACCTTCCTTCGTGATATCACTGAAATATCCCATACGACAAATCAGCCGGAATATCAATTCGGAAGTAGAAGAAATCTTAGGATAGGACATTACAATCTTACAGAAATCTTCGGGATACAGGTGATGATCGATCATGATTTTACGCGCAGGAGATGCAGCCACAGCGTCTGCCATATCGTCAATACGCTTCAGTGCATTGAAGTCGAGACAACAGATTACGTCAGCTTCGGCTATCAACTTATCGGCAAAATCTTTGTAACGGTCATACAAAAGAATATCCTTGCTGCCCGGCATCCATCGCAGGAAATCGGGAAAGGCATTCGGCACAATTACGTTTACTGTTTTTTCCTGTGAATCCAGGAAATGATATAATCCCAATGATGAACCAATAGCGTCGCCGTCAGGAGAAACATGGGATACAATTACTATTTTGTCAGCTCGTTCAAACCATTTGGTAAAATGGTCTATTT
>OLVO01002954.1_pt1 | contig 14756 bp, 6 predicted proteins | sample 1672571 | NCBI WGS metagenome assembly OLVO01 (sample SAMEA3136700, study PRJEB25190) | human gut metagenome | biome: human gut; feature: human-associated habitat; material: faeces | place: Austria | collected 2013 | reverse complement strand
TCCAGCATCTGGATCAGATCGGCGTTGGCAAGCTGGTCAAGATGGCTGCCCACGATGGCCGCGCGACCAACCCGAACCTGGGTCTGGGCATCTGCGGCGAGCACGGCGGCGATCCCAGCAGTGTCGAGTTCTGCCACAACGTTGGCCTGGACTACGTCAGCTGCTCTCCCTACCGTGTTCCCATCGCCCGTCTGGCCGCCGCTCAGGCAGCTATTAAAAATCCTCGCGCTTAAGTCACGTAGATTTTTACAATTAAATGTGGATTATGATAAGGCTCGTTCTTATCGAAATTCGCGTGGCTGCGTGCTTTGGCTGGGGAATTGGAAAGACCTGACAGTTAAGGTTCTTCTATAAATCCTATCAAGTCCCGAATTGCTTGTATCTGCAATTCGGGACTTTTTGTTTTATTTTGCCCTGTTTTGTACATTTTCCTGAAAATGTACACGGTTTGATGGGTCACACAAAAAAGCGCACACCCCTCGGTGTGCGCTCGGATTTCACGTCTGCGTCGATTCCCGCAGGCTTACCTGGTAACCCAACTCCATGCGGGTTTCAACAGGCTGCCCCTGCAAGGCGCACAGCAGCTGTTGCGTTGCTTTTAAGCCAAGGATATCCGCATTAAACTGCACGGCGGTGATGGGCGGCACGGTATGGACCAGATTCTCATTATCATACAGCGACGCCAGCCGGATATCCTGCGGCACGCGCAGGTTCAGCTGCTTGAGCATATTCAGCGTCAGCTGTGCCAGCCGTTCGTCCATGCACAGGATGCAATCCGCCCCGCGCTCTACAGCCTGCTGCACAGCCTCCATGCGCAAATCGTCGCTTTCCAGCTCCAAAAACAGCAGGTTCTCGTCAATTTTTTGCCCCATCTTGACATAAGCCTGCCGGAAGCCCTCCAATCGGGATTGGTTGACGGTGTACAGCATACTGCCGCCCAGCAGCGCGATATGCTTCATGCCCTTCATCAGCAGCAGACTGGTCATCTCACGGCAGCCGCCCACCTGGTCATGGTCAACGGAAAGTACCTGATCGTCCTCCGGCTGACCGATGGCGACAAACGGCACCTTGCGCGCCTTCAGCAGCGGGATCAAGGGGTCACGCTCCAGTGTGCGGGTCAAGATCAGACCATCGATTTTGCAGTTATCCAGCAGCCGCTCCACAGGACGGGTTTCGTTTTCGCCCACCAGCGTCAGCAGGACATCGTAGTCGGAATCCCCGGCAACCTGATAGACAGAGCGCATCACCTTGCGCAAAAAGGGCAGCTCAAAGTCGGAAAATTGCGTGGAAATCACCAGCGAAATATTGTAGGAGCAGCGCTTCACCAGCCCGCGCGCCATCATACTGGGGGTATAGTTATGCTCTTTTACATAGTCCAGCACGCGTTGGCGGGTTGCTGCGCTGATGCGCCCGTTGCCGGATATGGCACGGGACACGGTTGTCTTGGATACGCCAAGCGCCTGCGCGATTTGCGTGATATCGATCGGCTTGTCGTTCTTCGGCAAAGGTGACATGGTTTTTCATCTCCGATATGTATTTACCATTATCATAATCGTTTTTTGCCGAATCGTCAATTATTTCTTGCGTAAAGCTTCCCCTTGCACAGCCCTCACACCGTTCGTCTGCACAGTTTTTTGCGTAATTTGCGGCACATGGCGCGTATCTCCTGCGCGGTTTCGGCGGTGCATGGATCGGGCGCAAACTGTGCCGCCTGTACGGCATCCAGCAGGTGCTGCACGGTTTCGCGGTCCGTCTGCGGGCAATGTGTTTGCAGAAATTCCGCAAATGCCGCTTCGTCAGAGGACACCTCCGCCGCCAGCCCGCAGCGCCGCATCTTGCGATGGAGCGCACAAAATTCTGCCTGTACGGTCTGCAAAGGTGTGCGCCTTGCACGGCGCAGAAGTGCCAAGGCCAAGACGAGCAGCAGCAAAACCGTAGGCAGCACCCACAAAAGCGGGACGCTTTGCGGCGTTTCGGCAGGGGAGTCGGCCTCCTGCCGCGCGAGCAGGGGTGTATCACTGTCTGCGGCATTTTGCCCTGCCTGTGCGGCATCGGCGGCAAGCTCGTCCTCGGTCAGTTCGGCTGTCATACCGGGGGTGACCTCCAGCGGCGTCCAGCCCTGCCCGGAAAGGTAAATCTCTGCCCAGGCGTGGGCGTTATCGTCCTGCAAAACGGCACGGCAGCTACCGTCGCCCGCAGCGGTAAACAGACTTTGCGGTGCGGCGTAGCCTACCACATATCGGGCGGGCAGCCCCACCATGCGGCACAGCAGCACCGCTGCCGAGGCAAACTGTGTGCTGCTGCCCGCGTGGCTCTCGCTCAGGAAATACAGCAGCGGGTCGGTGTCGTCGGGTGTCTCGGCGTCCGCGCTGTAACGGCAGTGCTCGTTCAGCCAGCTGCGCACCAGTGCGCGTCGACCATCGATGTCATCATCCCTGAGTTTGCGCTCCTTCACCAGCGCAGCCAGTTCTTTGTCTATGGCATCGTACCCGGCACCGGCGGGCACATCCAGGCAGCGCGCACGAACATATGCGGCGTAGGCGCTTTCCAGACGATCCAGCACCCCCGCGTCATCATCGTCACGGGCCGCCAGCAGCTCCTCTGCCTGTTTGCGCGGAAAATAGTAGAACATATCGTCCTGCACGGTCTGCCCCGCTATGGCTCCGTCGCCGTCCGGCGTGTAGTAGTCGTTAAAATATGCGTTGTACGGCGCAAACGTGTAGGCATCGTTTGCATGCAGACGCTGTACGGTCATTTGCTGCGGCTGTGCGCCGCTGTATGCCGCGCGCAAAAACGGCAGGTTCGCAATGGCAAGCCGTCCGTCGCCGTCGGTTTTCCAGTTTGCTGCGGCACTGTCGAAGGCAGCGGCATTCCCTGCCTGCCAGCTTGTGCCGTCATAGTCCACGCCGATAAACCCGCGCAGGTAGACGGTCTCCTCCGGCTTGGCGTCGGTCGTGACCATTATATCCTCCAGCCCCGTCAGCGCCAGGCCGTCGCCCCGTGTCAGGCTGCCGTCCTCCACGCCGCCCGCAGCAGCGCTGACATGGAAATTCAGTGCCCCGCCGCTGATTTTCGGCAGCCACTCGATCGCTGCGCTCAGCCCGGCCGCGCAGACTTTGTCGGTCACAGGCTGCAGCGCGTTCAAGGGCAGCATCAGCACGGGGCGCAGTGCCAGGGCAGGCAAAAACAGCACCGCGCAAATGGCAGCCATGCCGACACCGGCCAGCCTTTGGTTTGTGCGGTGGGTCTGCAGGTTGGCGGCATAGACAGCGGAATCCTTGCCGCGCCACAGCCGTTTGCGCACCAGCGACCGCGCCGCCGCACAGCTTCCCAACCAGCCCGGCAAAAGCAGCAGCCAGCCCAAAACGGCACGGCCCGTTCCCGCCAACAGCGTGAACACCACGATCGGCAGAAGCACCGCCCCCAGCAACAGCGCGTCAGTGTGGCGGGCTGTCAGCGCGGCCAAAAACATTGTAAACGGCACTGCCGTCAGCAGCGCAAACAGGCCCATCTGCGCCGAAACCGGCGAGGTGGACACCACAAAATTTGCGTTGAAGCGTGTATTCAAGCACAGCCTGACGGCATCCGCGCACTGTGCCGCACCGGCCAAAAACGGCTGCTGCACGGCAAACAGCAGCACCAGATACCCCACGGCCAGCGCCAGCGCCACGCCGTAATTGCCCGCCTTGGAAAGCGGGACGCGGTGCAGTGCCGGCCACGCCGCACACAGTGCCGCCACGCCAAGCCACACCCAAATCGGCAATGCCAGTGCAAACGCACCGTTCAGTGCCGTCAGCAAGCCCAAGGCCAGCAGTTCCGAAAGCAGCAGATCCGCCGCCGTTTCCGCCATGGGGTGGGCAGCGGCCTTGGTGCGGGGCAGCAGCACACGGTCCACAAATACCAGCCCCGTAGCGGGGTCGGTGTCCTTGCGGCGGGTCAATCTGCGCAGCCGCTTTACGGCGGCCTGCCCAAAGTGCAACAACTGCTGCGGCGCGTCGGCCTCCTCTGCCAAAACGCTGCCCGCAGGGTCAGCGCGGTAGGTTGCGCCCAACGGCTCGCGCACGGTCAACTCGCCCACGCGGGCGGTCAGTTTCCAGTGGATCAGCTTCGGTGAATCGCCTGCACGGTAGGGGCGCAGATCATAAACGCCGTCGGTCAAATCGCAGCCCGCCGCAGTCACTTTTTCGGCGCAGTTCTGCGGTTTTGTGCCTGCGCCGTCGTCCTCGCCCTCGGCGGGGGGCAGTACACACAGTTCTCTGCTTTGGGGCGGCACGGCGCAGTGCGCGACAAACAGCCCCAACGGGTCGCGCACGGTGGCTTCCCGCACACGGAACCGCCACAGACCGCTTTTTGCTGCGCGCAGGGTCACGCGCAAATCGGCACACTGATGCGGGGCCAGCATCGCGCCGCAGGGCAGTTCAATGGCCGTTCCGCTTTCGGCGTCCACAGCCTGCAAAACGACACGCAGCTCCGGCACGGGCCGCCGCCCGTTGTTGTGCAGTTTCACCAGTACAGCAAAATCCTCGTCGGGGTGCACGGGGAGGGCAGGCAGCTGCAGCGTTACCGTCACATCCCTGCGCAGTGTGCGGACATACCACACCAAAAAGCCGACCAGCAGCACCGCCAGTGACGCCAAAAAGACCGCAAACGACGTGCGGCTGACCGCTGCCGCGGCAAACAGCACGGCCAGCAGCAGCGCGCAGCCCACCTTACCTGCCATGGAACGGTTTCTCCGGGCGGGGGCGCGGCACGGTGTGCAGAACATCGTCAAGGATATTCTGCACTGTATCGCCGCCGGTGCGGGCCTGTTCGGTCAGGCACAGACGGTGGCGGGCCGCATCGGCAAAAATCGCGGTAATATCCTGCGGGGCCACATAATTGCGCCCGCCCAGAAAAGCCGCCGCGCGCGCCATACCGGCCACTGCCAGCGACGCACGGGGTGAAAGCCCCAGCGTCAGGCGGCTGTCCCGCCGCGTCGCGCGGGAGAGTTCCACGATATACCGTCTGATTTCATCGCTCATATATACTTCGTCTACCTGCTGCTGCATAGCCAGCAGGTCGTTTTTGTCCATCACCGGCTGCACACGGTCCAGCAGGGCGCGGCGCGGCTGGCGGGACAAAATCTCCATTTCCGCCTCCGCATCGGGGTAGCCCATGACCACGCAGACCATAAAGCGGTCCAGCTGGGATTCCGGCAGCATCTGCGTACCCACCGAGCCGACGGGGTTTTCCGTTGCAAAAACGGTAAACGGCTGCGGCAGAACGCGCGTCACGCCGTCCACCGTGACGGCGCTTTCCTCCATGACTTCCAGCAAGGCGGACTGGGTGCGGGCGCTGGTACGGTTGATTTCATCGGCCAAAAACAGGTTGCACATCACCGCGCCGGGGTGGTACACAAATTTGCCGGTTTCCTTTTGGTACAGCGAGAACCCCACAATGTCGGACGGCAGAACGTCGGGAGTAAACTGCACGCGGTTTTGGGTCAGGTCCATAGCGCGGGCAAACGCCTGTGCCAGCGTAGTTTTGCCCACGCCGGGGATATCCTCAATCAGCACATGGCCGCGGGCCAGTATCGCCATCATGATTTTCAGCACGACTTCCGGCTTGCCCAGCACCGCCTTGCTTACCTCGGCTGTAACGGCCAGCGCCTTTTCGTTGATATTCTGCATGGGTCAATCCTTTCTATGCCTGCGCCAAATCAGCATACAGCCGATCACGGCGGCAATCAGCAGGCATCCCGCCCACAGGGCGTTGTTTTCCAGCCAAATCACCCAGTTGGAGTACGCGCCGCCCGCGTTTTCGCCGCTGCCCTCGTGGGGCAGGGGAGTGATACTTTCGGGGGTGACTTCCTCCAGCGCGGAGGTACCGTCGGCCTCCACCGTCACTTGGCGCGGTGCGGCGTCCCAGGTTTCGTCACACTCGGCCAGGTCTGCCGCATGGGTGGCGGCCTCTGCGTCGGGGTCGCGCTCGGCTATCACCAGGTAGCGCTGAGTGTTTTGGGTGTAGGGGTGGCAGGTCGTCAGGGTAAGCAGGTCGCGGCCGGGCTGTATCAGCACGGCGTTTATGTCGTCCGGCTGTATAATTTTCAGCTCGCACACGCGGTAAACCAGCGTGTCCCACGGCGTTGTCATAGTAATTTTGTCGCCGATTTGTATCTGCTGCACGTTGCGCAGCATTTCCGCGCCGTAATAGCCGCGGTGGGCGGCAATGACGGTGTTGGTGTTTTCGCCGCCCAGCGGCATGGAGGTCTGCCCCAGCAGCGCGCCGCCGCGGGCCATGTTGGCCGTGTTGGCCCCCAGATAAACAGGCAGTTCCAAGTCCAGACGCGGTATCCACAGCGCGGCGATAACGTCGTCGGGCAAGCCGTAGCCCGTCAGGTCAAAGGCGGGGGTCTCGTAGGCAAAGGGGTCTTTCAGGCCGCTTTGGCCTTGGGCAAAAAGCTGTTGGTTGTAGGCCAGAAACGCGTCGTACAGTTCGGGGTAAGCGCGCGCGGGTTCGGCGGCGGAGGTTTCGGGCGCGGCGGGGGCGGCAGCTTCGGCGGCCTGCACAAATTTTTGCACGGCTTTTGTGCTTTTCTGCTCCGTCAGATATCGGCTGACCGTGGGCTGCAGCATCAGCCCAACGCCCAGCAAAATTGCCAGCCATGCAAAAATTTGCAGAAACAGGCGTTTCATCAGTCTTCCTCCTCGCGCTTTTTGCAGCGGTGCAACAGCAGCAGCAACAGCAGCGCCTCGCCGCCGATAACCACACTGCCCGTCACGCTGATCCACGGCCAGGCGTCCACAATGCGCTTTACCACGTTGCCGGTATTCAGCTGTTGGTACTGCACGGTCTGCGGCGTGTCGGGCTGCTCGTCCTCTCCGGTATACGGCACACGGGCGCCGCGCACAAGCATACGGTGGGTGTTGATGGCATAGGGTGTGCAGGTGACCAGCGTGCAGTAGTCCCCGCCGGGGATAATTTCCAAATCCTCGGTGTTTTCCGGCTCCACGACCTTGACCTGGTCTACCTGATACGCCAGCACCTCGTCCATGATGTGGAGGTAAAAACGGTCGCCCTCGCCCAGCTTGTCCAGGTCGGTAAACAGTACCGCCTCGGCCAGACCGCGATGCCCCGTCAGCACACTGTGGGTGCCCGCGCCGCCCAGCGGATAGCTGGAGCCTTCCAGATGTCCGACGCCCTTTGCCAGCACATCGTCGCTTGTGCCCTCATAAATGGGCAGGTTTACGTCAATTTTGGGTATGGTAATGTAGCCAAGGCTCTCGCCCACGTCCAGCATGTCCACATAGCTTGTGCCGATGTCGTCCGCTTCGCCCGCCGCGTCGCGGTCGATGGCATTGTTCAGCTGTTGGTTGTAGCGGCGCGTAGCCTCCTTGGCGGCGTCGATTTTCTCGGCGTCCATCGACTGCACGGTGTCGTTGTAGCTTTCAATGACCGAGCTTGCGTGGCGCTGTGCCACCGCGTTGCTGACAACGGGGTACATGGCCACGCCGATGCCGGAGACGATCATCAGCGCAGCAAAGCCAAGTTTTAATTTGACGGTGGTTTCCATTGCAAAGAGCCTTTCTGTAAAGGGTTGACGCACTGCCACAACCGCCCATAGGGGAAGAACCGTTTCCGGCCCTTCCCCCATGGATTACCCGTTTATTTTGCTGTGGGTGTTTGGATGATGTGCATTACGCACGGTTGGATTTCTTTTTCAGGCTGAACAGAACGCCGACGCCCGCCAGAACCAGCAGCACACCGATACCACTGAACAGCAGCGTACTGAAACCGCCGGTGACAGGCAGCGTAAAGCCCTTGCGGTTGATGACTTTGGCAACAGCAAGTGCCTGGTTCGTGGAGTCGCCATTGGCATTGGTGAATGTGGTTGACGTAACCGTGCCATGCTTAACCAGATTGCCACTGGCGTCATATACGTTGGTCTTTTGCCAAGTAGTTGTGGCGGTAACATCCAGCTTAACCTCAACAGGCTTTGTCAGCAGGTTATAGCCCTTAACCGTCTTGGTTTCGACCAGATAGTAATCACCATTGGCAAGACCGTGGGTGTAGTTGGTGGTGTTGGTAGAGTCAGACGTATCAATGATGCCGCTTGCGTTAGTTGTCAAGCCAGACTTTACAAGAATCCAGCTTTTAGTGCTGTCAAGACCTGCTTTTTTGACGGTTTCAGCATTTACAATAGGCGTTTCTCCCGTCTTGGCTTCACGGTACAGGTCAAACACAACGCCGGGCAGTGGAGTAGTTCCGTCTTCCGTTGTCTTTTTCACCTTGATGCCAAAGCTGTACATAACAGCGCTGTCCTCAATGGTGTTCGTGGTAGTTCCGGGAGTATTGTCGCTATTGATTTTATTGGTGTATGTAAGTTTCGCGTTATTCGAGTTGCCGTTGCCGCCGACTGCAACGGTATCCTTTACAACAGCGTTGTAGGTAATGGTCACCGTGTGTCCGGCACAAGCCTTTACTGTGGCGGAATCGAGTTTGAATGCAATTTTGAATCCATCTGTGCCTTCGGCTGCAACCGTATAATCTGTGCCACTCGTCAAGGCTGTTGTGCTGTCTTTAATTTTGATGCTGCCTACATTATCCTTCAAACCCGTCGGCGTGTCGGTGACGGTAAAGGTGGAAAGTTTCTCAATGTTCTTCGGGACTTCAATCGTGATTTTGTAAGGAACGGTATCGCCGACACCGTACTGGGCATCCTGCGCCCAACTGTCGCCTTTTTTGACTTCCTTCTTCATATCGGGGCGGTGGTTGGCAACTTGAATGGTTGCATTAGGAGTGGCTGTATTTTCGCCTACCTTAATCTGACCATCATTCTGCACGGTAAAGTTGTGGTATTCCGCATCCAAGATATAGCCCCTGTTAGCAGAATCACCGCTGTATGCATCCTCAAAAATGCGGTAGTTTCCTTGCGAAAGCCCTGCAATTGTAATTTTACCGCTTGGGTCCGTTGTCAAATCGTAGGGATTGCCATTGCTATCGTTTGCAGTAATGTCTGTCCAATTTGCGCCATTCTGTTCCTGTAGCTTGAACTTAACACCCGCCAACGCGACCTCAGAACCACCGCCGGTATAGCCCTTTTTCTCAATCGTGACTTGACCGTAGGCGGTGCTGTTTTTCGGGTAAACGTGGATATCATAAATCCAGTCCGTCAGCTTGTTCGTGGTATCATTATCAGCAATGCGCGTCATAGGTACAGAAACCAAGAACGGGTCAGCAGGGGACGTGACCTTATCGGGGGCGCTCGTTTCAACAACCAGATACAGACCGAGGTCAAGGCCGTCTTTTTTGGCTACACCAATATCGGTTCCAGAAGTTGCGGTTGTAACCGTGTCTATCTTGCTGCCATTAACTGTGATTGCGCCAGTTGCTGAATCCTTTGAATAATACTTACTTGCATCTATCTTGGAAAAGTCTTGACCAGTCGCAGCCGCTTGACCGCCATAATAGGCTTTCAGCCATTCCTCATTCTGTACCTTGTAAATCTCAAAAGTTACCCCGCCCAGCGGCTTTGCGCCTGAGGGCGCGGCTTCGCCCTCGGCACCGGTACCCTGTTGGGACGTTGCTCCCGGTGCAGGGTTATACTCATACTTATGAATCGTAATGCTGCCCGTTTTGCCCGATTCCCAAACAGGCGTACCATCTGCCAGCCTCGTCGTTCCCGTCGCCCCTGCCGTCGTCGCCCCTTCCGCCATGGCGGGCATGGCGCAAAGGCTCAGGGTCAGGGCGGCGCTGAGGATTGCGGTAAATAAACGTTTTAGTTTCATTTTGATGCATACCTCTTTTTTCTATGTTGGTTTGTGTAGAGAGGTGGGGGTCAGGAACGTTTGCCCCCTCTCTTATAGCGGAACACCAGCACCAGCAGCACAGCCACCAGTGCGGGCAAACCTATCAGCAGCCACAGGCTGGGTGCGTCCGCGCCCGTGTGCGGCAGAGTAAAGTCCTTGCGGTTGTAAACAGTCAGGGCAATGTTGTACACGCCGCTGGCGGTATCTTTGCTTACCGTGATAAACTCCCCGTTGCTGCGTTGGCACTTCCCGTCCGCTGTCAGCGTAAACTCGATGGCTTCGCTCAGCAGGGTGTAGCCCTCGGCGGTCTTGGTCTCGGTCAGGCGGTAGCTGCCGGGGGTCAGGTTTTCAAAGGTAAGTTCGCCTGTACCCGCGGCGGTCGTGCCTGTTTTCGGCGTTTCAATCGGTACAGTGTCCAGCTTTTCCAGCTTGAACTCCACGCCGCCCAGCTTTTTGCTACTATCCTGTGCATCCTGCTTTGTGATGACCAAGTTATATTTGGCATCTTGCAGTTGGTTGGTCAGGGTCAGCGTTTTGTTGGTCGAATCGCCTGTGACGCGGGTGGTATTGAGAACCTTATACTTCTTGCCGCTGATCTCAATCACATCGCCAGCCGCGCCGCCGTAAAAATGCCCGCCTGCCGACGCGCTTTCCAGCACGCGGTAGGTGTAAGCGACACGCGCACTCTCCGACTTGCTCGCATCGTACTTGTCCAACCCGGTAAACTGTTTGGTCCAGCCTTCGTAACCGTCGGGTTTTTTCAGCTCTACGCTTTCATACCCCGAAACCGTCTGCCAGCTGTTTGCAACGTTCGGCGTTTCGGTGCGCTGCAGTTGCAGGTAAATGGCGTTGGGCAGGTCGGCTTGCGGAATGTCCGTCGTACCGTCCTGCGTTTTCCATTCTTTTTTGACCGTTATGTTAAACAGCTCACGGGCGGAGTTTACAAACGTTGCCGTTACAGCGTTCGCTTCGCCCTCCGCAATGGCGCCGTACACCTTTACGCCGTCCGCGGCAACAGCGCAGTCTTTGCCGCCCTTGAAGGACACCGATTTCAGGCTTGTGCCCGTCTGTTCATTTTCCCACACAACAAACCGTGTGCCGACAGGGATTTTGTCGATCACGATCTCGCCGTAGTACTCGCCATTGTGGTTTTCCACCGTGCAGGTGTACTCTTTCGGCGGGATTATGTTGCCGAGGCTTTGGCCGCCAACATCGCCGAATCGGACGGTAAAGGTAAACTCCTTGCCTTCCAGTGTCTCGCCCTCGGCGGGAACCTTGCGTATAATCAGCTTGCCTGTCTTGACCTTGTTGTTGAAAACCACTTTCAGCTTGGTCAGCTCGTTATCATCGGCCGAATTGCGGTAAGAGCGAAAAACCAGTGCAGTGCTCGGCTTATTGGCTTCTGTGTACTTGTTCTTGGTGTCGTGTCCGTTATGTTTTACATCAACCACCTTTTCCGTTCGGCCATCGTTCGGGGCGGTGCCGCGGATGTTTTGCAACGTGCTAACACTGCCCGTATCAACAACGCCGGTCTTGCCGTTTACACTTGTAACAGGTACGCCGTTTTCGTATACCGTCCAAGTTGTATCGTACAGTTCGGGATCAATCTGCTCTTGCAGGGCTATGTAGCTGCCGCGGCGGAACTGATCATTAAAGGTAACGGTCTCACCGTCCTGCAGCAGGAATCGGCCTTTTTCATCCACAACGTCGCCGTTGCCAAGGTTGGAGGAAAACACCGCATAGGCCGCATTTTCCAGCTTACCGCTTGTGGCAGAGCCATAGTCGGGGACGTTGTACTGCGCGGTGGTAAAGCCTGTTTGTTTCGGCAGGGTCGGCGCACTGCTGAATGTAAAGTTGCGCAGGTAAATGCTGCGCGCATAGTTATCGCCCACCGTTATGCTTTTTAGCTGCGTTTTGTCGAAACCCTCGACTTGTTTCAGGGAGTTCAACATCAGCCGTACGGTGTACCACGTTCCCGGGTGCAGCGCGGTCGCCGCGCCGTAGACATCGCTGCTTTGCAGCCCCTTGGTGCCAAGGCAGCCCATTTGCTTGCCGCTTGTGTCCCAAAGTTCCACATACAGGTTGCTCAGGGCGCAGGTATCGGTCTGTTTGCCCTGCACATAGACATCAAAGGTCAGGTAGCTGTACGGACTTATATTTATGGCGCTGTCCAACGTCAGTGTGCCGCGGCGCTGGTCGCGGTATAGGCTGGATGGGTCACTTTTATCCGATGACCACAGCACGGCGCTGCCTTGGTCTTCGTCTACATCCTTCGGCAGGGACGACTCATAGCTTAATAGTCCCGTGGCCGAACTGTATGCAGTGTTCGGAAGTTCCTCGGTTTTAATCGTCGGGGTGTAAGTAGCTGTCGTTCCGTAGTGGGTGGCCAGATTTTGGATGTTGAAGGTGAAAATTTTCTGGTTTTTGAAACTCTCTTGGAACAGCGGGTTCACATCCGAAACATCGACCTGCTTTTCGACCTGCAATTCGTTATGGTCGGGGAAGTTGAACGCCAGCGCCATGTTAGACTCCCACATGCCGCGCTCCATGTAGTACATGGTCAGGGTGTGGGTGGATTGGTCTTTCAGGGTTTTGGTGGTGCCCTTCTTATTGAACGTGATCGGTTGGCCGTTGTATTTGACGGTTTTGGTTGTTTCGCCGGACCCATAACCCTTGTAGACCATGGTATCATTTTGGTCGGTGTTCTTGTTGGAGCTGACGTAGGGGGTTACGGTGTTGTTTTCGCCAAATTCCAGCAGACCGGACGCTTTACCGTGCGCGCCGCCGACATCCAGCATCAACTCGCCGTCAATGTAGACCCACACGTCATCGTCGCCGGAGAAGAAGAACTTGATAGGAACTTTGATGTCGCTGCCGTTGGTGTTTTTTCCTACAACAACATTGCCGTCCTCTGTAAGCGTAAAGTCAAATTGCAGCTTGGCACCAAAGCCGTAGTTGTATTGGGACGCCCCGACTGTGCTGACTGTTTGGTTAAACGGGAAAAAGCCGTAGGTGCCATTGGCACTGTTTGGTGACGAAATGTTTTGTGATTTGCTGTCCGTGGTGGGGTTGCCGTCACCATCTTTGGGGGATTCCAGATAATACTTGCCGTCGGTTTGGTTCTGCTTCAAATACAGAGAGCTTTTGCTGCTGTCATAGTACCAATATTCGGCTTTGCCCTCCGGGTCGCTATCGGACGGATTGTTCGGATCCTGCGCAAAAACGGCTTTTTGCTTGAGCGGGAAGGAAACATCCTCGTACACCTTGCCCAGCACGGTGTTAAAGGTGTTTTTGCCTTGCAGGAAGTCCTTGTTAAAGTGCGGGTCAGCCAGCGCAACTGTTGTGGAGCCTGTGGAATTCTTGGTTCTTAACAGCGGCAGTCCGTCTGCCGTGCCGTCAGAGGTCTTGCTTTCCACAAGGCCCTGGAAGGTGCGATTGTAATCGGAGCTTCCATTACCATTATCATCCAAGGCCGAGTTATTCACGGCCATAAAGATATTGTAGTTGGAACTACCCTCAGCGCCCCAGCCGTATAGACCCATACCGGCGGCAACGGTTGCAAAGGGGTCGCCCCAGCCTGACTTTTGGAAATGCCCGGTATAAAGCGGGTATTTGACATTGTCGTTTGCTGTGTAAGCGCTGCTTAGTGCGCGGTTGAACTGCTCAAAAGTGACGTACCCGCGCTGGGAAGATGTGGTCACCCACGAGTAAGTGTCGCGGTTCAGGCCATTCAGCTCGTAGTCGGTGTAGTAATCGTACAGGGTGCTTGTGATGTACTTTGTATCCTTTTGTTGGGTAAAAATGCCGCTGTTATCAATGTCCACAACGGCCGCGTTTTTGCCGCTTTCGGCATCGCGGACAGAGGCTTTCTCTCCCCAGTAGCCGTCACGGTTGACACCTTCGCCGCCCGTGTAGGCCGACGGGTCGCCGTCGTCGGCAAAGAAGCAGGGGTCTTGCAGGGTTGGGGGGATTTCTGCCATGCTGTACTTTCTGGTCTTGTTGTCTTTTGCGGGGGCGTTTTGGTCAGCCGTTGCGGAGAATTGCACCGCGGTGTAAGTTTTTCCATCGCCGGGAATCTCGCAAGACCACAGCTTGCGGTCGGCGGCTGTGGAGTCAGGTTTTTCCTGTGTCATCGGCTGCTGTGTGACCGCGCCGTCTGAACTCGTCAGGAAGCAGTACATGGTTTCGCCGTCGCCCATGGCGGACTGCGGTAAATATTCGCCCTCATAACTGTACGCGGACAGCGTGGCGTCAAAGTAAATCTTTTTGCCCGCGGTAAGCAAATCACCGCCCGCGCTTGCCCAAGTGCCATCAGTACCATTGCAGGCATAGCAATTTGCGGTTGTTAAGTCCAGTTTCTGTGCGCCTGCGTAGGGGTTTTCGGTGTAGTCCGTGGTGAAATCATACAGGTCGCTGTGGTCACCTTCACCCCAAGTAAATTTTACAAACCGCGAATCATTGTCGGGGATCCGGATCTGCTGCGCGGCAAGTTTGTCCGCATCCACCGTGCCGATCGTTTGGCTGTCGGTTGGTTCCGGGGCGCCGTTTTCCAGCTTGTAAAATGTTGCGGTTACGTTGGTAAGCACGGCGTCGCTTTCATTTTTGAAGTAAAGCGGCGTGTCCTTGTAATAGTACTCCACGCGCGTCCATTGGGAGGGGTTGTATTTTTGATTCTGGTTGAAATGATTACCGTCTTTATCACTTGCTTCAGTGCCTTTTCTGACAAACTTTTTGCCGGCAAGCAGGTCAATCGCTGTCAGGTAGTCATTATTGACTCCATCGTCCCTGCCAAAGGCGTTGATTTCTTCTTTCCAGGTATTGTTATTGTCTATATAATACTGGAAGGCGATTCGATAAAACCCGCCCGCCGGATAGTCCGCAGAATTCAGCGTGATTCTGAAGATTTTGTGGGTTGTTGTCCCATCTTGCCGGTTACTGTGGTTTCGGTATCCTCCATGACTTTGTTTA
>OLVO01002951.1_pt1 | contig 14772 bp, 13 predicted proteins | sample 1672571 | NCBI WGS metagenome assembly OLVO01 (sample SAMEA3136700, study PRJEB25190) | human gut metagenome | biome: human gut; feature: human-associated habitat; material: faeces | place: Austria | collected 2013 | reverse complement strand
TAAACGAGATGGCATTACTGTAAAGCCCGGTGCAAAAGAAATTCTTTTGTGGCTAAAAAGCCGTCAGATACGCTGCATGATCGCAACGGCAACTGATCTTGAGCGCACAAATCGTTACCTTGAAATGGCAGGATTGTCATCTTATTTTGACGAAATAATAAGTGCTGTTATGGTAAAAAACGGAAAGCCGTCACCAGATATTTATCAGCTTGCATGTGAAAAAGCAGGCCGTATGCCGTCAGATTGTATTGCAGTCGAAGATTCGCCAAATGGTGTACGTGCCGCAGCCGCAGCAGGATGCCGTGTTTTCATGATTCCTGACTTAGATGAGCCAGATGAGGCAACACGCGCGCTGTGCGAAGGAGTTTTTCCTAGTTTGTCAGAGCTTCGCAGGCATTTTGTAAAAATTTTGTAAGTTGCAAGCAGCCGCTTTATGCGGTATGATAGAATAATGTAAGGGCGAAAAGCTCTAAAATTTTTGGAAGGGAAGCAGACATGGAAGTAAAAGATAGAAAAGATATTGATGTAAAAGATACATGGAACCTTGAAAGTATTTATGCAAACAATGAATTGTGGGAAGAGGATTATGCCGCTCTTGAAAAGGACGCAGCAGAATTTGCAAAGTTAAAGGGGGCAATTGAAGCAGACGTTAGTAAGATTCCGGCAGTTCTCGATGCTTACTATGGACTGCATCGCCGTTTAAGCAAATTGAGTGTTTACGCAAGAATGCGTTTTGATCAGGATACGGCAGACAGCACCTACCAGACAATGGCAGCAAAGATTGGCAGCCTTGGCGTAAAGATCGGCGCAGCCAGTGCCTTTGTAGAGCCGGAGATTCTTTCTTACAGCAAGGAGCAGTTAGAAGCAGCAGAAAAAGAAAACGAGCGCACTGCTTATTATGGAAGAAAGATTGAAGAGATGCTTCGTGGACAGGAGCACACGTTAGATGCAGAAAAGGAAGAACTTTTAGCTGCAGCAGGAGACATGGCAGAAGCACCAGATGATATCTTCAGCGTGTTAATGAATGCTGATATGAAGTATCCTGACATCGTGCTTGAGGACGGCACACATCTGCCGCTGACAAACAGCACATATATTTCTTATATGGAGTCACCAGACCGTGCAGTAAGAGAAGGTGCATTTAAGACACTTTACGGTCAGATTGCAAGCTTAAAGAATACATTTGCAGCAATCTACCGCGGCAACTTAAAGCAGGCAAAATTTTATGCACAGTCAAGAAAATATTCATCAGCACGTGCTATGTATCTGGCAGATTCCAATGTACCAGAGAGCGTTTACGACAACTTGTTAAGTGCTGTTCACGAGGCACTTCCTATGATGTACCGCTACGTTGCTGTTAGAAAGAAAGTGCTTGGCGTAGACAAGCTTCACATGTATGATGTTTACACACCAATCGTTGCAGCACAGAATCAGACATACGAGTTTGAGCAGGCAAAGCAGATGGTGCTTGAGGCATTAAAGCCGATGGGAGAGGATTATCTTTCTCATGCGCGTGAGGGTCTTGAAAACCGCTGGATTGATATTTATCCAAACAAGGGAAAGAAAGGCGGCGCATACTCTTGGGGCTGCTACGACTCACAGCCATTCATACTGTTAAACTACACCAAAAATCTTGACAGCGTATTTACACTGATTCATGAGATGGGTCATTCCATCCATTCCTACTATTCAAGAACTGCACAGGATTACGCATACTCTGATTATAAGATCTTTGTAGCAGAGGTTGCTTCTACATGCAATGAGTGCTTATTGATGCATGATCTTTTGGAAAAGACAACAGATAAGGAGCAGAGAAAATATCTGTTAAATCATTATCTGGACAGCTTTAAGGGAACATTGTTCCGTCAGACAATGTTTGCTGAGTTTGAGAAGAATGCACATGAGTACTGTGCACAGGGAAAGCCTCTGACAGCAGAAGCATTAAGTCAGATGTATCTGGAATTAAACCAGAAATATTTTGGACCAGATATGGAAAAGGATGAGGAGATTGCATATGAGTGGATGCGTATTCCTCATTTCTACACACCATTCTATGTATATCAGTATGCAACAGGATACTCCGCAGCAGTTGCGTTGTCTGCAAAGATCTTAAAGGAAGGAAAGCCGGCAGTAGATGCCTACATGAGTTTCTTAAAGGGCGGCGAGAGCAAAGATCCGATTGATCTGTTGAAGATGGCTGGTGTAGATATGACAACAGAAAAGCCGGTGGCCGATGCACTGGCATTATTTGGAGAGTTAGTAACAGAGCTGGAAACACTTGTCTGAAAGGCTGGTGAAACATGACACAATACGAAGCAATAGGCAGACGCCATTCCGTCAGGCGTTTTCAGATGACAGCAATTGATCCGCATATCATGAAGCAGATTAATTGTTTCATTCAGACACTGGCACCGCTGCATCCGCAGGCAGCGTACAGGATCGCCGTTGTGGAGGCATATAATACACAAAAGCATGTTTTTAAGGGCATGTTTTTGGCACAGGCACCATATTATCTGGTGCTTTCAGCAAAGGATCATCCATTTGCGGCAGTCAATGCCGGATATGTGATGGAGCAGCTGGTTTTATATCTGGTATCAAAGGGCTTTGCTACATGTTATCTTGGAGATGCAAAGTCAAAGCCAGATCTTGACCAGTATCAGCCGATGATTGTTGTGGCATTTGGAAAGGCAGCGGCCACGGCAGTAAAAAAGCCGGCTAGCCGCAAAAAATTAACAGAGCTTGTGAATCAGCCGCCGGTAGCGCAGCAAAATGCCAGAAAAATTATCGAGGCAGCAAGGATTGCGCCATCTGCATTCAATCTCCAGCCTTGGCGTTTTATGCCGCAGGATGGAAAAATTCATATCTTTATGAAAAAAGAAAGTCTTATGCAGACAAAGCGCATGAAAGAGATGACGCTTCTTGATATGGGCATTGCGATGTGTCATATGGCGCTTGCGGCAGAAGAGCTTTGGCTTGATTGGCGTCTGTCAAGAGAAGATACGTCAAAGGAGCCGGTATGGAAGGGCTGCCAGTATGTGGCAACACTTTACTATGAGATAAAAAGCTTTTAACTTTTGTTCGTTCATAAAATTTTCGCACCGCGCATAAAGTATGTTAGAAAATGCAAAGCGGTGGGTGAATCCTATAAACACAAGTAATAAAGCAAAGAAAATAAGACGAAGCATGATGGCAGGACTGGCAGCATTTGCTGTGGCAGTCCTGCTGTTTGCACAGATCGTATTGTCTGCTGATGAAGCAAAAATGCCAGCGCAGGAATCACTCTATGCCAGATCAGCTGCATTAATTGATGGAGATACTGGCAGACTGCTTTACGGCAAAGAAGAAAATGTGATCCTTCCTATGGCAAGCACGACAAAGATTATGACGTGCATTCTTGTGCTTGAGATGATGGAGCCAGAAGAAATATGCACAGCCTCTGCCTATGCTGCTTCACAGCCTCAGGTGCATCTTGGCGTGCAAAAAGGCTGGTCATTTCGCTGCGAGGATCTTTTATATTCATTGATGTTAGAAAGCCATAACGATACGGCTGTCATATTGGCAGAGGCAGCAGCAGGAAGTGTAGAGGGCTTTGCTACATGGATGAATAAAAAGGCAAAAGAGATCGGGCTTAGCCAGACACATTTTGTAACACCAAATGGGTTAGATGATGAGGCACATTATACAACGGCAAAAGAGCTTGCGCTTCTTCTTCGCTATTGCATTCGTACATCGCCAAAAAGCAAAGAATTTCTAACTATCACGCGTACAGCGCAGTATGAATTTACCGATACGACGGGGAAGTATTCGTTTTCAGTGTATAACCATAATGCATTTTTGCAGATGATGGACGGTGCGCTGACTGGGAAGACTGGATTTACAGGAAAAGCAGGATATTGTTATGTCGGTGCCCTAGAAAGAGATGGGCGTCTTTATATAGTATCGCTTCTTGCATGCGGTTGGCCGGGAAATAAAAGCTATAAATGGTCTGATACAAAAAAGCTTATGAACTATGGGCTGTCAGCTTATGATACAAAAAAGCTTGAGACACCGCCAGTACCCAAAATGAGCGCAGTAGTTATTGATGGTGTATATGACTGGACTAAGCAGACAAAGTCGCAGGTAGAGTTAATATGTCCCGATGCACCAGATAAATATCAGGTGCTTGCAAAAGATGGAGATAAAATTGAAATTAAAATAATAGCCAGAAAAGAGCTTGCATCACCCGTCTTAGAAGATGAAGTTTGCGGTGAAGTCTCCTTTTGGCTTAGTGAGGTATGTTTAGGTACATATCCAATTTATCCGGCACAGGCAGTAGACAGACGCGCATTTGTCTGGTATATTATGCGTGTACTTTCTTTGCTGCTGTAATTTGTTAAAAAAATCAGGCGGTATAAGATGAGTAGATTAGACAGAGAAAAAAAGCTGATGGTTGTATTTCCGACAACTACAGATGCCATGCATATGCAGCAGGCAGCCACAAAGTATAAGCTTCCAGGACGCATGATACCGCTTCCAGGCGGAATAGAGGCTGGATGTGGGCTTGCATGGTGCACATTGCCAGAACAAAAAAATATGCTTGAGGCACTGACAGCAGAGCTTGGAATCAACACACAAGGCTTTTTTGAAAAGGAATGGTGAAAGGAACAATGATGAGAAATTGGAAATTGAGAAGCAGTGTAATTGTACTTGCAGCAGTAATGATGGCTTCGTCAGGATGCGGCAAAAAAAATAATGATACAGCAAGTCTTCCGCAGCTGCCAAGCCAGACACAAACACAAGAGCAAACACAAGAACAAACAATTGCTCAGACTATACCTGTAACAACAGAGGAAGAGGCAATTCCAGTTCCAGTAGCGCCTGGAGAAGTAAATGTATCATTATCTTCATCAGCAAGCGCGTCAAGCTTGGCAGCTGCATCTTCACAGGCTGTACAGGCAGAAGATGGCTACGAGCCGCGAGACGAGGAAGTTTATGCGACACAAAAGGTTAATATTCGCGAGGCAGCTTCAACAGATGCAGCCAAGGCAGGCTCTCTTGAGGCAGGTGCATCCATTCACAGAATAGGCTACACTGCAGAGTGGAGTAAGGTAGAATATAACGGCGCAACATGTTACATCGCAAGTGAATATCTTTCCGATAAGGCGCCAGAAACTGTAAATCAGCAGGTACAGGCACCAAGCGCAGCTACAGAGCTTTGGAGTGGTGATTTAAGTACACTTAGCACAAATGAGTTCAGCGGAATTGCAGATTATAAGGATCGCGATGCGTTAAATGTTCCGAATGGCTGCTATTACTTAAAGAAGCTGTATGGAAAGTATAATGCAAAGTTTATTGAAGATACATCAAAGAAAGTAATTTATCTGACCATGGACGAGGGATATGAGGCAGGCTTTACACCTCAGATTCTTCAGACACTTCGCGAGAAGAACGTAAAAGCAACCTTCTTTGTCACAAAAGAATTTTATGACAGCAATCCAGAGTACATTAAACAGATGATTGATGATGGCCACACTGTAGGAAATCACACCTGCAACCACAAGGATATGCCATCGCTTTCACTTGAGCAGCAGACAAACGAGATCATGGTTCTTCACAACCTGGTTAAAGACAACTTTGGTTATGAGATGAAGCTGTTTAGATTCCCAGAGGGTTCTACAAGTGAGCAGTCATTAGGTCTTGTAGAAAGCCTCGGTTACCAGAGCGTATTCTGGAGCTTCCACTATTTAGATTACAACTCTGATGCTCAGAAAGATCCGGCAGAGACATTGCAGCTTTGCATGGACAGCATTCATCCGGGTGCAATCTATCTGCTTCATGCAAAATCAGCGACAAACACACAGATCCTAGGAGAATGGATTGATGCAGTGCGCGCCGCAGGATATGAATTTGGAGGCGGACTGCCGACTACGTGGTAACCATAAAAAATCCCCTGATAGAGGAGAAATCCTCTATCGGGGGATTTTTATGTTTGAAACTCGAGTGATTTTATTTACTTTTCTGCGCGAAGGAATGCTTCGTATCCGCGGCATGTCTCGTAAACGTCGATCTTACTTACAACTTCCCACGGTGCATGCATGTTCAGAACCGGAACGCCACAGTCGATAACTTCCATGTTCAGGTTTGCAAGGATGTAAGCGATAGTTCCGCCGCCTCCCTGATCAACCTTTCCAAGCTCACTAGTCTGGAAGAATACGCCTGCATCATCCATTACCTTTCTAAGGTAAGCGATATACTCTGCATTAGCGTCGTTGCAGCCGCTCTTTCCGCGAGCACCAGTATACTTATTGAATGTGAAGCCTCTTCCACAGAAAGCGCTGTTCTTTCTCTCATTTACCTCTGGGTAATTTGGATCAAATGCAGCACTTACGTCAGATGAGAGCATCTTGGAGTTTTGCAGACAGCGGCGAAGAATAAGATCGCTGTATGATGCGCTAGTCAGTGCAATAAGCTCAGCAACGACATTCTCGAAGAAACGGGAATGCATACCAGTAGCACCGTTGCTTCCAACCTCTTCCTTATCAACAAGCAGACAGCAGCTTGTATGTACAGGATTCTCTACCTTAAGCATAGCAGCAAGAGAAGTGTAGGAGCATACACGGTCATCATGGCCATAGCCCATGATCATGCTGCGGTCAAGTCCGTAATCTCTTGCAGGACCAGACGGAACGATCTCAAGCTCAGCAGACAGGAAATCTTCTTCCTCAATGTCATACTTTTCCTTTAACATAGAAAGGATCAGCTCCTTAACAGGCTCCTTGCAGTCATCAGCAGCATTCATAACAGGGCGGCTTCCAACAGTCAGATTTAACTTCTCGCCCTCGATTGCCTTAGAGAGAGTTTTAGCCATCTGATCACCAGATAAGTGAATCAAAAGATCAGAGATGCCAAGTACCGGATCAGACGGATCCTCACCGATTACAACATTGACAACAGTGCCGTCCTTCTTTGCAACAACGCCGTGAAGAGCAAGCGGAAGAGCAACCCACTGATACTTCTTGATTCCGCCATAGTAGTGTGTATCAAGAAGAGCAAAATCCTCATCCTGATAAAGCGGATTCTGCTTAACATCAATACGAGGAGAGTCAATGTGTGCACCAAGGATATGCATACCCTTTTCCATCGGCTCAGTACCAACTACAAATAAAGCAAGTGTCTTGCCCATGTTGTTGGCATAAACCTTATCGCCAGCCTTTAATGGTGTGCCAGCCTCGATACAGTCATTTAAATTCTTGTATCCAGCAGCCTCAGCCAGACGAATACTTTCCTCTACGCACTCACGCTCTGTCTTGCAGTCGGAGATGAATTTGATATAATCAGCGCAGAGTGCATTTACCTGTGCGAGCTTTGCTTCGTCGCAGGATTTCCATGCATTTTTACGTTCCATAACAAATACTTCCTTTCTTTTTGGGGAAACATAGAGTATCCCTTATCATTCTTATTCATTATATCATAGGAAATGAAGTTTGTCTTATTAAAAGTACAAAAAATTGCAAATTCTTATTGAATTATTCGCTCAAAAACGATACAATGTTAAATGGCAGAAGATGGTTTTAACCATTAGAATAAAAAATTAAACGGAGGACGAATATGAGTACAACATCACAGAATTCAGCAAGCAGCCGTATCAGTGCTTTGCTTGATGACAACAGTTTTGTTGAGATCGGCGGATCAGTTACTGCCAGAAATACCGATTTCAATTTGCAGAACAAAGAAACACCTGCAGATGGAGTATTAACAGGATATGGTACTATTGATGGTGCCCTTGTCTATGTTTACAGCCAGGACGCAACTGTTCTGGGCGGTTCCATCGGAGAAATGCACGCAAAGAAGATTGTAAAGCTTTACAGCCTTGCAATGAAGGTAGGTGCACCGGTAATCGGTCTGGTAGACTGTGCAGGAATGAGATTAGAGGAGGCTACCGATGCATTAGAGGCATTTGGTAAGCTGTATGAGTGCCAGGCACTTGCATCTGGCGTAGTTCCACAGATCACAGCAGTTTTCGGAACCTGCGGCGGCGGTATGGCAGTAGTTCCGGCTCTTACTGATTTCACATTTATGGAGGCAAAGAACGCAAAGCTGTTCGTTAATTCTCCAAATGCATTAGAGGGCAACAAGACTGAGAATACAGCAAATGCAGCATTCCAGAGCAGTGAGGCTGGTATGGTAGATGTAGTTGCACAGGAAGATGAGCTGTTAGAGAGCATCCGTACCTTAGTAAGCATCCTGCCGGCAAACAACGAGGATGATATGTCCTATAGCGAGTGCACAGATGACTTAAATCGTGCATGTACAGATCTTGAAGCATCTGCAGCAGATCCGGCACTTAGCCTGCCAATGATCTCTGATGATAACTTCTTCTTCGAAGTAAAGAAGGATTACGCAAAGGATATGGTAACTGGCTTTATCCGCTTAAACGGAAACACCATCGGCGCAATTGCAAACCGTACTGCTTTATATGACGAAGAGGGCAAGGAGGCTGAGACCTTCGACGGCACCTTAAGCGCAGAGGGCGCTGAGAAGGCAGCAGAGTTTGTAAACTTCTGTGACGCATTCTCTATCCCAGTTTTAACACTGACAAATGTTACCGGCTACAAGGCAACAAAGTGCCAGGAGAAGAGAATTGCAAAGGCAGCTGCAAAGCTGATTTATGCATTCCATGATATGACTGCTCCAAAGGTAAATGTAATCGTAGGCGCAGCAAACGGAACAGCATCCTTAGCAATGAACAACAGTGCAGATATGACATATGCATGGCCGCAGGCTACCATTGGCATGATGGATCCGGTAAGTGCAGCAAAGATCATGTATGCAGATGAGATCGCAAAGGCAGATGATAAGAATGCTCTTATAAGCGAGAAGGCAGCAGCTTACGCTAAGCTTCAGGCAAGTGCAGAGTCTGCAGCTAAGAGAGGCTATGTAGACAGCATTATCGCTCCGGAAACTACAAGACAGATCGCTGCAGCAGCATTTGAGATGCTGTTCACAAAGAGAGAGGACCGTCCGGCAAAGAAGCACGGTACCGTTTAATCCAGAAACACAGTACCGTGTGAACACATCGCGGATTAATGATCCCCTATGTGTGTACGGGGTGGAATGAGAGGTAGATATGAAAAGAAAGTTAGCAGTATTATTAAGTGTGCTGCTGTGTGCGTTTGGGCTGACTGCCTGCTCCTCATCCAGTGCTTCTGATACAGCAAGTGAGGACATGGCTGTCTACAAGACAGAGGCAGTTGCACTCATTGATACACTTGTAAATGAGCAGAAAACACTTGACGAGTTAAAGGCTGAGGCAAATGACGAGGATGAGGCCGCTGCATTTGAGGCTGGTTTTTCAGCGTGGGAAGATGCAAAGGAAGAACTCGGCGCAGTTAGCGAGATCAAAGAGGATTCTGCTGATGTCAGCTACGAAAACCAGAACAAGCTTTATGTTGTCAGTGTAGACGGAACCTTTGACAAGCGTGATGCAGTTGTCACTGTTACCTTTGATAAGAAGGGAAATTTAAGTTCTGTTGCATTCAACGGTGTTTATACACTGGGTGAGAAGATGTCAAAGGCAGCCTTAAATACCATTATGGGTCTGGCAGTCGTATTCGTTATGCTGATCTTCATCAGCTTGATCATCTACTGCTTCAAGTTTATCCATGAGGCAGAGGAAAGAGCAGCTGCAAAGAAGAAGGCTTCAGAGCCTGCTCCGGCACCTGCACCAGTAGTAGAAGAAACAGTAGAAGAAGAGGACGATCTTGAGCTTGTAGCTGTTATTGCAGTAGCAATCGCAGCAAGCGAAGGTACCGATCCGAATGGTCTGGTAGTTCGTTCTATTAAGAGAGTTGGCAAGACAAACAACTGGAAAAGAGCATAAAAGCAGCCGCAAAGCGGCAGAAGGAGATTAAGATGAAAAATTATACCATTACTGTAAATGGCAATGTATATGAAGTAAGGAACCGGATCCGCAGCAGCTGCAGCACCAAAGGCAGCTCCTAAGGCAGCACCGAAGGCTGCTCCAAAGGCAGCAGCACCGGCTGGCGCACAGGGTGCTGTAAAGATCAGCGCTCCAATGCCAGGTAAGATTCTTGGTGTTAAGGCAAACGCTGGTGACGCTGTAAAGAAGGGTCAGGTAATCGTTGTTCTTGAGGCTATGAAGATGGAGAATGATATCGTAGCACCTCAGGATGGAACCGTAGCTTCTATCAATGTAACAGCAGGACAGTCCGTTGAGTCTGGCGCAGTACTTGCTACAATGAACTAATGAAGCTCCTACGTAAGTAGGTGAATCCTGCATATGCAGGAAATATACGGGAGGTATTAGACAATGAGTTATGTAACTGAAACATTAGGCAATCTAATCCACCAGACCGCGTTCTTCAATCTGTCATGGGGCAACCTGTTAATGATCCTTGTTGCACTGGTATTCTTATACCTGGCAATCCGAAAAGGGTTTGAGCCGCTGCTCCTGGTTCCTATTGCGTTTGGTATGATCCTGGTTAATATTTATCCGGATATCATGGCGAATCCAGAGGATACTTCAAACGGTGTTGGCGGTTTGTTACATTATTTTTACATTTTGGATGAGTGGAGTATCTTACCTTCCTTGATCTTCTTGGGAGTAGGAGCGATGACCGATTTTGGTCCGTTGATCGCAAATCCGATGAGTTTCCTGCTTGGTGCAGCAGCTCAGTTTGGTATTTTCTCCGCTTACCTGATTGCAATCTGGTTTGGCTTTTCTGATAAAGCTGCGGCTGCAATCTCTATCATTGGTGGTGCTGATGGCCCGACATCTATTTTCCTTTGCGGTAAATTGAAACAGACAGAATATATGGGACCGATTGCGGTTGCTGCATATTCTTACATGTCTTTGGTGCCAATTATCCAGCCACCGATCATGAAGTTATTTACTACGGAAAAAGAGCGTAAGATCAAGATGGAACAGCTTCGTCCGGTATCTAAATTGGAGAGAATCCTGTTCCCGATCATCGTTACGATCATTGTATGTTTGCTGCTTCCAACGACAGCACCACTGGTTGGTATGCTGATGCTCGGTAACCTTTTCAAAGAGTCCGGTGTTGTAAAGCAGTTGACAGAGACTGCAAGCAACGCATTGATGTACATCGTTGTTATTCTTCTTGGTACATCGGTAGGCGCATCTACCAGTGCAGAGGCATTCTTAAAAGTTACAACCTTAAAGATTGTTGCTCTTGGTTTGATCGCATTTGCAGTAGGTACTGCAGCAGGTGTATTGTTCGGTAAGTTGATGTGCCTGGTTACAAAGGGCAAGGTAAACCCATTGATCGGTTCTGCAGGTGTATCTGCTGTGCCGATGGCAGCGCGTGTATCGCAGAAGGTCGGTGCCGAAGCGGATCCAACCAACTTCCTGCTTATGCATGCAATGGGACCTAACGTTGCCGGAGTTATCGGTACGGCAGTTGCCGCCGGTGTATTTATGGCGATCTTTGGAATTTAACACTAGAAACATATAATTAGTCGCGAGAAGATCATATACAGCCCTTTGGCTGGCTGTATACATCTTCCGGCGCAGAAAAGAGGAGAACTATGGCAGAGAAGAAACCATTGAAGATTACGGAGACCGTACTTCGTGATGCGCATCAGTCTCTGATTGCTACTCGTATGACAACAGAGCAGATGCTTCCGATTGTTGATAAAATGGATAAGATTGGATACCATGCAGTAGAGTGCTGGGGTGGAGCTACATTTGATGCATCCCTTCGCTTTTTGAAAGAGGATCCATGGGAGAGACTTCGTAAGTTAAGAGACGGCTTTAAGAATACAAAGCTTCAGATGTTATTCCGTGGACAGAATATTCTTGGTTACAATCATTATGCAGATGATGTGGTAGAGTATTTTGTACAGAAATCTATCGCAAACGGTATTGATATTATCCGTATTTTTGACTGCTTGAATGACCTTCGCAACTTGGAGACAGCGGTAAAGGCTGCTAACAAAGAGAATGGTCATGCGCAGATCGCATTGTCTTATACATTGGGTGATGCATATACATTAGATTACTGGAAAGACATGGCTAAACGTATCGAGGATATGGGTGCAAAGTCACTTTGTATCAAAGATATGGCTGGTCTGCTTGTTCCTACAAAGGCTACAGAGCTTGTACAGGCATTGAAAGAGTCTGTAGAGATTCCGATCGACCTGCATACACATTATACTTCCGGTGTGGCTTCTATGACTTATATGAAGGCAGTAGAGGCAGGCTGTGACATCATAGATACGGCGATCAGCCCATTCTCTATGGGAACCAGTCAGCCGGCAACCGAGGTTATGGTTGAGGCATTCAAGGGTACTGAGTATGATACCGGTCTGGATCAGGCAAAACTTGCTGAGATTGCTGATTACTTCCGTCCAATGCGTGAAGATGCATTGAAGAGTGGTTTGATGAATACAAAAGTACTTGGCGTTAATATTCAGACACTTCGTTATCAGGTTCCTGGTGGAATGCTTAGTAACTTGGTATCCCAGTTGAAAGAGATGGGACAGGAAGATAAATATGAGCAGGTATTAGAGGAAGTGCCAAGAGTACGTAAAGATTTTGGTGAGCCTCCTTTGGTTACACCTTCTTCACAGATCGTTGGTACACAGGCAGTGCTTAACGTAGTATCCGGTGAGCGTTATAAGATGGTAACCAAAGAGTCTAAAAAGCTTCTGTCCGGTCAGTTTGGCCAAACAGTTAAGCCGTTTAATCCGGAAGTACAGAAGAAATGTATTGGCGATGAGAAGCCGATCACATGCCGTCCGGCAGATCTGATCAAGCCACAGCTTGCAGATATTGAGAAGGAAATGGCACAGTACAAGCAGCAGGATGAAGATGTGTTGTCTTATGCATTGTTCCCACAGGTTGCTACTGAGTTCTTCAAATACCGCGAGGCACAGCAGAATAAAGTAGATGCAAGTGCTGCAGACACAGAGACAAAGGCTTATCCGGTATAATTGATTTAAAAGATTAAAGTTGCGCTTGAGGTGATTTCTATCTGTGTAGGATAGAAATTGTCTCAAGCATTTTCTCTATACAGGACTTTTTATTCCTGAAGATCGAGAATATCAAATAATATTCCGTGGGGATGCGGTTGAAAATGGAGGATGGACACAATGGAAAGTAATGCGATAGAAGAGAGAGTTGAATTATCTATGCTGTATGACTTTTATGGTGCCTTGTTGAAAGAAAATCAGCAAAGAATGTTTGAAGCGTGCATCTTGGATGACTATGGTTACACAGAGATAGCGGAGGAAGAGGGGATTTCAAGACAGGGCGTATACGATGCGATCAAGCGTGCTTCGAAGCAATTACGGGAATATGAGCAGAAACTTGGCCTTGTGGCACGTTTTCAACGTCATAAGGCACAGGTAAAACAGGTACAGAAAGAATTGGAAGCCAAAGGTTTATCGGGTGATGAGGAGCAATGGAAGACGTTGTTCACGCTGTTAGAGGAGATCACATCGGAATAGGGATCACATATATCTGGCTGGGATTATATTAGAGCCCGGGATATAGATTTTAGTTATTGTGAGGATACGGTTGCATTAGCTGACATATTTTAGTATAGTTATTACAAAGCAGTTTGGCAGTAGGATTCTGTCAGCCTTTAAGTTTGTATCTGCTTTAGAATATCCGGCAGATACGAAGCGTATGAAAATGATTGTTTTAAAAGAATAGGAGGGTGAAGTATGAAAAAAACATCAAGAGTATTAGCAATACTGTTAGCATTGGCACTTATTGTAGGGATGGTACCATTTAGTACGAAAGACGTTTCGGCGGCAACTGATGAGAGCTATATGTTAGAGGCATCCGGAGCAGCTACGGCAGGAGTGCCGATCGAGGCAACATTTACGATGCAGAGCAGTGGCGTGGCTCAGTTTGCAATTGCTGTAGCAACGCAATGTAATGTAACATATTCATTCCGTAATAGTGCGGGAGAGACAGTATATGGACCAAAGACTTTTTTGGAGTCAGATTCCCAGTGGAGTTCAACAGGAAGTTATCCTGCATTTGCATTTGCAGTGAATGTGCCGCAGGGAACATATACCATTTCTGTAACTTTTGACGTTGATCAGCTGGCTTATGCAGTTCTTGGACAACCTGATCTGACATCTACACCGACACCGACGCCGAAGTTGGCTCCATCCATTGACTCTAAGACGTTGACGATCACAAAGGGATTTAAGGATCAAATAAAGATCTTAAATGCAGGTGGTGCCAGGATTACTTATAAGTCCAGCAACGCAAAGGTTGCAGCAGTGAACAGCAAGGGTAAGGTGACAGCTAAGAAGAAAGGTACAGCGACGATCACGGTAAAGACGTCTACCGGTTTTACGATTCCTTGCAAGGTAATTGTAAAAGATAATGTATATACGGTACGGAAAGTTGCTGTGAGTGCATTGCCGGCAGGAAGTTTTGGCGTGAATGTATATAAGATGTCTTATGACAAGAAAGGCAACCTTGTCTTAAAAGCCAGAATGTTAAATAACCGTGGTTACAAGGCAAAATATTTGAAGAATTTTAAGATTACGGTAAAAAACGGCAAAGGAAAGAAGATTGGCGTATATTCAGCTAAGAAATTAACGATCAATTTGAAATCCGGTAAATCTAAGGCATATACCTTTAAGATCAAGAAATCCAAGCTGAAAATTAAAAAAACACAGGATCTGCGTAATGCCTCTTATCCGAAGTCAACCGGAAAGTACTATTATACGTATCGATAATAGCAGTATTTGTGTCGCCGGACAATGATAATAGATTTTAACTTTAGA
>OLVO01002948.1_pt1 | contig 14793 bp, 9 predicted proteins | sample 1672571 | NCBI WGS metagenome assembly OLVO01 (sample SAMEA3136700, study PRJEB25190) | human gut metagenome | biome: human gut; feature: human-associated habitat; material: faeces | place: Austria | collected 2013 | reverse complement strand
TGCTTCCTCGGTTTCGGCGACTGCGACCCCAACGTCGGCTTTGGCAAAGGCGACGATTATGCGCGGCCGGGTAAGGAAGTATGTATGGAAAACGGCTATGAACAAACCGTCTGTACGGTTCCTTCTTATCTTTACAACCAATGTCCCGAAGACAGCAATTATTATCAGAGTTGCAAAGAGGACCGCCCCCGCGCCTGCCGTGAGGCCGGTTATGTCAACAGCTGCGACGACGGTTATATCCCGGACAATTCTCAAAGCTGCCCTTATGACAGCTCTTATCAAAAATGCAAGTGCAATCCGTGCGACGGTTACGACTATACTTTGGAAGAAGCCAATGCCGAAGGATATGAAGCCGGCGCCGTCTGCAACAGCTGCGGCACAATGAAATATCAGCGCCACGATGCCGCCTGCAACGGATTTCTGCACTGTGACTGCGGCGGCGAAATCGGTGCTCAGAGCTGCAAAAGCGGTACAACCGAAATGTTTAGCGTATGCCAGAGCTGCGAGCCGCCCTGTGACGAAAACTGTCCTGACGGATATTATGAAAACCTTTCATGTTCGTTTGGTTCCTCCTCGGCAAAAAACGAATGCGGCACCAAAACCTGTTACAAATGCTCCGCGCCAAACCCCAATCCAAGCAGTTACGGCTGCTGGAAAGACTGTCCGGAAGGTTACAGCTATGACGAAAATACCCACAAATACGTCTGCAATACGCGGACCTGCGAAAATCTGATCTATGCAAAATATCCGAGTTATGTCAGCGGCAGTTCTTCACAAAACGATTATACCGCAGGCGTTACAAATATGGATGAGGCATGTTACTGTTATAGCGTCAACGATACGGTACCGCTCATCAACTCCGATATTCTGTCGCCGGTTGACTTTGCCGACGAATTCAGTGCCTGTGAACATTACTGCCGTCCAAGCGCTATTATTGAAAATACAACCATTGAAGGCGACGTAACATTAACATATTACACACCAAATACTTATTCCGGGTACGGCTTTTCGTCGAACATTACCGTTAAAGGCAATCTCAAATCATATTTAAGCCATGTTAGGGGATTGTCATTAAGCAAAGGCAGTTCAGCCCTCTTTATGCCCAAACGCTGTCCGGAATTTGAAAACGTCGTTATGTTTGCCGACTCAAAACTGTCCGTCGATTCAAACTGCGTAACAGTTCCGATCAGCGGTCTTACCATGTATACCGGCGCCGTAATGGAAGGAATTGACAGCATCAGCGGGTCTGTGCCGATTATCGGAACGACAGAAGATAAACCCGTAAAAATCTCCGCCGAAAAAATCAGCGGAACGATTACATCTTCTTATTACGAAGAAGGAAACGACGGCGGCTTATACCTCGATTTTACAGACAGTTTACCTAATCTGACCAATGTAACCATAAACAGAAACCCTGTCGGTAAAATCACGCTTAATCCTTCTTCTTATACCCAAGCTTCTTCAGGATATTACTGCGCTTCACTGTTCAGCAATCCCGGCCCGGATACGCATGTTTATATCCAAAGGACACATGCAAACGACAGCGAACATGGCTCCTGCATATATTTCAATGGGCGCATTTTGGCCACAGAGGGCAAGAACAGTGCCGAGCTTACGTTCAAAGAAGGCGTTTCGTCTTATGTTTTGCCGCGTTGCTGCAGCGAAGACGACGGGTGTCCGGAGAGTATCTGGAACGGTTCGGTAAAATGCACCGGCAAAGCCAAATGCTATGTATCAGACGACTATAAATTGCCACTAAACAGCAGCGACAGAACCGAATGCTCAGATTAAACCGTCCGACAGCAGAATCAGGACACAAAAAAACGCCTCTTGTTTTTTCAACGGGAAGCGTTTTTTGACAGTATATAAACTAAATAATCTACCGACTAATTTTTTATAAATAACAGTCCGGCCGGAACTGAATTTATGGGGAGAGTCTTCCGAAATTTTCCGCACTTGCAATTACGAAAAAATTCAGATGACCAAGGTGCTGCCGTGTCGACTTCTCCGGATGGTTCAGAGCAATGAACACGGAGCAAAGTGAGAAAAGCGTGACAGGGAATCAGGCTTTTTTGCAAACATTTATCCGACAACCTAAATGTTTGAAGTCAGAAAATAATCGGTTGTGAAAATCATCGGTTTAAAAAGGAATCAGAACAAATAAAGCGATGAAAACAACACGGACAAAAGCTTAAGACAGAAGATAATCTATAATTGTAAAATACTGTCTGTAAGGTATATCATCCGAGTTTAACAAATGGTAAAAATGCGCAAAAAAAAATCCCTCCGAAGAGGGATTTTTTCAGCTGTTGGCGGAAATCCACTTCAGATATTCGTCATAGCCTTTGTCAATATGAAACATGACAATTTCCGGCAGTTCATAGTCGTGAAGGCTTAATATCCGTTCCTTAATTTCCGTAAAGTTAGCCGCTTCGCTTTTAATGACCAGCAGAAGCTCCCGTTCTTCGCAGATTTTTCCCTGCCAGCGGTAGACAGACGTCGCCCCGCCAATGACGTTTACACAGGCCGCCAAACCGGCTTCCACCAGGCTGTGCGCTATTTTCAGCCCCTGCTCACGGTCGGCGACCATGGTAAGTATTACGGCCTGCGTCATTTCTTCCGTCCTTTTTTCTTTTTGTCAAAGGCCTCGCCGATAATTGCAAACATCATCGGTACAAACAGCGTGGCCACAAAGGTGGACAGCAGCATGCCGCCAATCATGCCTGTTCCGATGGCATGACGGCTGGCCGCACCGGCGCCCGTAGAAACCGCCAGCGGCAAAACACCGAACGTAAACGCCAGCGAGGTCATGACAATCGGGCGGAAACGAAGCTTGGCCGCCTCAACCGCTGCTTCGGCATAAGAAAGCCCGGCCTCAACCTGCATAACGGCAAATTCGACAATCAAAATGGCGTTTTTGGCAGCCAGACCAATCAGCGTAACCAAGCCGACCTGGAAATAAAGGTCGTTTTCAATACCGCGCAGCCAGACTGCCAGCAAGGCACCCAGCACTGCAAACGGCACCGAAAGCAGAACGACAAAAGGCAAAGACCATTTTTCGTACTGCGCCGACAAAATCAGGAAGATCATTATCAGGCCGAAAGCAAAGGCCTGCGTGCTGGCACCGCCAGCCAGTTTTTCCTGATAAGCCGAACCAATCCAGGACAGGGAGTAGTCGCTGCCCAGAACTTCGTCAGCAACCTCTTCCATGGCGGCAATCGCCTGACCGGAGCTGTAACCGGGCGCAGGGTCGCCCATGATTTTGGCGGCCGGGAAAATGTTGAAACGGTTAACGAGTTCCGGTCCGGTCACGCGCTCAACGCTTATCAGCGTGCTTATCGGAATCAGCTCGCCGGAATTGGACTTGACGTAGACGTAGCGCAAGTCGTCCGGCGTGCGGCGGAAACGGTCTTCCGACTGGAGCGTGACGCGGAAGTTGCGCCCCAGATAAGTGAAGTCGTTGACGTACATGCTGCCGAAAGTCGATTGCAGAACCGAATAAATCGCGTCAATCGAAACGTTGAGTATACGCGCCTTTTCGCGGTCCAAATCAATGCGGTACTGCGGCGTGGAAACCGAAAAAGTAGTTTTGACGTTTTGCAGCGCCGGATTTTGCGCGGCAGCCTGGATAAACTCGTTGACCTTGTCCATCAGTTCGGCGGAGGTTTTGCCGGCACGGTTCTGGATATAGCCCTCAAAACCGCCGGTCATGCTCAGCCCCATAATCGGGGGCATGCTGAACGCATAGCCGATGCCTTCCGGGCGGCTCATGCCGATACGCGTAAAGACCTTGGACAATGTATCGGCCGAATTGGCGGCTCCCTGACGTTTGTCCCAGTCGGTAAGCGTGATGAAACTGATGCCCGAATAGGTATTCTGCGAAGAAGACAGAATATTGTAGCCGTTAATAGTCAGAATGTCGGCGACGTCCGGATTTTCGGCGACTTCGGCAGAAACGGCATCCGTAAACTTCTCCGTCCGCGGCAGCGACGAAGCCGGCGGCATATCATAGGCCATCAGCAGGTTGCCCATGTCTTCCATCGGCACCAGTCCGCCCGGCACAACCTTGAACAGAGCCAGAATGCACAAAATAACGCCGACAAAACACAAAACGGCAATTTTGCGATAATGCAAAAACAGTTTGACACCGGCCAGATACCATTCGGTTACCTTCTCAAAAAAGACGTTAAACCAGCGGAAAAAACGCGCCGGTTCATGTCCTTCCTTATGCGGTTTGATTATCAGAGCGCAGAGAGACGGTGTCAGTGTCAGCGCTACCAGCGCCGAAATCAGCACCGAGACGGCAATCGTTACCGAGAACTGCTGATACATCACGCCGGTCATGCCGCCGAGAAAAGCAATCGGCAGAAAGACCGAAGACAAAACCAGCGCCACGGCGACAACCGGACCGGAAACCTCCTGCATGGCCTTAATCGCAGCTTCTTTCGGCGAAAGCCCCTCTTCGCTCATCAGACGTTCGACGTTTTCAAGCACGATAATCGCGTCGTCAACGACAATGCCGATGGCCAGAATGAGGCCGAACAAAGTCAGCAGATTGATTGAAAAACCAAGCAGATACATGCCGGCAAAAGCACCGATAATCGACACAGGCACCGCCAGAATCGGAATCAGCGTGGCTCGGAAATTCTGCAAAAACAGGTAAACGACCAGAATAACCAGAACGACAGCTTCAAAAAACGTATGAACCACCTCGTTAATCGAAACGTTGACGAACAATGTCGTATCATACGGAATATCGTAGACAATGCCGTCCGGGAAGCGTTTGGAAAGTTCTTCCATCTTGGACTTGACAAGTTCCGCCGTTTCCAGCGCATTGGCACCCGGCTGCAGATATATTGCAAAGGCGATGCTGTCCTGTCCGTTGAACTTGGAAGCGACGCTGTAATCCTGCGCGCCAAGTTCAATACGCGCCACGTCTTTCAGACGAAGCATGGCGCCGCTGTCGTTGTTGCTTTTAAGAATGATATTGCCGAACTCCTTAGCATCGACCAGACGGCCCTTGGTGTTGACGCTGTAGGTATAAGGCTGATATTCGCCCATCGGCTGCTGGCCGAACTGGCCGGCGGCAAACTGGGAGTTCTGTTCCTGTACGGCGGCTATCACGTCTTGCGGCGTCAGATTATAGTCAGCCAGCTTGTCGGGGCTGAGCCAGATGCGCATCGAATAGTCCTGAGAAGCAAACAGCGAAGCATCGCCGACGCCTCTGATACGTTTGATTTCATCCAGAACATTCAGCAGCGCATAGTTCGAGACATAAACCGTATCATAACGGTCGGAGGTCGAACGCATGGTAACAATCTGCAAGATGGAGTTTGACTTCTGTTTGACGGTCACGCCCTGCTTGACGACTTCGGCCGGCAGTTTGGCGGTGGCGGCCTGAACCTTGTTGTTGACGTCGATGGTCGCCTGATCGGGATCGGTACCGATGTCAAAAACGACGCCGATGGTCAGATAGCCGCTGGAGGTGGCGCTTGAGTACATGTAAATCATGTTCTTGACGCCGTTGACTTCCTGCTCTATCGGTGCGGCGACCGTATCGGCCAAAACCTCGGCCGTGGCGCCGGGATAAGTCGCCGAAATCTGAATTTCGGTCGGAACGATGTCCGGATACTGCTCAACCGGCAGAGCCTGCATTGAAACCAGGCCGGCCAGAACGATAACCAGCGAAATGACCGTCGCAAAAATCGGACGGTTAATGAAAAACTTTGAGAACATGACCGCTCCTATCTGTTAGCCGGCGATAAAATCATCGTATTCCGTACGGGTCAGAACCTTGTCGGTATAAACTCCGGCATCGGCCGAGTTTCCGTCGTCTTCCGTTTCAGTAACGTCTTCGTCCGCGGGAATTTCTTCAAGAACAATAACATTTGTTTCTTCGGCCGGTTCTGCTTCTTCTACGGCAAGAACACCGTCATCGACGGTTTCAGGCGCCGCAGCCTTTTCGGTAACGTAAGAACGCACGTTATCCATGGCCGCAGGCGCGTTTTCCGGCACGGGTTTGGTTTCCGCAGGCGCGGTTTCAACCGGAACTTCGGGAACCGGAAGTTCCTTTATTTCGGCTTTGGCCGGCGCTCCCGGGCGAACTTTCATAATACCGTTGACAATAACCGTATCTCCCGGATTCAGCCCCTTGTCGATAATCCAGCTGCCGTCGGGGGTGGTCAAACCGACCTGAACCGGAACCGCTTCGACAATGCCCTGAGAGTTGATGCGGTAAACGACCGAACCGTTCGGTCCCTGCATAACCGCCTCCTGAGGAACGACAATGGCGTCTTTGCGGATAAGGCCTTCAAGAACCAGACGGACAAACTGTCCGGGCACCAGTTTGCTTTCCGGATTGGGAAAAACGGCCCGGAGTTTCAGCGTGCCGGTCGTTTCGTCAATGCTCGGATTGACGAAGTTGATTTCGCCGTCATAACCGTAAGTTTCGCCGCTGCCGTATCTGACTTTGGCGTAAACGGTTTTGGAATGGCGGGGGTTGACAATCAGCCCCTGCTCGACCATGGAACCGAGTTTGAAAATTTCGTTTTCGGAAGCCGAGAAGATAACATAGGCGGGATCAAGCTGAGTAATGGTCGTCATCGGGGTATTGACGGCAATCAGGGAGCCTTCGCTCTGGGTTTCCATGCTGGTAATGCCGCTGATAGGCGCGCGCACCGTGGTATAATTAAGATTGAGCTGCGCCGATTTGACCTTGGCTTCGGCCAGAGCGGTGCTGGCTTTCAGAGCGTCAAGATTTGCCCGCGCCTCGTCGCGCGACTTTTCGCTGACAATGCGTTCCTTAAAGAGTTTGGATATACGTTCCCACTGGGTTTCGGCTGCTTTGAGATTAGCCTCGTTCTGCGAAAGCTCGGCCTTAGCCTGCAAAAGTTCGACCTCAAAAGGTTCGGGGTCTATCTGAAACAGCACGTCGCCTTCCCTGACCTTTGAACCTTCGACATAATTGCGCTTGAGCAAGATACCGCCGACACGGGCGCGGACTTCGGTTTCTTTCGAACCCTGGACGCGAGCCGCATATTCAAAGCTCAGCGGAATTTCGTGCGGAACGGCCTTAATGGCCTGTACGACGGGCGCCGAAGAAGACGCCGCGGTTTCCTGCCGGTTTTCCTCATCCTTGCAGGCGGCCAATGTCAAAAAGGCCGCGCCTATAGCCAAAAACTTATATCTGGATAACATGTTTCTTCCCCGAATTATTAAATTTTACATAAAAAAAATACTCTAATTTGAGGAAAATACAATACTAATCCGATTGTGTGGATATGTCTGAATGTTTTAAACCCCGGGCGTTGAAAAAGCAAATCCAGAGACTAGTTTTAACAATGCATAATCTTTCTAGCAAAATCTTATACAATAAAAATTTTCAAGGAGAATTATAATGACTGAAGGTGTACGCTATCCTACTTTTGCTTTTATTACCGGCGGCGTCGGTCAGGCTGACGAGGGCATTCCGCCCCAGCCGTTTGAAACCTTCTGCTATGACTCGGCTCTGATGCAGGCAAAAATCGAAAACTTCAACGTCGTTCCCTATACTTCCGTTCTGCCGAAAGAGCTGTTCGGCAAAATCGTTCCACTGAACGACCAGATAGTCAAACAGTTTAAGCACGGCGCGGTTCTGGAAGTCATTATGGCCGGCAACGGCGCCAGCCGCGACAACCACAAGGCCATTGCCACCGGTCTGGGCGTCTGCTGGGGCAAGGACAAAAACGGCGAACTCATCGGCGGATGGGCCGCCGAATACGTTGAATATTTCGACACCTTCATCGATGACGAAATTGCCAGAGGCCATGCCGAAATGTGGCTGAACAAATCGCTGCAGCACGAACTTGACATCCGCGGCGTCGAAAAACATTCTGACTTTCAGCTGTGGCACAACTACATCAACATTACCCAGCAGTTCGGCTACAGTCTGACGGCCCTGGGCTTCCTGAACTTCGAACACGCCGAACCGGCCAAAGCGTAGCCTCAGGAAACGCCTTACCGCTAAAAACAAGGCAGAGCAGAAATTTCTCTGCTCCGCCTAATTGTTTAAGAAATGTCCGATAACAATTTGAGGAAAAAACAATGGCTGACAAAATAATCAATCCCGCTGCGGCGTCCTCCGCAGCCTCCGGGAAGCCAAAGTCGGGCCTCGGCGTTCTGGCGCTGGCCAGTATCGTCATCAGCTCGATGATCGGCGGCGGCATCTATTCGCTGCCGCAAAACATGGCCGCCGGAGCTTCTGCCGGAGCCGTCCTTCTGGCATGGGTCATTACCGGGTTCGGCGTCTTTTTCATCGCCAACACCTTTCGTATTCTTTCAACCGTCAAACCGGACCTGACGGCCGGTATTTACATGTACAGCCGCGAAGGCTTCGGACCGTATGTCGGTTTTACCATCGGCTGGTCCTACTGGCTTTGCCAAATCTGCGGCAACGTCGGTTATGCCGTGATTACCATGGACGCCCTCAACTATTTCTTTCCGCCTTATTTTGCGGGCGGAAACAATCTGCTGTCGATTATCGGCGGTTCCGTACTCATCTGGGGGTTCAACTTTCTGGTTCTGCGCGGCATAAAACAGGCGACGGTCATCAACATCATCGGTACGATTGCCAAAATCGTTCCGCTGATTTTGTTCATTCTGATTCTGCTGTTTGTCTTCCAGTTTTCGAAGTTTGACTTTAACTTCTGGGGCGAACAGATTGCCACCAGGGCAAAACTCGGCGGCCTTTCCGCTCAGATTAAGAGTACAATGCTGGTTACGCTGTGGGCCTTTATCGGCATTGAGGGCGCAGTCGTCATGTCTAAGCACGCCTCCAGCCCGAAGGCCGTCGGACGCGCTACGGTACTCGGTTTTCTGGGCTGCCTGATTATCTATATTCTGCTGTCGCTGCTGCCCTTCGGTTATATGACACAAGCCGAACTGGCCGCCATTCCGAATCCCTCGACAGCCGGCGTTTTGGAAAAAATCGTCGGTCCCTGGGGCGCATGGCTGATGAACATCGGTCTGCTGGTTTCGGTTCTGACCAGCTGGCTGGCCTGGACGATGGTTACGGCGCAGATTCCGCAGGCTGCCGCCCAAAACGGCACATTTCCGAAAGAATTTGCCGCCGAGAACGAAAATCAGGCGCCGTCGGTTTCGCTTTGGGTAACCAGCGCGCTGATGCAGCTGTTTATTCTGCTGGTTTACTTTTCCAACAACGCATGGAACACCATGCTGAGCATTACCAGCGTTATGGTGCTGCCGGCATATTTCTCAAGCTGCGCCTATTTGTGGAAAGTCTGCGAAGACGGCGAATATCCGAACGGAATTTATATCCGGCGTTCAGCGGCCCTGTTTTCGGCAATCATCGGTTCGATTTATGCCCTGTGGCTGATTTATGCCGCCGGACTGAATTATCTGCTGATGGCCGTTATCTTTATGGCGCTGGGCATTCCGGTTTACATGTGGGCACGGCATCAGGTTGCGCCGAACCAGCGCACGTTCACGACCGGCGAAGCGGTTATCGCCGCCTTTCTCATCGTGATTGCGCTGTGGGCAATCTACGCGCTGTCGCACGGCATTGTAGCCATGAACTAAAGCCTTTTTTAAAAATGCGAAGCGGTTCGATGTCTAAAGACAACCGAACCGCTTTTTTTCGCGTTTAACAATTAACGGTTATGAAGCTCACGCAGAAAATCTTCCAGTTCTTCATAATCAATTTTTTTGTCGGCTTTCCAGCAGCAAACCATATTGGCGCCGCAGCCGAACTTACGGATAATTTTCGCTATGGCAAGAACACTGCCGTAATATATCGGCTCAATGTCGCCATTGCGAAATTTAATAAACACGGGCAAAGACTTTGAGTACTTTACCTTTGTCTGAACAACGCCCGGAACATCCGTGCGATCGTTTACCGTAACCACCAGCATCGTGCCGGCAAAACCTGCACTGTAACCCTTTGCGGTCAGTGCTTCAATTAATTCTACCTGATTCATAACTTAAAATTTTAGGCCAAATTCAGCTGCAAATTCGAGCTGTTTCTGGGCGATTGTGTTAATCTGTTCTTTCTGCATGTCCGGCAGGTGTTTTTTGAGACCGGCCAATAAGTAAACATACTGGCAGATTTCGCGCAAACCCATTTTGCCGTTTTTAATGCGGTAGTGTTTTGCCATAAAGGCCGCGGCTTCCTTCACTTCGTCGGAAACATCAAACTCGAGCGGAAGCTGAAAAGTTCCGGCATATTTGACACAGCGGTCATAAATGCTGGCCAGTTCGTGAAACATCATCTGACAATTGCCGACGTGTTTGCCGTTCATCCAACAGCAGGCTTCTTCCAAAGTTTCATCAATCACATAGTAATAATCCTTCGGTGTTTTTATCATTTCGGGATTATATTCGTGATGATACTTCCGGCTCATTTGCTTTGCCATTTGTCCGGCAATCTGTTTTTTAAACGTCCGTTCCCAGCGCAAGGATAAGCGTTTGGTTACGGCGAAGACAATGTCTCCCGGCTCCTTTATCATTTGGGAAGCAACGTCACGAACGTTTTCGCCGCTGTTTTTTCCCTTGTCGAGAATAACAATGTTTTCCATCGGCACGCCCAGGTCGATACAGAACTCGGCCAGTCGCATTCCTTCCGTATAAAAAACAACGTCTTTTTGCTTCAGATGTCTGGAAAGAAGCCCTATGCCGCCGATGCACAAAACCTGCGGGCTTTGGCCTTCTGTAACAGCCTTATGATACAACCATGCCGCATAAACAGCCGATTTCGGGTCATCGTCTATGCAAGCCACATATTTCACACCAGCCAACTTGCCCTCTTTGTCGAAGCAGTCGGTTTTCAAACACAAATTTTCATGAATCAAAGTGGCGTAATGCCAAATCAATTCTCTTTTTTTCTTGTTCATAACTGTATTATTAAAGGGTTTATAAATTCGAAATCAAGAAAAACTGCAGGCATTATGTAAGGTAAAAATAAAAAACGTAATACAAAAGCCTACAATTATACTGAATATGAGAATTACTATACGCGCATTTTGGCAATATTGCAAGTATTTTGTCTATTTTATAAGAAAAAGTTTAAAATTCGAAATTTTACAAAATCTTGTTTTCCGCAAAATATTTCCATAGCGGAGCCAGATGCGTGGCCTGTTTTACGGCGCCGGACACAAGAAGTTCCCTTACCTCCTCCAGCGTCAGAAGATGAATCCTGACATCTTCGGTTGCATCCTGATGCACTTTGCCGACCGGCTCAACATCTTCGGCCAGAAAACAATGCGTCAGATTGTCCGTAGTTGACGGATTGGCTGAAATGACCATATATTCGCGCCAGCGGCCGCCGCCGAAACCGGTTTCTTCCAACAATTCGCGGCGGGCTGCCGCTTCCATGTTCTTATCACTCTTTTCGCTGACGCCGGCGCAGAGCTCATAATCATTTCTTTTAAGTCCCGGACGGTATTGGCTGACAAAGACAAACTTCCTGTCTTTGGTTATTGCCAGCGTGTTGACCCAATCCGGGTATTCGAGAATATAATATTCGGGAACAATTCTTCCGTCCGGAAGCTCATAGCTGTCCCGGCGGACTGTCAGCCACGGACGATTGAACAAATATTCGCTGGAAAGCGTTTTCCATTTATCCTGTTTAAGCATCTGCATCTTAGCCTCCTTATTGCGGCAAGCGTAACAAAGATACTTTTACAAAAGATTAATGCCGTTGATTCTGGACAAAAAATGTGATAAATTGCTGTCAAGATAAATTTTATACGGTACTGAAATGAACGAAACCAAACTGCTGAATGACGGCATTGCCGCTCTTGAAAACAAAATTGTGACCGTGCGGGAACTGTGTGAAAAGCAGGTTCTGCTGTTTTATCGCGACGAACTGCGAAGACTTCGCCCCTGTCCGGAAAACGAACAGTTTCAGCGGCCGGGCAAAGGCATTGGCGGCCGCGGCGACAAAATGGTGTTTCAAAAACTGGTCTGCCGCGACGAAGCAGACCGTCCGATTAAGGAAAACGGCAGCCGGCATTATTTTCAGCCGCGGCAACCGCGAGACGAAGCAGACCGTCCGATTAAGGAAAACGGCAGCCTGAAGACCAAAATCTGCGCCTTTGAAAACATAGAAACTTATGTCGATTTCATTGTCAATGGCAAAACGCCGCAGCGAAAGCCACTGGCTTTTTATAACGGCATGACCATGGAAGAATATATAAACATTCAAATAAGCACCAACATTTACGGCAGCCGTTCTTATTAAACGAAACCCCGCCTTATCGGCGGGGTTGTTTTTTTCGTTCAAAGAAGAAAACTATTCGACGTCTTCGGCGGCGTCCGGCTCGCTGACGGCGTCATTCAACGCCTCGTCGAGTTCAGAAACGCTTTCGCCCAGGACTTCGCTTCCGGTTTCTTCCTCCAGTTCCTCATCGTCGCCGGCATCGGCATCAAGCCAGGTAACGGAAACGACGCGTTCATCATCCGCGGTGCGGAAGAGAATAACGCCCTGCGTCTTACGGCCGGCAATACGGATATCCTTAACCGGCATGCGAATCAGTTTGCCGCCGTCAGTAACCATCATAATCTGGTTATCGTCCTCAATCGGGAAGGAGCTGACAATTTCCTTGTTACGGGCAGACATCTCCATATTGGCAATACCCTGTCCGCCGCGGCCGGTGGTGCGATATTCGTACGAAGAGGTACGCTTGCCGTAACCGGTGGAAGTAACGGAAAGAATAAACTGTTCCTTCTCTTTCATTTCCCTGTAGAGTTCCGGTGTCAGCACGCTGAGCTCAAGACCGGTTTCTTCTACGGAAACCTCGCAATCGCCGCCTCTTTCGGCCTGAATGCGTTTGGCCGCCGAAGATATGCGGGCATATTCGTCGCGCTGTTCGGAAGTGGCGTCGCTGTGATTCAAAATGGACATGGAAACAACCTCGTCGCCGTCAGCCAGCTTGATGCCGCGAACGCCGGTCGAGTTGCGGCCGACGAAAACGCGAACCTCGGTAACCGGGAAGCGGATACATTTACCGCTGCGGGCCGCCAGCATAATGTCGTTTTCTTCGGTACAGATACGAACGTTAATCAGCTTATCGCCCTCGTCAAGCTTCATGGCGATTTTGCCGTTACTCTGAACATTGACAAAATCCATCAGCGAGTTGCGGCGGACATTGCCCTGCGAAGTGGCAAACATGATGGAGAGATCCTTGCACTCTTCCTCGTTTTCCGGCAATTTCATAATCGTGGTAATGGTTTCGCCTTCGTCAAGCGGCAACAGGTTGATGAAAGGCTTGCCCTTGGAAGTAGGCGATCCGAGAGGCAGTTTGTAAACCTTCATCTTGTAAACCAGCCCCTTGGACGAGAAGAACAAGACCGGCGTGTGCGTTGAAGCTACGAACAGACGGGTAACAAAGTCTTCGTCCTTGGTCGCCATGCCCGACTTGCCCTTGCCGCCGCGTTTCTGCGCCTTGTAGGCGTTCAGCGGCACGCGTTTGATATAGCCGGCTTCGGTAACGGTAACAACCATTTCCTCACGCTGAATAAGCGATTCAATATCGGTGTCATATTCAATATCTTCAATCTTGGTACGGCGCGGCGTTGCATATTCGTCTTTGATGGCAACCAGTTCGTCACGCATAATGCCGTAGAGTTTTTCGCGGCTGGAAAGGATTGACAGATATTCCTTAATGTCTTCGCCGATGGTCATCAGTTCTTCGTGAATCTTGTCGCGTTCCAGACCGGTTAAACGCTGGAGCTTCAAATCCAGAATGGCTTTAGCCTGAGTTTCGGACAAACGATAAAGGCCGTTTTCGACCTTACGGTCAGGCTCGTCAATCAACTGTACCAACGGTTCGATGTCGCGCGCCGGCCAGGCTTTGGCCAACAAGGCGTCTTTGGCGTCCTGCGGGTTCGGCGAGGTGCGGATTAATTCGATAACCGGGTCAAGGTTTTCAACCGCAAGAGCCAAACCGACCAAAGTATGGGCACGGTCGCGGGCTTTGTTCAGCTCGTAAATGGTACGGCGGCGGATTACTTCTTCGCGGAACTCGATAAACGCGGCAATGATGTCCTTAAGGTTCATCATCATCGGACGGCCGCCGTTGATTGCCAGCATATTCATACCGAAGCTGGTTTGCAGCGGCGTATATTTATAGAGCTGATTTAAAACGACGTCGGCCTGAAAATCGCGTTTGACTTCAATAACGACACGCACGCCCTGACGGTCGGATTCGTCGCGGATGTCGGAAATGCCTTCCAGCTTTTTGTCCTTGACCAGTTCGGCAATGCGCGAAACCAGCGCGGCTTTGTTAACCTGATAGGGAATTTCGTGGACAATAATCGCTTCCTTGTCCTTATGCAGTTCTTCAATCGTGCATTTGGCGCGCATCATAATCGAACCGCGGCCGGTATAATAAGCCGATTTTGCACCGCTGTAGCCCAGAATCATACCGCCGGTCGGAAAGTCAGGCCCCGGCACGATGGAGATAAGGTCGTCAATGCTGATGTCCGGATTGTCGATGTAAGCGCAGCAGGCAGTAACGACTTCGCCGAGGTTATGCGGCGGAATGTTGGTGGCCATACCGACGGCAATACCGTTGGCGCCGTTAATCAGCAGGTTCGGATAACGCGCGGGCAAAACCGTCGGCTCCTGAACGGTTTCGTCATAGTTCGGCATAAAATCGACGGTTTCCTTGTCGATGTCTTCAATCAGCGCGTGAGCCACCTTTTCCAGGCGGGCTTCGGTATAACGCATGGCCGCGGCAGAGTCACCGTCCATCGAACCGAAGTTTTCCTGTCCGTCTACCAGCGGCAGACGCATGG
>OLVO01002947.1_pt1 | contig 14797 bp, 20 predicted proteins | sample 1672571 | NCBI WGS metagenome assembly OLVO01 (sample SAMEA3136700, study PRJEB25190) | human gut metagenome | biome: human gut; feature: human-associated habitat; material: faeces | place: Austria | collected 2013 | reverse complement strand
AACCCCGCAGCAGGCTCTGAAGCGGGAAATCGAAGAAGAACTGGACACGGAAATCACCGTGGAGGATTTAATTGGGACAATCGAGTACGATTATCCGGCATTTCATCTTTCCATGGACTGCTTCTGGTGTGAAGTGGTTTCCGGCAATCTTGTTCTGAAAGAAGCGGAAGCTGCACGATGGCTGACAAAAGATGACATTGATTCCGTTCCGTGGCTCCCGGCGGATCAGACTATTTTGGATGTTATCAGAAGTTCAATGCAGCCAGTGAAACCACTCCATACCAGCGAATATGACAACGAACCTCTGCAGAGATGCTGAGTGTTTACGGCATGAAGGATGAACTGCGCCGTCCTATGATGCTGCTGGTGAAAGCCGCTATTCCGAAAAAATTGTAAAACAGAGGCCTCTGAATCTTTTCCTAATAAGAAAGAGATTCGGAGGCCTTTATTGGTTGATTTAGCTAACAGTCGTGTCGAAAGACATCCCGTCTGAGGGCAAAGCGAAGGTTTTGCTTTTTAGGCGGGATTTTTTTGCTTTTTGAGGCTGTTGTATACAATATATGGACTAAGAGGGTGGGTGACTTGGACTACGAGTCCATAAACTTTTGCTCGAAAGTACGATACACTATTGTCACGGCAGCGGCCCAGCTCCGAAAGGGAGCGGGAGCCGCAGCCGGGCGGACCTTGAAAATTGAATATGCAGCTTCAGGTACTTCCAGATAATGATACTTCCGTAATTCGCGGCCCGGTCATAAAGAAGACGGGGTGGCCGAGAGGCCAATGGAGTGGTGCAAATCCAACGCCTGATTGTTTCCCTTTCTCAGGGGTGCCGGGGGCAAATTAAGAGAAACCATACAAAACCTTTTCCAAACGCCGTTCGAGGGGAACCACGGACGGCGTTTTTATATATCAGTGAAAAGGAGTACGCAAATGAATCGCAAGACCACAAAAAAGGTGGATGAATCCACCCTGACAACTTTGTGCGGCGTCTGCCGAGGGGCATTTTTGGACGCAAAGGGCGTCCATCTCCGCAGAGCCGACCCCAGGCAGCTCGTCAAGGATGTCTGCACGTATTGCCAGACACGATATGGGTTTGACTACTACGTTCAGCCCATTGTCTGTAAATCGAAAATGACCGGAAAGGAGAACCGACGTGAAACTGAGCCAGCTTAAAATTGACCCGGAGTTCCAAAGCAAAATTCCGCCGCTGCAGTTTGAGGAAGAACAGCAGCTTGAGCAGAACATCATTGCCGAGGGTCGTCTTCTGAATCCCATCATCACATGGAATGGCTACATTCTGGATGGGCACACCCGCTACCGCATCCTGAAAAAGCACGGCTTTATCAAGTTTGAAGTGGAAGAAATCCAGCTTGCGAACAAGTACGAAGCGCTTGCATGGATCTGCAAAAATCAGCTTGGCCGCAGAAATCTCAGCCCGGAACGAAAGAAGTTTCTTCTGGGCAAAGAGTATGAATCAACCAAGCTGGCAGTGGGCGGGCAGCCCGGAAATTGCAATAAAGTAAATCGATGTGATCAAAATGATCACATCGATTCAGAAAAACGCACTTGCGAACGAATCGCCGTAGAACATGGTGTTGGGTCTGCGACGGTACGACGTGCCGAAAAGTACATGAACGGCGTGGAGGCTGCCGATGAAGCAGCACCCGGTGCCCGGGAGGAAATTCTAAACGGGAAAATCAAAGCTGCTGACCGTGAGATCTGCGCTATCGCTAAGGCTCCGAAGGAACAGCGGCCGGAAATCGTTGCAGAACTTCGCAAGCCGAAAAGCGAGCGAGATAAGCAGCTTGCTTCCTCTACAAAAAGCCCTTCCGTGAAGGCCGAATCTTTTGATGATGACGGAAGTCGATTTATGATCGACATTTCCAAAAAAATGCAAGGGCACAAAAAGGCACTGACCGAAGGTGATCAAAAAGCCCTGAAAAAATCTGTTGAAGCACCTGCGGATCATTCCATCCACATCGCTGCGATTGAAGGTGCTTATGACGCCTTTATCGAGAATTGGGAACTCACGTTTCGAGAGTACCCAGATCTTCTGACAGGGCCGGAAAACTGGAAGCAAATTGAAAAGTATTCTGACAATCTGCAGCGCTATCTGAAATTTATCCGCTCGAAGCACCTGAAAATGCTGGAATCGCAGAGACAGGGAGGGTGATTGGCTTGTTTGATGATTTGACCGTTTGTACTCCGCTACCCCGGTATCTGCCATTTCCAAAGTTTTTGCTGGACGCCCAATTAAGCCATACAGCGAAGCTGCTGTACGCACTTCTGCTCGACCGGGCAACACTTTCCCGAAAAAACAACTGGACCGATGAACAGGGCCGGATTTATGTGGTCTATCCGATTCCAAAGCTGGCACAAACCCTTGGGTGCAGCTTCTCCAGTATAACGCGTTCTCTTACAGAACTAACGAATGCCGGCCTTATTGAGCGGACTCGCAGCGGTTTTTCAAAGCCCAGCAGAATTTTTCTCAAAATTCCGCATACAGCGCAAAAATGCGCTGCCACTCTGCGCATTTCTGGCTCATCAGACTGTGCAGAAATGACCAATATGATTGTGCAAAAATGCCCACCTAACTACCTGAATAAGAACCAACTGAGTTTTAACCACTCTACAGAACAAAGAAATGTTCCACTGTATGAATTTCGGGAAGGAGAAAGCTTATGACAAACGGCAAGACCGTTTTAGAATCGGTCATTCCCGCAGTTTCCAAATCGAATGGGGACTATTATGGCAAAGACGGCCTGCTTTATTGCGGAAAATGTCATACGCCAAAAGAAGCGTTCTTTGCAAATAACCTTGTCCTGATGGGAAAGAACAGGCATCCCGTAGATTGCCGGTGTCGTAAGATGGAGCGAGAGCAACAGGAAGTCGCAATTCGTCAGCAAATGCACAGCGAACTTGTCCGACGGTTGAAAGCAGGAGGCTTCTCGGATACGGCAATGCTCGACTGGAACTTTGAAAACGACGATGGTCGTGCCCCTCAAATGCATTACGCACACCGCTATGTGGAGCAATGGCAGACCATGCGTGCAGAGAACCTAGGACTGCTCCTCTGGGGCGGTGTGGGCACCGGCAAGAGTTTCCTTGCCGGGTGCATTGCAAACGCTCTAATGGAACAGGAAGTGTCTGTGCGTATGACAAACTTTGCCCGCATCATGAATGAGCTGAACAACGGCTTTTCCGGACGGAATGCAGTTGTAGACAGGCTTTGCCGCTATCCACTGCTCATCATTGACGATTTCGGGATGGAACGTGGTACAGAGTATGCGCTGGAACAGGTCTACAACATCGAGGACAGCAGATACCGCAGCCAAAAACCGCTGATCGTCACCACCAACCTGCCGCTGAACGAGATACGGCATCCACAGGATACTGCTCACGCCCGCATTTATGACCGCATTCTGGAAATGTGCGTTCCAATTTCCTGCATCGGGGCAAGTCTTCGCAAAGAGAACGCACAGAAAAAGTTGGAATCCATGAAATCGTTGATCGGCTGATTCACTAAACGAATACGCACCTGACAAAAGGAGGACAGCAATGACCGAAACTGTGAAATCTTTGGATTATACGAAAAATATATTGCAGACCATTCCGAATAACGATACAATGGAAGTGGTCACTCAAACCAATGCCGTCAAGTCTCCGACTGACAGCCTGAAAGCCACAACACTGGTGTACACGGTGGAGGAAATTGCGCAGATGCTGTCCATCAGCCTGCGCTCTGCTTACAACCTGTGCAACAGCACCACCGAATTCCGTGTTCTGCGGGTAGGCGGAAGCATTCGCATCCCGAAAGACAGCTTCGATGCGTGGCTCCGGGCAGCTTGAAAAAGGAGATAACGTATGGCATATATTACGAAACGCGGCAGCTCCTATGGCGTCCGCTATACTTACCAAGACGAGCAGGGTAAAAACTGCAACAAATGGGAAAGTTTTTCCACGAAAGAGGAGGCAACAAATCGCAAAAAACAAATCGAACATGAACTGGCAAACGGAACGTTTCTGATTCCGTCCACCATCACCGTCAAAGAGTTTTTGATGGAGTGGCTTCCCAAGCAATGCAACAAGCACAAGTGGGCACCGCAGACCTATCAATCCAATCTAGGAACCGTCCAGAACCTCATTATTCCGTATATCGGCGATATGCAGATGCAAAAGCTCAAGCCTTACCATCTGGAAGACCTGTATGCCACTCTCGGCAAAACGCCCTGCGGCCAGTATTACGAGGGCAAAAAGCAGGTGCTTTCGGAAAAACAGCAGCAGCGCCGCCGCGATCAGGGTGCACAAAAGGGCTCGCTTCATGCCGGTCACCTCCTGTCGGGTGCAAGTAAGCGGTAAGATTTTCCGTGCAGGCGTATCTTACCACACGCGCCGCGAAAATGCAACGGTTTCCTTCTCAAATTCCCCACTTTCAAAGAAAAATGGTGCGCTCCAGAATCGGAGCACACCACATTTCGCGGTATTTCGACGAAAAAATGGGATTTCGGTCAAAAAGCCCATGTCCCGTCCCGGAACACGGGGACGGTGCGGCCGTCGCGGCAGTGCGCCGTAATGGCCAGATCCGGCGTGCCGATCATGAAATCCTCGTGGATCATGGAGTCGTTCACGCCGAGCGCGCGCATCTCCTCGAGCGTGCGGTTCGGGTAGTCGCGGATGGTATCGATGAAGCCCATGCCGAGCGCAAGGTGGCAGCAGGCGTTTTCATCAAACAGCGTGTTGTAAAACAGGATGCCCGTCTGGTTGATGGGGCTGTCATACGGCACGAGCGCGCACTCGCCAAGGTAGGCAGAACCTTCGTCCATGGCGATGAGCTTTTGCAGCAGGGCCTCGTTCGTGCGCGCGTGCGCCTCGACGGCGCGGCCGTGCTCGAAGCGGATGGAGAAATCCTCGATGAGCTGGCCCTGGTACGACAGCGGCTTCGACGAATAGACAATGCCCTCTGCCTCGCCGCGCTTGGGCGAGATGAAGCACTCCTCCGTGGGCAGGTTGGGGTTAAAATAGCTGCCGCCGATCGTGTACTCCCCGCCGCCGCAAAACTGCGCCTCGGGGATCATGCCGACGGTGAGGTTCGTGCCGTTGGATGCATGGTACTCCAGCGACGCGATGCCGAGGCTGTTGAGGTGGTCGCAGCGCGCTTGCAGGTCAGCATTGTGCGCGTTCCACGCGGCGATGGGGTCGTCGTCCACGCGGCAGGTGTGCAAAATTGCCTCCCAGAGCTTTTCGACAGCGCGGGCCTTCGTCTCGTTGGGGAACACCTTTTTCGCCCACGCCACGCCGGGCACGGCCGCGATGCACCACTGGTAGCGGCCCTCCATCTGGTCGCGGTAGGGCTTGATGACGCCATAGCGCCCCTGTCGGGCGCGGGCCATCTTCGCGGGGCTGACACCGCGCAGGCCGTCCGGATCTTCGCTGAGCAGGTAGATGCGGCACGGGAGCGTGTCGACATAGTGCTGGAGCTTCGCGCGCTCCCAAGCCTCGACGGTCTGGAGCGTTTTGACGCTCTCGCGCCGGATGGCGAGCTTTTCGAGCGCCTGGTGCTTCCACGTGACCGTGACCTTGCGCGCCCCGGCGTGATAGCACGCATCGGCGACCATGGTCACGAACTCCGGCTGGTCGAGCTCGGCCTCGATGACGACGTCCTGCCCTTTCTGCACACGCGCGCCGACCTCCGCGATCAGGCGGGCATAGGCACGCAAAACGGTTTTTTTCATATCAGCTTTCCTCTTTTCCGTGGTGTTCGGGCAGCGTGACCGTGAACGTCGTGCCGTGGCCCGGCGCGCTCGTGACGGCGACCGCGCCGCCGTGGAGCGTGACGATCTGCTGCACCATCGACAGGCCCAGGCCCAGACCGGCGTTTTCCTGCCGGCTGGGGTCGGCCTGATAGAACCTCTGCCATATTTTATCCAGATTTTCCTGTGAGATACCGATGCCGTTGTCCTGCACGGTCAGCTCCGCACCCGCGGCCGTGCGCCGGAGCGCGACATGGATCCAGCCGCCGTCCACGCCGAACTTGAAGGCGTTATCGAGCAGGTTCTGCACGACGCGCGAGATGAGAAAGACGTCCATGTCGATGAAGATGCCCGGCTCGGCCGCGCAGCTGATGCGGATGCCGCGGCGCGCGACCATGGCCTGCTCGTCGCAGATGACGGTGACGAGATCGGAGAGGTCGGCATACTCCCAGTTGACCTTCTGCGTGCCCTGATCGAGCCGCGTGATCTCGAGCATGCTGCGGATGAGCGCCGACATCTTGTGCGCCTGCCGGTCGATGACATCGAGCGCCGCCTGATAATCCGCGGGCGTCTGCGCGTTTTTGCGTGCGTCCTCGCAGGCGGCGAGGATGACGGTCGTCGGCGTGCGCAGCTCGTGCGAGGCATCGGACGTGAAGCGCTGCTCGGCCTCGAACGAGCGCTCAAGCCGGTCGAACATGTTGTCAAACGACGCCGAGAGCTGATAGATCTCGTCGCTGCCGCTCGTGTGCGGCAGACCGATGCGCGCCTTGAGGTCCTGCCCGTCGGAGATGGCGTTGGCCGTGGCCGTGAGCTGGCGCACGGGGCGCAGGGCGCGGCTGGCGATGAAATAGCCGCCGATGACCGACAGCACGAGCAGCACCGGCAGCAGCGACCACGCCAGCGGCAGAATGACGCGCATGACGCCGCCGTTGGCGTCCGCGTTGATGACGCCGCGCAGCCAGACGCTGCCGACCATCATGTCCACGTGCACATCATAGACGTAATATGCATTGTCCCCGCAGTCGACCAGGCGCACGCTCTCCCCGTCGAGCGGCAGCGGCTCCGCGGGCGTGAACTCCGCCGGGAACGTGCCCTGCAGGACGTTGCCGTCCGCGTCATAGAGCACGGTGTAAACGCCGCTGCGGTTATAATGGATGCGGCTGAAGCGGAACTGGCGGTTATTGTACTTGACGCGGTTGGCGTTGTGCTCGACCATGCGCACGAGGCGCGCCTCGGGGTCGTTCGTGGCGACCGTGCCGTTGACGGCGAGCAGGAACGCGAGCACCAGCGCCTCGATGACAAACATCATGAGCGCGAACCAGCCAGTGATGCGCAGCTTTAGTGACGGACGTTTCATGTTTCCTCCCGCAGGACCCAGCCGACGCCCCAGACGGTGTGGATGAGCTTGGTGGGATAGTCCGCGTCGATCTTCCGGCGCAGGTAGCTCATATACACGTCCACAACGTTCGAGCCGCCGCTGTAGTCATAGTTCCAGAGATGGTTTTCGATCCGTTCGCGCGAGAGCACGACGCCGCGGTTGCGGATCATATATTCGAGCAGGGCAAACTCCTTGGCCGAGAGCGCGATCGTGCGGCCGCCGCGCGTGACATGGTGCGAGGCGGTGTCGACCGTGAGGTCGGCGACGGTAAAGACATTCGTGGCGCTGCCGCCGCGCTTGCGCATGACGACGCGCAGCCGGGCCAGCAGCTCATCGAACGAAAACGGCTTGACAAGATAGTCATCCGCCCCGGCGTCGAGCCCGCGCACGCGGTCGGGCACGCTGTCTTTCGCCGTGAGGAAAATGACCGGCGTCTCGTTGCCGCTCTCGCGCATCTGCGCCAGGAGCGAAAAACCGTCCATGCGCGGCATCATCACATCGAGCACGATGGCATCGTACTCCGCGCCCTCCAGATAGTCCAGCGCCTCCACGCCGTCAAAGCAGGCGTCAACGCTGTAGCCCTCGGCAGTGAGTGTTTTGGCGAGAATGCGGTTGAGGTCCTGTTCATCTTCCACGACCAGAATGCGCATACACGTCCCTCCTTGTTGTCTGTCTGAAAGATGATTATACCACAGACAGTGCCGGTCTGTAAAATACGAAAACGCACCGGCTGCAAACTCTGCGAGGCTTTTTACAGCCTAAAAAAATGCACCGGCCGCAAAACGGTCGGTGCATGATAATTGGTGTTCGGAAGCTCCTTACACGAGCTCGATGACAGCCATCTCGGCCGCATCGCCGCGGCGGGTGCCGATGCGGGTGATGCGGGTGTAGCCGCCGTTGCGGTCGGCATACTTCGGGGCAACTTCATCGAACACCTTCTTGGCAACATCCTCGCGGGTGATGAAGGCCAGCGCCTGACGGTAGGCAGTCATGTCCTTCTTCTTGCCAAGGGTGATCATTTTCTCGGCGAGCGGCGCGATCTCTTTTGCGCGGAAGACGGTCGTCTCCATGCGGCCCATGTCGAGCAGATCCGTGACCTGCTGACGGAGCATCGCCTTGCGCTGATCGGTGGTCTTACCGAGTTTCCTTGTTCCGGGCATATCGGTTTTCCTCCTTGATAAGAGTAACTGGTTATTACTGGTTGTCGTCGCTCGCCAGGCTCAGGCCCATCATAGCGAGCTTGTGCTCGACCTCTTCCAGGGATTTGCGGCCAAGGTTGCGCACCTTGATCATCTCTTCCTCAGTCTTGTTCGTGAGGTCTTCGACGGTGTTGATATTCGCGCGCTTCAGGCAGTTGAAGCTGCGCACGGAGAGATCCAGTTCCTCGATCGTCATTTTCATGACGGTGTCGGGGCGCTCCGGCTCTTTCTCCACCACCGTGCAGCTGTTGCCGATCGTGTCAGACAGATCGGTGAAGAGCGTGAAGTGATCGCACAGGATCTTGGCGCCGAGGCTCAGCGCGTCGCGCGCCGAGATGGTCTTGTCGGTCCAGACCTCGATGGTCAGCTTGTCGAAGTCCGTCTGGTTGCCCACACGGGTGTTCTCGACAGCGTAGTTGACCTTCAGGACCGGCGCATAGATGCTGTCCACCGGGATGGTGCCGATGACCTGCTGCGCACTCTTGTTCTTGTCCGCCGGGACGTAGCCTCTGCCGTGGGCGAGCGTGATCTCCATGGAGAGCGCGCCGTCCGGGCCGAGGCTGGCAATGTGCAGCTCGGGGTTGAGGATCTCGACCTCGCCGTCTGCCTTGATGTCGCCGGCCGTGACTTCACACTCGCCTGCCGCTTCGATATAGACGGTCTTCGGGCCGTCGCAGTGCAGGCGCGCGATGATCCCCTTCACATTCAGCACAATCTCCGTGACGTCTTCCTTGACGCCGGGGATCGTCGAAAACTCGTGCTGCACGCCGGCGATCCGGATGGACGTCGGGGCAGTGCCGGGCAGCGAAGAGAGCAGCACTCTGCGCAGAGAGTTACCCAGGGTCGTGCCGTAGCCACGCTCCAAAGGCTCAACGACGAACTTGCCATACGAGATATCGTCCGGGGATTCCTGGCATTCGATGCGCGGCTTTTCAATTTCAATCATTTAGACTTAACCCTCCTTACTGTATTGTTGCGCCGCTGGGGCGCTGCGGATGTCAGCTTACCAATTTGAGGGTCTCTTTATTACTTGGAATACAGCTCGACGATGAGGTGTTCCTCGACAGGCAGGTCAATGTCGTCACGCGCGGGCATGGCCACGACCTTGCCGACCATGTTGTTGGCGTCGTAGTCCAGCCATTTCGGCGCGGGACGGGAAGCGTTCGCTTCGACGTTGGCCTTGATCTTGTCGAGACTCTTGCTGGAGTCCTTGAGTGTAATAACCATGCCCGGCTTGACCAGGAAGCTGGGGATGTTGACTTTGCGGCCATCCACAGTGAAGTGGCCGTGGGTCACGAGCTGGCGCGCCTCCGCACGGCTCATAGCAAAGCCGAGGCGGTAGACGACGTTGTCCAGACGGGTTTCCAGGATGGCGAGCAGGTTCTCGCCCGTGATGCCCTGGCGCTTCTCCGCCATGGCGAAGTAGCTGCGGAACTGCTTTTCGAGCACGCCGTAGTAGCGGCGGACTTTCTGCTTCTCGCGCAGCTGGGAGCCGTACTCAGAGGTCTTGCTGCGGCCCTGGCCGTGCTGGCCGGGGGCATAGCCTCTGCAGTCGATCGCGCACTTCTGGGTGTAGCATCTGTCGCCCTTGAGGAAGAGCTTCTGGCCCTCTCTGCGGCACTGGCGGCAGACAGCTTCGGTATATCTAGCCATAATTCATTTCCCTCCTTCAATCAGACGCGGCGGCGTTTCGGAGGACGGCAGCCATTGTGCGGAATGGGGGTGACGTCCTTGATCATAGTGACCTCGAGTCCTGCCGTCTGCAGGGCGCGGATCGCAGCCTCACGTCCGGAGCCGGGGCCCTTGACGAAGACTTCGACGGTCTTCAGGCCGTGCTCCATAGCCGCCTTGGCAGCCGTCTCAGCGGCGGTCTGTGCGGCGAAGGGGGTGGATTTCTTGCTTCCGCGGAAGCCCATGCCGCCTGCGGAGGCCCAGGAGAGCGCATTGCCCTGGGTGTCCGTGATGGTGACCATGGTGTTGTTGAACGAAGAGCTGATATGCACGGCTCCCTTTTCAATGTTCTTACGCTCTTTGCGGCGCGTGCGAACTTTCTTGCCTTTTGCTGCGTTTGCCATTACATATCCCTCCCTTACTTCTTCTTATTGGCGATCGTGCGTTTCGGGCCCTTGCGGGTACGCGCGTTGGTCTTGCTGCGCTGGCCGCGCACGGGCAGGCCGCGTCTGTGACGCTGGCCGCGGTAGCAGCCGATCTCGGTCAGGCGCTTGATGTCGAGCGCCACGCTGCGGCGCAGGTCGCCTTCCACGATGAAGTGGTGGTCGATGCACTCACGGATCTTTGCTTCTTCCTCATCGGTGAGGTCTTTCACGCGGGTGTCCGGATTGATGCCGGTCATGTCAAGAATCTTTTTTGCGCTGGTTCTGCCGATACCATAAACGTAGGTCAGGCCAATTTCAATTCGCTTGTCCTTGGGCAGGTCAACGCCGGCGATACGTGCCATCTTATTCGATCATTCCTTTCGAAATTTTTGTTCCGCGCGCAAAAAGGGAGGCGACTTACTCCCGCCGGAGGGAGCCGACCTTCTGGCGCGGATGTGTTAGGACTTACAGGGTCAGATCAGCCCTGTCTCTGTTTGTGCTTCGGGTTTTCGCAGATAACCATGACTTTGCCCTTGCGCTTGATGACCTTGCACTTTTCGCACATGGGCTTGACACTCGGTCTGACTTTCATTGTAGTTAACCTCCTACTTGCTTCTCCAGGTGATGCGGCCGCGCGTCAGATCGTACGGAGACATCTGAACCGTGACCTTGTCACCGGGGAGGATTCTGATAAAGTTCATCCGGAGCTTTCCGGAGATGTGCGCCAGGATGATGTGGCCGTTGCCGATATCAACCCGGAACGTCGTGTTGGGCAGGGATTCGACGACCGTGCCCTCCAGTTCGATTACATCGTCTTTTGCCAAGGTGTTTGAACCTCCTAAGGTTTTTCGGGACGCACCCGTCAAATGTCGTCTGCGAACGTCAGGATCTCCGGCTCGCCGTCGGTGACGAGCAGAGAGTTTTCGTAGTGCGCCGACAGGCTGCCGTCCGCCGTGACCACGGTCCAGCCGTTGTCCAGGGTACGGACCTCGTACCCGCCGACGTTGACCATCGGCTCCACGGCGATCGTCATGTTCTTCTGCAGACGCGGGCCGTGGCCGGGCTTGCCGTAGTTCGGGATCTCGGGCGCCTCGTGCAGGCTGGCGCCGACACCATGGCCGACATACTCGCGCACGAGCGAATAGCCATAGCTCTCGGCATACTCCTGAACGGCGTGGCCGATGTCGGAGATGCGGTAGCCGACGCGGGCAAATTGGATGCCCTCGAAAAAGCTCTGGCGCGTGATGCGGATCAGGCGCAGGGCCTCATCCGAGCACTTGCCGCACGGGAACGTGCCCGCACAGTCGCCGTTGAAGCCGCGGTAGCGGGCGCCGACGTCGACGCTGACGATATCGCCCTCATGCAGGACGCGGTCACCGGGGATGCCGTGGATGATCTCGTCATTGACGGAGATGCATGCCGCCGTCGGGAAGCCGCCGTCGGTCATGAAGCACGGCGACGCGCCGGACTTTGTGATGAACTTGTGCACTTCGCGGTTGATCTGGCGGGTGGTCACACCCGGCTCCACCATCTGACGCGCGATGGTACGCGCGCCAGCGGTGATCCGGCCGGCCTGCCGCATGAGATCCACTTCAGGATCGGATTTGATGATAATCATTCCAGACCCAGAGCTTTCTCGATCGCAGCGGTCGTGGCCTCGATGGTCGGCTGGTTATCGACCTTGACGAGCTTGCCGCGCTGGGCATAGAAGTCCTTGAGTGGCTCGGTCTCGGCATGGTAGACGTCCAGGCGCGCCTTCACGGTCTCGGGAGCGTCGTCCTTGCGGATGGTCAGCTCACCGCCGCAGAAGTCGCACTTGCCTTCCACCTTGGGAGGATTGGAGACGATGTGGAACGTGGCGCTGCAGTCCTTGCAGGTCCGGCGGCCAGACATACGCTCGATGATGGTCTCGTCCGCGATCTCGATCGAGAGGGCGGTGTCGACGTCGATGCCGTGCTGCTCCAGCGCTTCCGCCTGGGGGATCGTGCGCGGCATACCGTCGAGGATATAACCATTGGCGCAGTCGGGCTCAGCCAGACGCTCGCAGACGATGCCGATGATGACGTCGTCCGGAACGAGCTTGCCGCTTTCCACGTAGGATTTTGCTTTCAGACCCACGGGCGTGCCGTTTTTCATGGCCGCGCGCAGGATGTTGCCGGTGGAAATGGTGGGGATATTCAGCTTGCGGCTGAGGATCTCAGCCTGCGTACCCTTGCCCGCACCGGGGGCACCTAACAAAACAAGTTTCATTGTGTGCATCCTCCTATCAGTTCAGGAAGCCCTTGTAGTTGCGCATGAGCATCTGCGCCTCGAGTGCGCGGACGGTCTCAAGTGCAACACCGACAACGATGATGATGGACGTACCGCCCAGGGAGATGCCGGTGAGCTGCTCCGCCTTCGAGCACGCGCTGATGATCAGCGGCGTGATCGCGATGACGCTCAGGTAGATCGCGCCGAAGAGCGTGATCTTGTTGAGCACCTTCTGGATGAATTCGCTCGTCGGCTTGCCTGCACGGAAGCCCGGGATGAACCCACCGTTCTTCTTCAGGTTGTTGGCGACCTCGATCGGGTTGAACTGGATCGTGGAGTAGAAGTAGCTGAAGAAGATGATGAGCAGGAAGTAGATGACGATATACGGCCAGGTGGTCGTATCAAAGATGTGCTTCATGACCCAACCGTTCTGCCACTTCGGAACGAAGGCGCAGATGGTGGCCGGCAGCGACGCGATCGACTGGGCGAAGATGATCGGCAGGACGCCGCTCATGTTCACCTTCATCGGCAGGTGCGTGCTCTGGCCGCCGTACATCTTGCGGCCGACCACGCGCTTGGAATACTGCACCGGCAGACGGCGCTCGGCGTCGTTGACGAGCACGATGAGCACGATGAGCAGCAGGGCGCCGAGGTACATCAGCACCAGGACCCACCAGGCGAGGTCGCCGTTGGCGACGTTGTTGATCTGGCGGATGATGGAGTTCGGGAAGCGGGCGACGATGCTCACGAACAGGATGATCGAGATACCGTTGCCGATGCCGAACTCGGTGATCTGCTCACCAAGCCACATGATGAGGGCGGAGCCGGACGTAAAGGTCAGGATGATGACGATGGCTGCCCAGACATTGCTGGCAAAGTCCGCGTTGATGAGGCTGTAGTTGCGCATCATCATATAATACGCAAAGCCCTGCAGCAGGCCGATGGCGACCGTGCTGTAGCGGGTGATGCTGGCGATCTTCTTCTTGCCTTCCTCGCCGCCTTCCTTCTGCAGACGCTCCAGAGCGGGGATCGCAATGCACAGGAGCTGAATGATGATGGAAGCGTTGATGTACGGCTGGATGGACAGTGCGAAGATCGTCGCCTGAGAGAACGCGCCGCCGGACATGACGTTGAACAGGCCCAGGATCGTGTTCTGCAGGCCACTAGCCTGGAAGTAGTCGGCCAGTGCTTTGGTGTCGACGAAAGGTACGGGTACGGCATTGCCGAGACGGTAAAGCAGGACAATCAGAAGCGTAAAGAGAATTTTCTTGCGCAGTTCCTCAATGCGCCATGCGTTACGAAATGTCTGGAGCACCTTACACCACCTCAGCCTTTCCTCCTGCTGCCTCGATCTTCGCTTTCGCGGATTCGGAGAACGCAGAAGCCTTCACAGTCAGCTTCTTGGTGATTTCGCCGTTGCCAAGGATCTTCACACCGTAGGTGCACTTGCTAAGGATGCCGGCATCGAGCAGGGCCTTTGCGTCGACGACAGCGCCGTCTTCAAACTTCTCCAGTGCGGAAACATTGACCGGTGCGTAAGTGGTGCCGAAAATGTTGTGGAAACCACGCTTCGGCAGACGACGTGCCAGAGGCATCTGGCCGCCTTCAAAGCCCGGACGGACACCGCCGCCGGAACGGGCCCACTGGCCCTTGTGACCGCGACCTGCGGTCTTGCCATTGCCGGAACCAGCGCCGCGGCCCTTACGGTATGCCGGCTTGGTAGCGCCTGCGGCAGGCGTCAATTCATGCAGCTTCATGGGTTACGCCTCCTCTACGATTTCGAGCAGGTAACCGATCTGCTTTACCTTGCCGCGCGTCTGCGCGTTGTCCGGCTGAACGGTTACGTCATTGATCTTCTTAAGCCCCAAAGAATGAGCCGTTGCGATGTGCTTCTCCAAGCGACCAGCCAGGCTCTTTTTCAGGGTAATCTTCATGTTAGCCATTGTCAGTTACCCCTTTCTTACAGTTCTTCTACGGCTTTGCCGCGTACAGCAGCTACCTGAGCTGCGTCGCGCAGGCTCTTCAGGCCTTCCATCGTTGCGGTAACAACGTTCTGCGGGTTGTTGGAACGCAGGCACTTGGTACGGATGTCCTTGATGCCGGCAGCCTCGACCACGGCACGCA
>OLVO01002918.1_pt1 | contig 14895 bp, 12 predicted proteins | sample 1672571 | NCBI WGS metagenome assembly OLVO01 (sample SAMEA3136700, study PRJEB25190) | human gut metagenome | biome: human gut; feature: human-associated habitat; material: faeces | place: Austria | collected 2013 | reverse complement strand
AGCCCTTTTTGCGCGCCTGTCTTTTTTCCTGTTTTGCTGTTGTCGTCCCGGTTTCCCCTGCAGCTGCCGCCTTGTCACTTGATGCTCTTGGTGTCAATCTCTTCGCGCAGCATGGCCGCAAAATCCTCTGCGGCGGATACTGTGTGCCGCGAGGTCAGCAGCAGGCACGGCCCATCGTACAGCGCTGCCTGTCCTTCCGCGCCGAAGCAATCTTCGTATTCGTCAAAGTGCGCGTTGCCCAGCAGCGCACGGCTGCGCGCTACCTCCTCGCGGGTGGTCAGACCCGAGGCGATGTCCCGTTCGATATCCTTCGCGCTCCATCCTGCCAGCTGGCTGGCCGAAGCCAGCGCCACGCCCGTCATGCTGCGCGTGCGCTTTTGGCAGACGTGGAACACGCCAGGAATGAGCAGCTCCGCTACCCGCGCGCCATAAAGCGTCATACCGCCGATGTTCTCGCGGATATCCACAATCAGCCCCCGCGCGTCGGGGTGCTGGGTCAGCGCCTGCCGCACCTCGTCCGCCGCCTGCGCGTATAGGAAATCATCCAGCCGGACATAGAGAATCCCGCCGTCATACAGGCGAATATCCAGCCTGGGCACGGCGATTTTTTGATAGCTTTCGTTCAGCGTCAACGGCTTTACAGATAGCTTGTTTTGTTTTTGGGGCAGGAGATCAAAATGCCATGCGCCCTGATCGGTCTCCAGACAATTGCCCGTGCGCTGCAAATAAAACGGCAGCAGCTGATGCAGCCGATAGCGGGATACATAATCCCCTACACGGTAGGCATAGCGGCAGGCCCAGGCAATCGCCTCTGCAAACGGCGCGCTGTTCAGGCGCAGCGCCCGCGCGCCCAGAAAGCGCTCCTGGCCGGTGGTAACCGCGTCCACGCAGTATTCCCCGCCTACATACCGCAGCGTAAAGGGCAGATAGCCGGTTTCATCCTGCAGCGCGCGCGGAGGCTGATAATCCGTGTGGCCGTCGCCCAGCAGGTTCATAAACTCCGCCAGCAGCAGATGATACGCCCGCTCACTCTGCGCGGCCATAACCTTAGGCAGATAATCAGCATACGCCTGATCCCAGTCGATGCGGTTTTGATCGAAGTAGGGAAACACCTGCGCAGCCTGCTTCCAGATCTGCGATAAATCCGCAATGCGGTCAATCGTATTCATGTGCGTTCCTCCTGCGTTTGACGGATGAAAAAGGGCCCTTGCTGCCGACTATTGTACCCAATGCGTACCCAAAGAACAAGACTTGAATTGCAGCCTTTTTTCTGCTATAATAATACCAGCAAAAAGGGAGAAAACCGCATATATCTTTCCCGCTTGAAATTCTCCGCTGAAATGGCGTATACTAAGCGCGAGGACTTTTCTTAGGAGGATTTTTCACGGCATGTTTGAGCAAAACAGAGAAAGAAACCTGTCCATGGTGATGGATTTTTATGAAATGACGATGGCTAACGGCTATTTTCAGGATGGCGTAGGCGCGCGGCAGGCGGCCTTTGATGTTTTTTACCGCCAGAATCCCGACGGCGGCGGCTTTGCCATTTTCGCCGGTCTGGAGCAGATTGTGCAGTATATCGAAAACCTGCATTTTTCGGCGCAGGATATTGACTTTCTGCGCGCGCAGGGCATGTTCTCGGCGGAATTTCTGGATTATCTGGCTCATTTCCACTTCAGCGGCAGCGTATACGCGCTCAAGGAAGGCACGGTCATGTATCCCGGCACGCCCATCGTCACCGTGGTTGCGCCGGTCATCGAGGCACAGCTGGTGGAAACCGCGCTGCTGCTGGAAATCAACCACCAATCCCTGATCGCCACCAAGGCCAGCCGTATCGTACGCGCGGCGCAGGGACGCGGGGTGTCAGACTTTGGCGCACGGCGCGCTCACAACATGGATTCCGCCGTGTACGGCGCGCGCGCATCCTATCTGGGCGGCGTGGACGCGACGGCCACCGTGCTGGCGGGGCAGATGTTTGGCATTCCCGTCACAGGCACCATGGCGCACTCCTATGTGATGTTCTATGGCGACGAGCGCCTGGCTTTTGAAAAATATGCCCGCACCTATCCGGACGCTTGCGTGCTGCTGGTGGATACCTACAACACCCTGAAATCCGGCGTGCCCAACGCCATCCGGGCCTTCAATGAGGTGCTCAAGCCCATGGGCATCACCAAGTGCGGCATCCGGCTGGACTCCGGCGATATGGCGTATCTGACCCGGAAGGCCCGGAAGATGCTGGACGACGCCGGGTGGACCGAATGCAAAATCACCGTGTCCAACTCCCTGGACGAGTATCTGATCCAGGATCTGTTTTTGCAGGGCGCCCAGATCGATATGTTCGGCGTGGGTGAGCGGATGATCACCGCCCGGTCCGAGCCGGTGTTCGGCGGCGTATACAAGCTGGCGGCGGTGGAGGACGATGAGGGAAACATCATCCCCAAGATCAAGGTCAGCGAAAACGTGGAGAAGATCACCATCCCCCACTTCAAGAAGGTCTACCGCTTCTATGGCCGGGATACCGGCAAGGCCATTGCCGACCTGATCACCCTCCACGACGAGACGGTGGACGACAGCCAGGACATGGAGATCTTCGACCCCATGGCCACCTGGAAAAAGAAAACCGTGTACAACTTCACGGCCCGGGAGCTGCTGGTGCCTATTTTCCTCAACGGCAGGCGGGTGTATGACTCCCCTTCCCTGCAGGAGATCCAGGCCTATTGCCGCCAGCAGGTGGACACCCTGTGGGACGAGGTGAAGCGGTTCGATTATCCCCACAAGTATGTGGTAGACCTGTCCCGGAAGCTGTGGGACATTCAGCAGGAGCTGCTGCGGTCCTCTCAGCAGTGACCTGCGGGCGAACGGGGTTGTCCGTCCCTACAGGCCCTCTCAGTCGGCTGCGCCGACAGCTCTCCCAGAGGGAGAGCCAAGGCTGTAGAGCTCGCTGCCCTCAGCGGGCCGCAAAAAAGACATCCTTAGATACCCATACACCGCCGATGAGCGGCGGAGACAGTGGGAAAGGAGGAAGGATTTCCGTTGAAGAAACCGAAGGTACAGCAAAAGACAGAGCGGCGCATATCCGCGGCGCTGCGGCTGGGACTGGTGGCGGTGCTGCTGCTGGCCCAGATCGCGCTGGTGCTGTTTCTCAGCGATCTGCTGCGGCAGCGGATGGCTATGGCGTACACAGTGCTGGAGCTGCTGGCTCTGGCCTATGCCTTCCGCATCAACAGCCGGCCCGGCGGCAGCTCGTATAAGCTGGGCTGGACCCTGCTGATCCTGACGGTGCCGGTGGTGGGGCTGATCCTGTACTGGCTGTGGAACGGGGACCATCCCCAGAAGCGGCTGGACCTGAAAAAGCTGCCCAGGCCCCAGGAATCCGAGGCCCGGCGGGAGGCCAGCCGCCTCCAGGTGGAGAAGCTGCGGCGGGAGCACCCGGAGTGGGGACGCCTGGCGGCGTATCTGGACCGGCAGGGCTTCCCCCTGTACACCGGCACCGGGGCCGTGTATCTGCCCACCGGCGAGGCGTATCTGGAGGACATGCTGGAGCGCATGGAGCAGGCGGAGCACTTCATTTTCATGGAGTTTTACATCATGGCCGAGGGGCAGCTGTGGGACCGGCTGATGGATATTTTCCGGCGGAAGGCCGGACAGGGCGTGGAGATCAAGGTGCTGTTCGACGACTTCGGCAGCATGATGCGCATGCCCGAGGAGGCCGTGGAGGAGCTGCAGCGCATTGGGGCGGAGGTGCTGATCTTCAACCCGGTGCACCACTATGTGAACCGGCTGTACTTCAACTATCGGGACCACCGGAAGATCGCCTGCATCGACGGGGACACCGCCTATACCGGCGGGGCCAATATCGCCGACGAGTACGCCAACATCATCGAGCGGTTCGGCTATTGGAAGGATGACGGCATCCGGCTGGAGGGCCAGGCCTGCTGGACTCTGACCCGGGAGTTCATCTATATGTGGGAGCGCATGGGCGGCTCCCTGCAGCAGGAGCACGACTATTACCGGCCCCAGAGCAGCGCGGCGGGGCAGGGCTTTGTGCAGCCCATCGCGGACGGGCCGGACAGCAACCCGGTGTCCTCTGCCGAGGACGCGTTTCTGCAGCTGATCGGCGGGGCCAAGCACATGGTGTACATCACCTCGCCGTATCTGGCCATTGACGAGTCCATGGAGAAGGCCCTGTGCATGGCCGCCGGCAGCGGCGTGGACGTGCGGCTGATGATGCCCGGCATCCCGGACCACAAGTTCGCCTTTATGGTGGCGGAAAGCTATTTCGGGGAGCTGCTGAACCACGGCGTGAAGATCTATCGGTTCACCCCGGGGCTGCTGCACGGGAAAACCGTGTTGGCGGACCGGGAGGCGGCGTTCGTGGGGTCCGTGAACATGGACTACCGCAGCTTCCAGCTGCACTTCGAGTGCGGCACCCTGCTGTACGGCGCGCCGGCCATAGAGACGCTGCTGGAGGACATGGACGGCATTATGGAAAAGTCCCGGCAGGTGACCCGGGCGGACTGGGAGCACCGGCCCCTGCTGCACAGAGTGCTGGGCGGCCTGCTGCGGCCCTTCGCCATGTGGATGTAAATATCAAAAAAAGCCCTGCTTTTTTGATAAAAATTGCAGTCTGCCGCGCGCATAATTTGTTCGCCATAGGCGAACAAATTCCACACTTGCAGACTGAGAAGTGTTTTTTGCGACGTACACGCCGCCGCAAAAAACGGATTATACTTGCTTTGCCGCCTGCGGGCGGCAAGCTCTGCGAGGCGTTTACAACAGCGTTCAACCCCGGAGGCAGAATGCCTCCGGGGTTGATTTTTTATGGCTCCAGCTTCCGGAGCAGACGGTCCGTAAGGGACACGGTCATGGCGGCGGCCGCCGCCAGCAGCACCGTTACCGCGCCGCCGCACCACAACACCGCCTGATACGCGGCCCGGCGCATCAGCGGTCCCCTCCGTCGCTGACAATGTGGTAATAGGCGGTGGAGGTGGCGCGGTACACCAGGGTGTACAGCACCGCAAAGGCCAGGAAGCTGGCGGCGGTGGTGCCCACCAGCAGGCGGGTGTTCCAGAGGTTGAACAGAAGCAGCAGCTTATGGACAAAGGGGAAGGCGAAGACCAGATGCAGCCCCGCCAGCAGCAGCGGCAGGAAGAATACCAGCAGCAGCTGACTGTTGATGCTGGAACGGATGTCCCGGCGGGTCATGCCCACCTTCTGCATGATGTCAAAGCGGGCCTGGTCCTCGTAGCCCTCGGAGATCTGCTTGTAATAGATGATGAGCACCGCGGCCAGGGAGAAGCCCACGCTCAGCAGGATGCCCAGGAAGAAGAGGCTTCCGTAGGACCCGTAGAAATCATCGCGATTCTCCGACAGGGATTCCACGTCGAAGCGGATATCGTCCTGCCGGGACACCAGCGCCTCCCGGATGGCGGCGGCCACAGGGTCGCCCCCGTCCCGGGCAGGCTCCTGACCCAGGTCGAAGCCGCAGCTCCAGCTGCGGGACACGCCGGTGTTCATGCCCTCCATCAGGCGGTCCATGTCCGCTATTTCCTCGTCGGGGACGATAGCCGTCAGCTGGGTGACGATGCTGGCGGAGTCGCCGCCGGAGGCCAGGTTGTCCACCAGGCCCTTCACCTGCCAGACAGCGCCGCCGGGGAAGGACAGGGTGCTCTCCCGGTAGTCGGACCGGCCATGGCAGATATACACCTGGCCCGGGGACAGGGTCAGACGGGCGCCCATGGCGGCGTTGTAGTCCGACAGGGGGATGGCGGTGAACTGAACGGCATGGCTGATGCTGCCGCCTGCGCCCTGCAGGACGCCGTTGCGGACAGTCAGCGCCGAGGAGGAGGAACGGTACTCCCGCAGGTCCTGCATCTGCGCGCCACGGCTGCGGGCGGCAGTGACGACGGCGGCGTGCAGGTCGGAGTGGTCCCGGTACAGCTCCTCCCGGTCCGTGTACCAGACGGTAACGTTCTCCGCCCGGGGATAGCGGGTACGGAGGGAATCCTCCGCCCCGAAATACAGGCAGGTGGTGGAGGAGAGCATCACCAGCACCATAGTGCCCAGGATGCAGATGGAGGCAAGGCCTGCGCCGTTGCGCTTCATGCGGTAGACCAGGGAGGAAACGGACACGAAATGCCGCTTCCGGTAATAGAACCGGGGATTCCTTTGCAGCAGGCGGCACAGGGTCACGGAGCCGGAGATAAACAGCAGATAGGTGGCGGCGATGACCATCAGCACGGCGGCGAAGAACCAGGTCAGGGCCGTCAGAGGCTCCCGGATGGACACAGCCAGGTAGTAGGCCGCCCCCAGCAGCAGAACGCCCAGCAGCGCCAGGGCCCAATTGGCCCGGGGCGGCTTCTCCCCCACCGCCTCGCTGCGCATGAGCTGGATGGCGGTGGAGCGGTGGACCCGCAGCAGAGCGGACAGCAGGATCAGCAGGTAAATGGCCCCGTACAGGCCCAGGGCCATCAGCAGGCCCCCCGCGGACACCCGATAGGTCATGTCCGCCTCCAGGCCCATGACCCGCATAAGGCCCAGCTCCGCCAGCTTGCTCAGCACCACGCCCAGGGCCAGGCCCCCCAGCAGGGACAGGCCGCCGGACAGCAGAGACTCCCAGCAGAGAATGCGGGAAATGTCCCCCTTGCCCATGCCCAGGACGTTGTACAGAGCAAACTCCCGGTTCCGGCGGCGGATCAGAAAGGAATGGGTGTAAAACAGCAGCAGCAGAGAAAACACCCACAGCACAAAGCTGCCCAGATTCAGGATCACCTGCACGGAGCCGCTGCCGGGCAGGGTTCCCTCCGGCAGCCGGGCCAGGGCCACAAGAATGTAGAAAAACGACACGGCGCCTACGCCGGTCAGCAGGTACGGTACGTAGAGGCGGCTGTTTTTCCGGATGCCGTCCCAGGCCAGATGACGGTACAGCTTCATGCCCGGTCACCGCCTGCCTGAAGCATGGTCAGGGTGTCCGCGATCTTCTGGTACAGCTGCTCGTCGGTACACTGGCCGCGGTACAGCTGGTGGAACACCTGACCGTCCTTGATGAACAGCACCCGTCCGGCGTGGCTGGCGACCTTGACGGAGTGGGTGACCATGAGGATGGTCTGACCCTGGCGGTTGATCTGGCCGAACAGGTCCAGCAGCTCATCGGTGGAGCGGCTGTCCAGGGCCCCGGTGGGCTCATCAGCCAGGATCAGCCGGGGATGGGTGATCAGCGCCCGGGCCACGGCGGCCCGCTGCTTCTGGCCGCCGGACACCTCGTAGGGATACTTGTCCAGCAGCTCCAGGATGCCCAGCTGGCGGGCGATGGGGTCCAGCCGGGCCTTCAGCTCCCGGTAGGGCCGCCCCGCCAGCACCAGGGGCAGGTAGATGTTGTCCCGCAGGGTGAAGGTGTCCAGCAGGTTGAACTCCTGGAACACGAAGCCCAGGTTGTCCCGGCGGAAGGCCGCAGCGTCGGACTCCCGGACGGCGGACATGTCCCGCCCGTCCAGCTCCACCCGGCCGGCGGTGGGCTTATCCAGCGCCGCCAGAATATTCAGCAGGGTGGTCTTGCCGGAGCCGGACTCGCCCATAATGGCCACATATTCCCCCTCCTCCACGGAGAAGTCCACCTGGCGCAGCGCCGTGACCTGGCTGCCGCCGAAACGGGTGGTATAGACCTTTTTCAGGCCCGTTACATTGAGAATTTGCATATCCATGCCTCCTTTACGGGGCCTATTATAGCAGACCGGGGAAATGCGCGGCCATCGAATGGGCTTACATTTCCCCGGTCTGAGCTTACATTTTTGTCACTCGTGGGTGCGGACGTTGATGAACTCCGCACGGAGCTTGGAATAGAGGATGGTCTGGCTGCTGTACAGGCCGCAGTAGCCGGAGAGGAGATAGCTCAGGGCGCAGGCCACGGCGAAGTAGGGCGCCCCGGCAGAGCCGAACAGCTCCACGCTGAGCAGCACCGACGCCACGGGGCAGTTCACCGCCCCGCAGAACACCGCCACCAGGCCGATGGCCGCGGCAAAGCCCGCAGGCAGGCCCAGGAGCCCCCCCATGAAGCAGCCGAAGGCAGCGCCCACGAAGAACGACGGCACCACCTCGCCGCCCTTGAAGCCGCAGCCGATGGTGACGGCGGTGAACAGGAGCTTCCACAGCCACGCCCAGCCGCTGACGTCCCCCCGCAGGGCCCGGGCGATGACGTCCATGCCCGCGCCGTTGTAGTCGCCGTTGGTGAGCAGGCTCAGGACGATGAGGATGGCCGCGCCGGCCAGCACCCGCAGCCAGGGATTCCGGAAGCTGCGGGTCAGCAGGTGCTCCGTCCAGTGCAGCCCCTTGCAGAACAGGATGCTGACCAGGGCGCACAGAATGGACAGGACCACCACCGGCAGCATCAGCTCCAGGGTCACCCGGGGCATGGACACCGTGAAGCGGGTGGGCTCCACCCCCATGAGGGCGGATACGCCGAAGGCCGCCATGGCGGCGGTGATGCAGGGCACCAGGCCCGCGTAATACAGCACGCCCACGCTGATGACCTCCAGGGCGAACACCGTGGCGGTGAGGGGCGTGCCGAACAGGGCGGCGAACACGCCGCTCATGCCGCACAGGGTGGCAAGGGGCAGGTCCTTTTCCCCCAGGCGCAGGAGCTTGCCCGCCTGGAAGCCCAGGCCGCCGCCGATCTGAAGGGCCGCACCCTCCCGGCCGGCGCTGCCGCCGCACAGGTGGGTAATGACGGTGGACACGAAGATCACCGGCACCAGCAGAATGGGGACGCTTTCGCCGAAGTGAACGGACTCGATGATGGCGTTGGTGCCCTTGCCCTCCAGATGGCAGAGCTTGTAAAGCCCCACGATGGCAAGGCCCCCCACCGGCATCAGGTATAGGATCCAGGGGTGGGCCAGGCGCACGGCGGTGGCATAGTTGACGCCGATGTGGAACAGCGAGCCCACTGCGCCCCCGGCCACGCCGATAACGCCGCCCAGCAGCACCCATTTGAACAGTGTTTTCACATAAAGCCCCATATGGGCAAACTCATCCCGCAATCGCCGCACCTGTGACACGACCTTTCTCTCTTTTCTTAACACCTGCTTGATGGTAACATGTTCCCGGGCATCTGTCAATCTCCCGCCAAAAAACCTGGGCCTGCCTGAAAATTTTTCAGGCAGGCTGATTTTTTGAGATTTTCCCTGTTGATTCTGGGGAACATTTGCCGTATACTATGAGATAGAAGCAAAAGGAACAAACCGCAAAACACCCTATCACAACAATCAGGAGGAAAAGCAACATGAAATACGGTCGTACTTTCAACTTCTCCGCCGGTCCTGCTATGATGCCGGAGCCCGTGCTGGAGGAGATCCGCGACGAGATGATGAACTACCGCGGCAGCGGCATGTGCGTCATGGAGATGAGCCACCGCTCCAAGGTGTTCCAGCAGATCGCCGACGAGGCCCAGGCCGACCTGCGCAAGCTGATGAACATCCCCGATAACTACAAGGTCCTGTTTATCCAGGGCGGCGGCACCCTGCAGTTCGCCATGGTGGCCATGAACCTGATGAAGAACGGCAAGGCCTGCTATGTGGAGACCGGCGCATGGTCCAAGAAGGCCATTGCCGAGGCCAAGAAGTACGGCGAGGTGCAGGTGGTTGCCTCCTCCGCCGACAAGAACTTCTCCTACATCCCCGACTGCTCCGACCTGGACATTCCCGAGGACGCCGACTACGTCTATATCTGCGAGAACGAGACCATCAACGGCACCACCTGGCACAAGCTGCCCAACACCAAGGGCCACGTGCTGGTGTCCGACCAGTCCTCCATGTTCCTGTCCCGGCCCTGCAACGTGTCCGACTACGGTCTGATCTGGGCCGGCGTGCAGAAGAACGTGGGCCCCGCCGGCATGGCCGTGGTCATCATCCGGGAGGATCTGATCCGGGACGACCTGGATCCCAAGACCCCCATTTACATGAAGTATAAGACCCATGCCGACAACGACAGCATGTACAACACCCCCAACTGCTGGGCCATCTACTGCTGCGGCAAGGTGTTCAAGTATCTGCTGAGCATCGGCGGTCTGGAGGAAATGGAAAAGCGCAACATCGCCAAGGCCCAGGTCATCTATGAGTTCCTGGATTCCTCCAAGCTGTTCAAGGGCGCCGTGGTGCCCCAGGACCGCAGCCTGATGAACATCCCCTTCGTCACCGGCGACAAGGAGCTGGACGCCGCCGTGGTGGCCGCCTCCAAGGAGGCCGGCTTCGACAACCTGAAGGGCCATAAGTCCGTGGGCGGTCTGCGGGCCTCTGTGTACAACGCCATGCCCATCGAGGGCGCCCAGGCGCTGGTGGAGTTCCTGACCAAGTTCGAGGCAGAGCACAAGTAACACGCAAAACGGGGGACGGCGTCCCCCTGCCCCCTATATCCAACAACATTTCGTATTATGGAAGGAGATTATTACGATGCGTATTCTGGTTACTGACGGTATGGATAAGACCGCTATGGCGCAGCTGCGGAAGCATGGCCATGAGGTAGTGGAGCAGTTCTATGAGCCCGATCAGCTGGGCGAGGCCCTGCGCGGGTTTGACGTGGCCGTGGTCCGCTCCAAGACCAAGGTCCGCAAGGAGCACATTGATGCGGCCAAGGGCGGCCAGCTGAAGCTGATCATCCGCGGCGGCGTGGGTGTGGACAACATCGACGTGGACTATGCCAAGGCCAACGGCATCGACGTGAAGAATACCCCCCGCGCCTCCTCCCAGTCTGTGGCAGAGCTGGCCATGGGCCATATGTTCGCCTGCGCCCGGTATCTGTCCATCGCCGGTCACACCATGCGCGAGGGCAAGTGGGAGAAGAAGGCCTATGGCAAGGGCATCGAGCTGCAGGGCAAGACCCTGGGCATCGTGGGCTTCGGCCGCATCGGCCAGCACCTGGGCGTGATGGCCAAGGCCATCGGCATGAAGGTCATCGCCTTCGATATCTATCAGATCCCCGTGATCTCCGAGCAGCTGGACATCCCCTATGTGGAGATGGATGAGCTGCTGGCCAAGTCCGACTTCATCTCCGTCCACGCCCCCGCTGTGGACGGCGGCGCACTCATCAACGCCGAGCGCATTGCCAAGATGAAGGACGGCGTGGTGATCATCAACACCTCCCGGGGCAGCAACGTGGACGAGGATGCGCTGCTGGCCGCTCTGGAGTCCGGCAAGGTCCGGGCTGCCGGCCTGGACGTGTACGCCGACGAGCCCGCCAGCAACGTGGCGCTGTACAGCCATCCCATGGTGTCCTGCACGCCTCATATCGGCGCGGCTACCGTGGAGGCCCAGAAGCGCATCGGCCAGGAGATCGTGGAGATCATTGCGGCTATGTAACCGGGCTCGGCGGGCTTGCCTGCTCCCTTCCCTGCTGATCAAAGGCTCCCCCTGTCATAGGGGGAGCCTTGTGCTTGTCAAAGAGAACCCCTGCTTTCATGCGGCGAAAGCAGGGGTTCTCTTTGACAGACGGAAGCGGATGTAACTGAAATCAGTTACATCCGCTCGATATGGTTGCGGAGGGAGGACTTGAACCTCCGACCTCCGGGTTATGAGCCCGACGAGCTACCAGCTGCTCTACTCCGCGATATTGAATTGGACCCGGTTGGTGCCGGTGACCGGACTCGAACCGGTACGGTATTGCTACCGGGAGATTTTAAGTCTCCTGTGTCTACCATTCCACCACACCGGCGGATATCGGCAGGGATTATAGTACCACACACAGGCGGCAAAGTCAAGGGCTTTTCAAAAATTTATTTCAAAGGCAGGGGAATATGTAATTGGACAGCCCATGGAGACTGTTGCAAAAAGGGTCGGACCAAGGTCCGGAGAAATATGGTGCGGTGTTCATTTTTTGATTTTTTCTGTTTACGACCACCCGGTATTCTGGCGGAGCTTGCGTTTTTGCCTCAAATCCTGTAAAATACAGGATGAAAAAGAACTGGCCCCACACTTCGCAGAGAACTGCTGCGAGGCCGATCATATAAGGAAGGAGCAAGCTGCTGTGTCACAGGTAACAAAACGAGCCTTGGAACAGTCACTGAAGAATTTGCTGCTGAAAAAACCGCTGACCAAAATCACCATCAATGACATTGCCGAGGACTGCGGTATCAACCGCATGACCTTTTATTACCACTTCAAGGATATTTACGATCTTGTGGAATGGTCTTGCCTGGAGGATGCCAAGAGAGCGCTGGATGAGAAAAAGACTTATGAAACGTGGCAGCAGGGATTTTTGCAGATCTTCGAGGCGGTACAGGATAACAAGCCCTTTATTCTGAATGTTTACCGCTGCGTCCACAGGGAACAGGTCGAAAAATATCTGCGGCCGCTGGTAGACCGGCTTTTGCTGGATGTGATCAATGAAGAAGTCGGCGAAATGAAGGTCCGGGACGAGGACAAGCAATTCATCGCCCAGATCTATTCATACATCTTTATCGGGCTGATGCTCGACTGGATCAAAGACGATATGCGGGAGGACCCGCAGCAGATCGTGGACAGGCTTGCTAGGCTTATCAAAGGCTCTGTGTCAGCAGCGCTCTCCCGTTTCCAATTCTGATTTTATCATTTTTGCGAATCTGATGATAATTTTTACACTTTGCGGCTCCGTGATAAGACTTTTATCACGGAGTTTTTTCTGTTTATTGTAAGCCGGACGGGAAACGCTATAATGAGACCATCGAAAGAAAAAAATAACTGGAGGTTTTGTTATGTATTACTCTGCTGGCACTTACGAGTCCTTTGCCCATCCCGAAAAGCCCAAGGATGTGGACAAAAAATCGGCTTATATCATCGGCACCGGCCTTGCCGGCCTGACCGCCGCTTTCTATCTGGTCCGCGACGGACAGATGAAGGGCGAGCACATCCATGTATTTGAAAAGCTGGACCTGGCAGGCGGCAGCTGCGACGGCCGCAAGGACATCACCAAGGGCTTCTTTATGCGGGGCGGCCGTGAGATGGACAACCATTTTGAGGTCATGTGGGACACCTTCCGTGATGTTCCGTCCATCGAGACACCGGGCATCTCTGTTCTGGATGAGTATTATTGGCTCAACAAGCACGATCCCAACTATTCTCTGTGCCGCGCCAGCGTGAACCGCGGTGAGGATGCCCACACGGATAAGCAGTTCAAGCTGGACAAGGACTCCGCCATGGCCCTGTCCAAGCTGTTTATGACCCCGGAAAAGGATCTGGAGGACAAGAAGATATCCGATGTTCTGCCCGATTCCTTCTGGAATACGAACTTCTGGCTGTATTGGCAGACCATGTTCGCTTTCCAGCGTTGGTCCAGTGCTCTGGAGATGAAACGGTATCTGTGCCGCTATGTCCATCACATCGACGGCCTGCCCGATTTCAGCGCCCTGCGCTTCACCAAGTATAATCAGTATGAAAGCATGATCCTGCCGCTGGTGAAATATCTGGAGTCTCACGGTGTGCATATCGAGTATGGCATGGATGTCAGGAATGTCATCATCGAAACTGAGGGCGACAAGAAGGTTGCCCGGCAGATCGTGTATGTCAAGGACGGCAGGGAGCAGACCATCGACCTCATCGAGGACGATCTGGTGTTCATCACCAACGGCTGCTGCACCGACACCTCCTGCTATGGCGACCAGACCCATGCCCCCGACCTGTCCGGCGTGAAAAACGGCGCAGGCGAGTCCTGGGATATGTGGAAGGCCATTGCCGCGCAGGCGGAGCACGGCGAGTACGGCAACCCCGATGCCTTCTGCTCCGATGTGGACGCCACCAACTGGATGAGCGCTACCGTGGCCACCTCCAACGAGGAGATCATCCGGCATATTATGAACATCTGCAAGCGTGATCCCCGCTCCGGCAAGGTGACCACCGGCGGTATCGTCACCGTCAAGGACAGCACCGACAACTGGTATCTGTCCTGGACGATCAACCGTCAGCCCCAGTTCAGGTCTCAGGACAAGAACATGGTTCTGGTGTGGCTGTACTCCCTGAACACTAACAAGGAAGGCAACTACGTCAAGAAGGCCATGCGGGACTGCACCGGCGAAGAGGTCTGCCGGGAGTGGCTGTACCACATTGGCGTGCCGGAGGATCGGATCGCCGCTCTGGCGCATGATGCCTGCAACACCACCACCTGCTTCATGCCCTATATCAACGCCTTCTTCCAGCCCCGGAAGGAATCCGACCGTCCCAAGGTCGTGCCCGACGGCGCCGTGAACTTCGCCTTCATCGGCCAGTTCGCCGAGACACCCCGGGACACCATCTTCACCACCGAGTATTCCATGCGTACCGGTATGGAGTCCGTCTACACCCTGCTGAACGTTGACCGCGGCGTTCCGGAGGTATGGGGCAGCAAGTACGATGTCCGGGAGCTGCTGCGCGCCTGCTACTACGCCATCGACAAGAAGCCCATCACCGATATGAAGCTGTCCTTCATGGAGAAGCAGCTGCTGCACACTGTGATGAAGAAGGTCAAAGGAACGGACGTGGAGCTTCTGCTGAAGGAAAGCGGCCTGATCGAGTAAGATATCTCACAAACGCAAAAGGTGCTGCCGGTTGGCAGCACCTTTTTGCGTTATTTACAAATCGTTTCATTGACCCGCCGGTCTTTTTCTGGTAGAATACTCCCCAGACACCATAAGGAGGAGATATTGATGGAAAAATTCATTCCCTACGAGAAGCTTTCCAAGAAGGAAAAGCGCAGTCGGGACTTGTCCCGCCGGAACACATGGGGACAGCTGAACCCCGTTACCCGGAAACCGAAAAACAGCAAGGCATATTGCAGGAGCAAAGCCCGGAATTGGAAGCGTGACGCACACGAACCAATTCCGGGCTTGTATTTATTGGGAAATCATACTATTTATTAGGGTCTATCTGAAAACCGTCAACATGCCCAAACAGCGGGTCTTTTCCG